>JGI24159J19872_10003100_pt1 | contig 20424 bp, 14 predicted proteins | sample Ectturendosymbi4_FD_19872 | JGI IMG/M metagenome (IMG submission 19872) | reverse complement strand
TTTTTGTTGCGATTATTATCCGGGCCAGTCGTGCGCAGCACACGGCGTGGCTATGGTCAGTGCCATGAGCGATGGCAGCAGCGACCTGTCTCAGTCTTTTCGAAGACACACAAAATGCACCTTGTGTCGATCAATATACACAAGAGAATAGAGCGCGTTCGGAAAACGCACCCGACTCGTACGTTTGACTGATACATTATCACGCTGAAAGTAGCGGTTCGAACGGTAAGAAAGCTTGCAACAAAGTGAATGTAACGCGTGGCACAAAACAACAAAATTGACGAGAAAAGGCATTACCTAAGCAGCATGTGGCCGATTTCATTTGTAGATTTGCGTTGAAAGAAACCGATTCGACACGCGTTATCTCCAACACTAACAGGCGGCATACAGGCCAACATCAATAGGTCAAAAGTGGATTATGATTGAAACTAGGCTTTGTTCAGTAGGAAACCAACTGCACCGTCGAGATAGGAGAAACGAGAACGGTTTCTTGCTTGCGGAATTGCTCTTATTTCGGTTTGAGCGACTGAGACCGGTGGGTGTGCGACCGATGCGGATGAGATCATCTCGGGGGTCAGTCGGGTTCGGTCATCGATCTGTAGAAAATTCAAAATAAATCGACGCTTAATTTCAAGGTTGAGCTTTTCTGCGCAAAAGCGCTGAGCGTTCCTCGATGTCCGGCACCGCATTGTCGGCAGCGATGACATGCGGTGAAAGAAACGTAACAAAAAATGTCCAAGTCCGCAATTATGTAGCTGAGAATTGCCGTGACAATCTTCGCGAGCCCGTGCCTTAACATCAGTTGCCAGGCAGATGAAAACGTTTTGGAACAGCGGCGACAGCAAACACGTTCCGAATTGTCCAAAACTGCGGCATCGCATATGTTTTCTAAAAAGTAATGTTTTCAAGCTTGCGACGTTGTTGAGCAATCGCTTCTTTCAGCAAATACTTTTTGATCGAACCGCCCGAAACGGGCAACAAGCGAAAACAACGCCGCTTTTCCTCGGTTTGTATTTGCGGTAATCTGCTGACGCGACAGCGAGAGCCTTACTTTGCGGTGGTGCAAAAAAGTTCGAAAGGATTTGTCACGCGAAAACACTCACCGAGAGTTGTTAAATACACGTGCGCACAAAAATGCTTAAAGATTAACAACAGGAAAGCGAAAAATCCTTCCAAAACATGTTTACCTATACGCTATTTTGCCAAGATTTCCGACTGCGAGTGGACAAAGTTGCATGCGCAACAAAGGACCGGCAGTTCACCTTGAGCGATAAAGAAAACAGATTCCTGAATTGAGGCTGCTGCTGTAATGTGCACGACCGTACCCAGGTTTTATGCAAGTGCGCAAGGAAACCAGGAAGTGCTTACGTGTCCGAGCAATACACAGCCCGTGATCTGCTCAACGAATGAAAGCAAAGACCCCTGTGTGAGTAGACTGTTTACGCTTTTGCCAAAGACAATGCAAGAGCACGCACGATCGGGGGAGAATGAGCGGAAAACGTGCCCTACAAGTCATTGCAAAGATAGGAGCGTGAGGCGACTGGGGAGCAGAGGGATGTTCGCAGAAATCCCGAGACACGAAACGTGACGCCCTGTTTCCAGGTCCTCACCTCTCGCCTTTAGTGGGATGAAAGGCGATAGATAGACGGACGCCTTGCCCCGTTCTAGGGTCACAAACAAACAGGCAAGCTAAGCACGATAGGAAGTATTAAGCGAGGAAATGAGCGGGTCTTCAGCCTGAAGGCGCAAGAACGTTCACCATTTTTTGCTTAACAGCATCCAAGCATAACTACCTCGAGCATGCACAGTATGCTTTCGATAAAAAACGTTAGGTGCCAGCGTATTAACTTTAACCCCTTTCTCTCACCGTAAAAGTTCGCTATTTTCTATTGTTTTTTAAACGCTTGCCATGGCCTCCGCCTTTTCGTAGCCAAGGCTTCTCTTTTTCTCAACTCAGCACTTCGCTGTCAAAGCTCGTGTAAGGTTTGACCAAACGAATATGAAAACCGGCAACTATTCGGCTTCACCATTTCGTGAAAATAAGATAAATGATTTAACAGTTGTTTCAAATTCGCCACAGCATGTGCTGGCAATGTTTCGAGCAACAAACTTTCGCCGATATTTTCGGTGAAATNCAGTCCATTGTCCGTTACTGGAAAGTGGGAGGGTCAAAAAATTTAACACCAAAAATGCATTGAGAGTTAAAGCTCGGACACTACTTTTAATGTCGTGGCAAGTAGGACTTCACAATTGCTTCAAATTATTAAAAACTTGAAAAAGATTTGCGTCATGACCGATACGCGATCAAGTGACGTAATAGCTGCTGGTCACCACGCGATGAATGTCACTCATAGGATTTGTTCCAAGGTCGCCAATAAAACCATTAGCCAACTAGATAATAGAGACCCTTGAGAAAACTACCTACTTGCGGATCATGTTGCTATAAATAAAAGAGTTAGTGGAAGTGATACTATTTTAAAAAGCAGACGTCTAATCATAAACGCCGAGCGTAGTGGTGCATGCCACGGCACGCGATTGAAGTATCGTCACAAACAAATGACTCAAAATGAGGCCACGCTCGACCACGTGGCCACCCACACAAGTCAGCATGTCGGGCCAGGGGCGGATTCATAGCGCCCTGTTTACCGTCGCTACGAAGGTCGCCTCTTCGCACAGTGGCGGCGTCGCGCGACGGAAGCGGCACCACACACAAGACACCGATAAGACGACCCGCAGGGACAAATATGGACACGGGGTGTCGGACGAGCGCCTTTGAGATGTCTATCGCCTTTGCTCGTCGCAGAGCAGCACCGACAGGTGTGGAAAAGCTGAAAGCTCAGACGCTGCCAAATGTCTGAACAGCAGCTGGCTGCCCAACCTTACGGGCAGCAGCCGATTGATAAAAATGTCAATAGTGTATCGACAAACTGTCTATTATACCAACATGAACGATATGCGCGGCAATGCCATAGACTGCTGCTCAGCGAAGGAAACACTGAGTAAGTCATAAATAAATTCAACTAGTCACAGAAGAATTTAAAGGTAAGTCGTGAACGAATTTATCAAATTCCGCAATCGTAAAATCAGAATTGCACTTTACTGCAACAACCCCAGATGTTCGGTAGTAGGCTGGTTTTTGTATTTAAAAAAAATATTAATTCACAACCGTTCGTTTATAATCTATTTCGTGAAAAGCAAGCATCAGAATTTGGACATTGAACAAAACAAGCCAAAATCTGCCGCTTCAGGAAAAACAAAGTTGGTTGCCTTCTTCCGCATGCAATGTTCCTAAAGCATTTTAATTGGAGAACCATACGCCAGGCAATGGCTGATAATTACGATAGTTGCGCTGATTCACCGTCATCGCGGTTAGATCGCTCTACGTCAATCAAAACAACAGTGCGCCCGACTTGCTGGCAAACATATATTCCGACTTGCTGTCACACTGCCGCCAAGCGGTGATGTCAACACTTCGCGGGGAACTGTTCCGCCATGACAATGTAACACTCATTCAAAGCGGATTTTTTGTGGATTATATCATGACCAAGATTTACAAATGAACCGCAGCTGCCGTCGTAACTGCAGAGCGCTGTTTTGTATCTACGCCACCTTCAGTTTACACCCACCACCGAAAATCTTACTGCTAACAGGCACACAGATAGTGCAGTTTTGCTTTTGCCACAGATCCCCTCAATTAAGGGGGAAAAAGTCAAATAGCAAAATTTCTGCAGAACATTTAGAATTTCAAATCAACAACGAACAAAACCAGTTGACTTGATTGTGTCATGAATGCTCGGTGGAAGCTTCAAGTAAAAACTGCGATTTGGTTAAGAAGGAGAAATGAGTTTTGAAATCAGGGGAACTGGTCAGGATGCCAGACATGTAACGAACTTGTGCAGAAAATATTCTACTCGTCACACAAATAAAAGGCGAAGCACACGCTTCAGTGTTGCACATACGCGACAAAATTCGATTCTGTATTACAAACAATTTTCTGCTGTTCTTAAAATAAGGTACACACTGTACGTTGTGCGTATCTCCTTCCTGACTACGGCCAACTGCCCTGAAGTTTAAAATGCCAATCTCCACGTGTTTGCGCTTTGCGCAAATCAAGCACTACTTCTGAGCTACTTGTTATGTGGCACCGAAAATATTATCCACTCAAACTGATCACAGGTCCGGCATCCTAATTGCTACCAAACAAGACGCTTCCAGATCGCATTACGAAACCATTAAATCGTCACATATACCGCCTCTCGCAGTATAAGAATGACAGTAATTTTGTTGTGTTGGGCGCATCAGTTTCAAAGCAGCAAAGGTTTAAAAAGCGGAAACGGACGAAGCGCAGGCTCCTGAGTAGCCTGAGGTTTGGGAACGACATGTGGTTGTTACGGAATTTTCGACAAGTGCGCATTTTAACACATGACATTGTCTGCTCTTAAATAAGTAATAGATTAACTTTTCCTAACGCTTGATGGAGGGAGGTTGCTTCAACAATGTGACGGAAACGAGCAGGCTTTCAGACGAATTTGTGCTGTGATGGATAAGCTGTGATCAACCAAGGTGCAACCTTAGTATAGCACTGAACTGCCTACTGTAAAATGCGGTGACCATCAACAGCGCTATGGCGCGGTTCACGCGTATAAAATTCAGACGATGATTACGCCACAAAAACAGTTTGATGAGCGGAAGAACTGTGCGAAACCACATTAATATTGTTTTGCTATCAGACTGCACTGTGACGTGAACTGCTTCGCAGTCTGACTTGCGCCATTATGGCTGGCCGCTCTCAGTGACGTTTCACAGCATTTGCTCAACAGCGCCACCCAACAGCACTGACTCCAATGATCTTTTCGCGCTGGCAAACACACGAAGTATTCGGCGCACGCAGACTTGTCGCGCGAAGGTGAATTTCATCGCTGAAGCTAAGCGAGACTTCAAGAACATTTTACTGCTGAGCCAAACAGTCAAAAAAGCTTTAAATTTATCGGAAAAATAACATGAAACATAATATGGCCAAGTGTGTATCTGCGAGAAAACGGCGTGCGTCACTTTGTGCAACAGCAGGCAGCTGTGCACAACCTGTTGCGGTGTTTGTGTTTGTGTTTACTTGTGGCTATTCTTCTAAACGTTGTGTAAAGGTAAAAGCAAGAGGACCACCGTCAAAACACCCCCAAGTGTGGACTTCACAAACATGTACGGCACTCCCTTTTCACAAATTTCCTGCAACTTAACAGCGGGCTCATACGGGCGTCTTCAGCTTCTTCCTCCAGCACCAGACCATCGCGCATAGCGCTAAGAGCCAAATACAGTGGAACCAAAGCAACAAACTCTTTCATTTGGGAACGGGTAATGAGGAGGAATGCTCTGTTACAGAGCGCAATTGAAAGCTAACGCTAAAATTTCAGCTTTCCATTCGCCCCAAAATCAATAAATTGCTTTAAATTTGGCAGGTTTTTAATCATTCGTCCCATGCCTTAATTTGAAAATACACAATGAGTAAAAGTTAAATACTGCGGAACAGATAAACTCGATATATAAAAATTGATTCGATTTCAACAAACAGTAAAATATGCTTGCGCTTCAGTTCACATTCCGCAACGCACTCACCTTTGTCGGACGTTTTTCTCGAAGTTTTTATCGCACTGTGACTGGTTCGCTTGCCGGTTGGCAGTTCTGTGAAGGAAGTGGTTGTATCTCCAACGCGAACGCGAGTGTTACGTGACGGTGGCACGGACTTGTGCCGGGCATTCCCTCCCACTTCCGGCACATCCGCGCCTTGACCCTCATGCAGAAGTGCCTTTTCAGTTTTGGAAGAAGCGGCAATACCGGGCGCTTTATTCCTGTTCCGAAGCGAGCCTGAGCGATCGGTTTCGGTCAGTCCGGCACTTTCCTCAGCGCGGCGTTCGTGACCGGGATCGGAGCCAGAACGAACGTTTTGCGACGGAAGTAGATCAGGCAGTGCATTTTCAATATCAGTCACTCTCTTTTCCATGCTGAGGTCGTTCCGATGCAGTGTTCCAACCGTGCCGTTTATTGTGGAAAACTCCTGCGAAGCAGATCAGCGACACACGTTCGTTTAGTTTAAGCAAGACGCGATAGTGCAATTGCAAAACAGAATTACAACCAACCGTTTTTTTTTTCAATCAAAAACCAACCATAAAATGCAAATGCACTAAACAGTACTTCATCTTGTCATGTTTCATTTTACATTTTCGTTGAGTCACAAACTCTGGGCTCAAATTCATTAAATCACAACTTTAACTAGTATACGCAGCAGGAATCGCAAAGCTACGTCTGACTACGCCAGCGTGCGCTTATACTTCGATGAAATGGTTTCACAAAAAGATTTGAGGTTCTTAGCATTTGCTTAAATATCGAGTGTAAGCCGAAGCTTAACGTTCGAAACGGCAAAAAAGAAAAATAAAAAAATCGACAATCCAATCGTGAGAACTGGTCAACTCAAAAGCTAAGGCAGTCCATACAACTAAAAGTTAGCCGTTTACAATCTATCAGGTTTGATCGGAAGAAAAAACGAGTGGGCGACATCCACGATATGTTGGTATAAAGATTCTGTCAATACATATCAATTCGCTTCGTCGGAACCCAGTATGCATCATGTGCAAGAACAGCTTTTTTGAATCCCGAAAAATTTGAAAAAGCGTTTTGAAGCCTTGAAAAATGTTATTGCGGTATTCAAAGTACATTCCGCACATTCCACAAGGCCCGCGGCTTTGGTTTCGAATTGTGTTGTTACACGGTCCGTCAAAAGCTGTACTACGTTTCTCTGTCTGAGTGACGGCGGTTTCTCGCTATGTTTCCTGTCTTGATGTGCTGAGAGATAATATGGGCATGAAAGCCATTGCAAATGAATGCTTCTGCTTCAAACCTTAAGCGCAATACATGGGATATGCGGACCGATCTGAACCTTGCGGTTAAAAAATGTGCGAAGAGGTTGCTGGCTCGCGAGCGCCTTCACACGATCAAATTTGTCTCTCTTTGGAAATGTTAGGACACCCCTGACTGAGGGAACTCCTTTGACCATGTCAACAACACGCTTACGTCAGTTTTACAAAAACAAGAAATGCGGGAAATTTTTTCAACTGATAAACAATGCAAAGTTTGGTTTCTTCCATAGTCCATCTCAACTTCTGTTGCCAGTGGATAAGTTGCGCTGAAACACTAAGCGTCATCACAAAGTACGGACACTTTGCCTAGCATGCCATGGGCTATCGCAATAGTTTTAAAGATGAGTACGTTGGAGCTAGTCTTTCATATGTGATCGCTGTTGCATTAGATGCATTTCAATGATGGCAGAGGTCGAATTTATCTAACGAAACTACATAAGCACTTTTGTAAAAACAACGCATGTTTTTTACGGTTTTACTGGAGAAATAAGCACTTGCACCAACAAGTTGCTGTGAAACAACAGTGCATCAGCCACAGACTGTTTTTCTGTATATTTTATAGGCGGGGTAAAATCAAAAGAAAGAAAGTAAAAACAAGGGGAGGGCTGTACTTTTCAATGGAAGCGGTTTGAAAAACTACTCGAAAGCTTACTCTTTTACGAAATGTTATCGCATTAACAGCAAAGCAACATTAACATAAAAACAATTATATTCTCCAGCACACACCAGAAGAACTACGCTGATTGACAACGTTGGTAGAGCTAAGTTTGGTAATTAATAATTCAAGAAACTAACAATTTATAAGTAGTTTTTGACCAACTTCTCATACTAATGTGAATCGCATGTTTGGGAAGACATTAAGAGCATGGGTGACAGCACAAAACCAATTTAATGCTAGTGCAACCTGAAGTTTGTTAACGACCCATACAAAGAATGTATTCAACGTGGTGCACATCAGTTTGCTTAAGCGCAGACGTGGGCAAGTCTCCAAGTACTAACAAGCGTCTGAGTGACATCGAATTGGTCAAAGCCAACACCAGTTCAGATACAAGCGAATTCCAGATTCTTTGACGAACTGGTGACGTTCGCGCCGCTTATTTTTGAGCCTCCACCAACATTTCAATAAACTTGTCATTTCCCGTTTACTCACAAACGGTTTTGACGTAGTTCTGTAAAGTTCCCACACGCATCCATCAAGAGAAGAATGCCAGTGCATCATACGCACAATTGGGGTTGTGCGCTATCAAGGTCACACGTTTAAAAACAGGCAGGAAGTGGTTACTGGCGAAATTCTGTTATCCACAAAGGGAACGGTTAAACTACGAATTCGTTGCCACGTGACCACCTTCAATTAACATCCGATCAAAACAGTCACTTGTGGTTTTAATCGACAGCTCCAAGATGCACAGAGAGCAGATGAGCACGAACGATCTGGTCTGATAACGAGCAGTCAACAATCGAAATATATGCGTGCATTCCAAAATTTCACTCTAAATCTCCGCGACGTAAGAGAACGAACAAAAATGCTTAACCACAAATAGAACGCAAAGCTGTCAAACTATAACGGCTAAGACCATTCCTCAAACCATCGCGTTTGTATTGATCGTGAATCGTGACAAAAGTACATCATGGACAATGTCCGAGCTGGAAACCTGGTGAGCCGCGTCTTCAAACACCGCATTGCACACGGCACGTACAATAAAACTTTTGAACATCTTAAAGAAAAACTTTGTTTGCTACAATAGTAGATTGATCTTTTCTTGCTAGGGCTAGATACGCTTACCAATACGCGTATTCAAGTGTTTATTTAGCGACGCTTTAACGCTAAGCTACTCTACAGCCTGGAGGGATAACGCAAAGATGTGTTCATTTCATAGATACGATCATAATAAAGCGTGTTATGAAACTCTCCACTGACGTTGTCATATTCTTACAACAGAGATATATTCATTTCTGAACTAGCAAAGGGCACTGAAAACGCTCAAAACTTAGCTTGAAAATAAAAACTAGCTTTGAGCAACTTGCTGATTAAAATGTCATTTTTTGTGTGAAAAAAAAACAAGACCAACTTCGCATTCAAAAGCGTTTTTGTGGGACAGAAACTTTTGCGTTTTCCGAAAAAAATTCGCATTCAGGCGCTAACATTCCAACCAGCGCATGAAATAATTTTTTAAAGCTGCGTTTTATACTTCTCTACCCACTACCATCTGTTGAGGTTTGGAGTAAGCAGCACAAACTAAAATGTTAGGAGAACAGATTTGGATAATTTGTCGGTATTTTGCGTTCAAGTGTATTAAGTGTTTTTTCCCATTCGAACAGATCAAAATTATAAAAAATGTACAGCCTTGGCACTATTTACAATCCTTCAACGACGCCGTTAAAACAATGTTTTAAGTGAGTCAGACGCCGATAGTGTTTCCTGTATACCGTAAATAATTCGCACAATGCTGTCCGGAGATGAGTGTGAATGCTTGAACTTGATCGATCTCACGTAGTTTACATTTTTTAATACAAGTTTTCCGGGCTTGCCGTTAGGTTTGGTGTATTTTTTTTAAGATTCGGGGTTCATTTACCGTTATTGCAACGCTGTAGAGTTGGTTTAACAAATAATGACTTACCATTCTGTAAAAAGTGACGTAGAAAAAACACACTGCCCAATAGTTTAGGTCTTTAGGATCTCACAGGTAGTTCTGACAGCAGCAGCACTTAATATCCACGCAAAGCAAACTGGTAAGTCACACGAATAATGGCGGTGCAATTCTATTCGTATGAAAAGTTCCCTTGACGATAAGCACTGCACTGTCACGGGAATAGCCAGAAAAAACACAGGACATTGCCCTACGGTACATAAAAAAGTGATTGTTACCTTTTTCAAAGTCCTCACATCTATCAGAAGAGCATTTTGTTCCCTGGATAGCACCTGTATCTTTTCCGACAAAGAGGTTTGCTGCTCCAACGATGTTTCGACCTTAACATATGTCGGTCGGATGAAAACAAAAAAATACGAACCATTTCACTGTTGTCATGCAGATTATTTAACAAACATTGTGTCTTTCATCGATATATCAAGCTACAAACTATCTTCGTGGCTAAAATATTGCAGTGGACAGCACATTAAAGTAATGCTGTTAATAGTATGGATAAAATACTGCATGCGAAGTTACTTTACTGTAACCACTGGTTTTAGGGTCTTGTTTGCAATTTGCAAAGACAAGTTAATCCGCCAAAACGCACTGACAATCCAGATCAAAACACGAGCCTCCCATATCTGACTGAAAGTCAAGCAGGGGCATAACTCACATTACATCCACTTTTTAGAAGCGCTCTCACACAAAGAATGATTTACAAACTTAGCGCAACAACAAGCCCAGTCATGCGTTGCGGGTCTTGAACCGAGCTCAAGTAAAGCACATATTTTTGTGCCAATGCTCAGTAGTGACATCGAACATGACTGTCTAAACCAGCTATGTCCAACCCGCGGGCCGCATGCGCCCCATTCGAAGATTTTCTGCGGCCCAGTTTAGGTCTTCGCTGTAGTAAAAGTATCTTGCATATATGTAGGTATATTGACAACCTGTCTTTGTTTTGATAATCTTGAATTTGACTTTTTAGATGCAGGTGGTCCTCAGGGCACTTTATCACGTCTTTTACCATTGTAGTTAAGATTCGAACGCTTTCCACACATTAGCTTAAGCGAAATTTGTTTGCTAAGATCAAATTAAGCTATTCGATGTGCGGCCATCAATAATATGTCATTCAATGTGCGGCCCTGGTTAAGATAGCGACACAATTTTGCCTCAGTAAGTTATTTGGGTTGGACGTAACTGATCTAAGCCAATTATAGTGAAATTAGAAATACGCAGTGACAAGCTGAAGTCAGGCATCAAGCAGCGATGCCTTGTTTTTGAATGTTGTGTGATGAACCGACCACAACAGCTGCAATCGTTTTACATGACATGGAAAAATTCGATAAAGGTTTACTTCTTTGATACGCGATCGCAGCGCGTCCATAGTGGAATTGATGTACAGGTCGTGCTTTTCCAGTACAGCCGCGTAGCGTTGTGGTAAAATTGCGCTGTCGTCGGGTTCCTGAAGAACAAAATGTGCCTTATCATAGTGACGCAAGCAAGCAGAAAGCGCGTCGTTCTACCGAGAACGTGTGCCGCGACCGCGAGTCAAGTGGAAGCATTCCAAGAATATCTGCTGTTGAAAGATCTGCCCCAAGCGAACTTCAAAAGCACGTTTTTTGTTTCAGTGGTTGCAGTGGCTGGCAGGGGGCATTTGAGGCGCTGTTTTAAGCATAAGTATTAAGCGAAGAAGCTGCACAGCAACAAAATAAGAGCATTTCAAGGACAATTTGATTGCGGACACATTTTTACCTTTTCAACTGTCTGCTGAACAACGTTGCTTATAGACTCAACATCGTCTGAAATTCTGGAAGACTTCGTATTTGCAGCGCGAATGTTTTCTTCCAGCGACGACATCTTTTGGCGAACGAGTCTTATCTGTGCCGTCACGTCGGCGAGTCCCTTTTGTACACAAATATCAACATCGCATTAAAAACTCAAATGGAAAGATGGAGTGTGCTGTCGCACAAAAATAACCTGGCTTATGGACAAAGCCAACAGAGCAGCACTCCAAAGTGCTGCGTGAGATAATCTGTTGATTCCTTGGGAAACAAAAACAACCTCATGATGCAACGTATGCGTTACAGTTGACAGATTACATTGAATTGGGTGGTTTGAGGCAAGGCAGTGCATGCTGTTAGATAAACGTTCTTACAAGGTCTCATACAGAGAAAAAACAATTGACTGCACATTGCCAAATCGATTTTCACATCTAATTCACTTTCCGAAAATCTTACACCCGAGAAACTTACAACGCTGATGCATCTGCCACGGTTCATGGCAAGAGTTGAAATTTGAAGCAATGCAAAGTCGTATATAGGAGAACAACAAAAAACCCAGTAGTTGTTTTTCTAAACGTCCAAGATGATTTCGGGACCTCTTCCGAAGTGTTTTTACTTGAGTGGCCAAAGCTCTTGACTCTTGACGCTAAGAGGCTTAAGTTCAGCGCAAATTACCCACAAAACAGTAACTCGTCATTGCGCATCTCCAGATCGAAATAAGATTTGATCACAGGATTTGATTAAGTTCCCTGTACCTAGAAATTCGCACTACTGCGAGAAAGTTAAATCATACCTTTTCAACATCTTTTACTTGACCTTGCAATAGGGGAAGAGAAACTGTACCATCTCTGTCCGAATTACTTTCTACCTGCAATTCAGAAGAGGAACATTTAAATGGAAAATGAGCTGATAGCTTCAGCATTAAACCGGATGCAAATTAGAAGCAATAAATTAAAAACCACGGTGTGTCATGTGGTCACGCTCTTGGCTTTTTAGCAGGTCAGAAATAAATTACGATGATAATCGTGTAGTCGTGGGAGGGACGATCAAATCACGCGAACATGACTTTAATCGCGAAAATCCTGCATTAGGTAGGCGCTACAACTGCGCTGTCATGGATTATAGTCGAACTGCATGAAAATGAAACAGATTTCAGGTCTTAGGCAATAAACAGGGAAACCAACATGGAGCGTATACACAGCAAATGGCAGTTAAGTTTGTATTGTTTTCTCCTTAGAATGATATCGATGTGACATGCATCCTTCTCAGTGAATGGTGAAACATTCAGGCAACACTAAAGACGACATGATCGATTTCCTTTCCTCTTTACCTTCTGCGTTAGAGTAGCAAGATGAGTTTGAAGCATACGAATTCCATTTTCACCGTTGTTTATCATCTCAATATCACGCTGCAGTTGGTTGACATTTGTTTGCACATCAGCCATATTAGATGGTTCATCTAGTTTCCAGCGCTCCACTAGCATGAAGCACAGGTTAACATAGTCAGTACTGATTCTATCTCCAACGCAGATACCTCACCATTACAGAGCATAGCTAAAGCACTTTAATAAAATACACACTGAATCGAGCTTGTTTTTTTGAGTAGTTTATCCCTAATGGAGTAGTGAATGGAATGGATACCTGCTGGTACAGCTATGTCCAACCCAAATGGCTTACTGAGCCAAAAATATGTCACTATCTTTACCAGGGCCGCACACTGAATGACAAATTATGGAGGGCCGCACATTGAAGGGCTTACTTTGATCTTAGCAAACTAATGTAACTAAGCTAATATACTGAAAGTATTCGAATCCTAACTGCAACGGTAACAGGCGTGATAAAGTGGCACTGAGGACTACCTGCATCAAATATGCCAAATTAAAGATTATCAAAATAAGGGCAGATTGTCAGTATGTAGGCTACTTTTACTACAGCGAAAACTTAAACTGGACCGCATGTGGCCTGCGGGTTAGACATAGGAATAGCTGTACTAGTACAAGATCCACTCTGAGATCAAATAGTAAGACGCGAGCTCCATTGCCATCAACAGTAAAGACACAAATTCATCGAGTGTTGCTGACCTAGACTGCAGTAACTCTTACATGCAGGTGGAAGTTTTCAAAGAGTGTATTTACAAACTTTCCATGACCATGATGCAAATCTTCACAAACCTAACAGTACAATCGTCATAGCATTATCTTAGTTTAGAAAAACAGTTCTATCATGACAAAACTTTAACGGATGGATGGTTAGACCAGAAAGGGACCAAAAGCATTGTCCAGCTGCCTCGTAAGAAAAGTGATAGCACAAAACATAGTTTCTCCTTTTCAGGTGTAGTGATTGCCGCAATGAAAGCGCTTGCAGAAGACTCACTGCTAGGACTCTACCGCTGAAATGTGTCCCGTATTACCTCCTGTATCGCAAAGTTGCTGTGTTCATGGCGCGACCGGCCTGTCCAACGGTATCCTTCAGGCAGCTACTACTATGAAGCGCACGAAATTAATCAAACCCATCGTGCACCGGTCGTCGCGCAGGTGGCCAAGGACCTCGTTTGAAAAATTCGCGACAGTCTCCTCCACCACCTATCGAGTGGAGGCTCGAAGTTGCGCCCCTACGCACCTGCGAATGGGATCAACGCAGAGTTCTTCTACTTGGGAGACTTGAAAGCCACGCGTAATTTCGCCAGTGGTTGGATACTAGAACACTTCCATAACAGGAAAAGAGCACTAAACTGGTGGAGGAATTCAAACGATATTCCTGGATGTTGTTGGCTTCTCATTGACTAAGGGCTATGGTTCTAACACTGTTGAGCTGGATGATGAGTGGAAACTCCACTACTCTGACGTTGAGCCAGCAGTTTGCCCAGATCCGGCTGGCGATACTTGTAAACCCACAACTGGCAAACTGTGTCACTGACTTGATCTCACTATGAGGGTGTGTATGCCTACGTTTGAAGTTGTTAGACCGCTGTGATTCAGGCACACGTCCCAAACTAAGCACACAGTACGTGGAAGAAACTAGTGATGCTCTGGGAAAGGTTGAACCTAATGAATTCACGATCCTTACGGGAGACTTCAAGGCACACGTTGGGAACGATGCTGTGGTGTGGAAGGGTGTGAATGGCCAACATGGCGATGCTGACATAAATGACAACGGAAGGCTCCTGCTGCAACTGTGCTGTACAACGCACTGTGCATCACAACACTTTCCTCCATCACAGATATTTGTACAATTAAACTTGATACACAGATTCGTTAAATCAACAGTCACTAATTGATTTCTGCATAATTTCAGCCAGCTGACTTGTTCCGTTCAGTGTTGGACGTGCGTGTCAGAATTGGTGACTAACTGTCGGCCGATCACCACCTGGTTGTCTACAACTTAACGCCATGAGGAACAAGCAGGGTCTACTACACGAACGAGTAGGTCTAGGAGGTCCTACCAAGTAAACTGGGAGACCCAGATGGACAAGGATATTAGGAAGACCTTTGCAGACAGCGTATCGTCCTTGTTCCAATAGCTCCTGGAATGCACAGCGGATGTAGTGGTGGACTGGCAGCTGTAGCTTCATCAGCTCCCCGGAGCAGCAACACTTGTTGCCAGCATTGGAGGGCTGTATGAGGTAGTCATCGTTGAGGCCTTTTATTGTCCATTCATCACAAACGTAACAGAAGAATGCTGTCTTAAGAAATGCTTGATCTACTATGACATCAGCACAGAGATTCTTCAGAACTCTGAAATTAAATGACGGGTAGGTTTGATCGAGGAGTTATAAATCCGCCATAGTCTTTCCAAGGATTTCAACAGAAATTTCCACCGCTGGAAGACCTGTTTCCATTCACAGGTAAGTTTAATCGCGCGCAAATTTCGAGGTCGACGAAGTTTTCAAACGTGCCAGAGTCAACGAGAACCTGTACAGGAAGAGTCATTCAATGTCCCAGGTACGACGGCACATCCCAAAGTCGAGTGAGCAGAAGCAAGGAAAGGTAGGCTTACAGAAGGAACAGCAGCAGTGGTAGCAGCTCAAACAATATCATCTGATGAACCTTTAGTTTAGACTGACAGACACGAGCGAAATGATTTTCCACAAAAATGACAGGAGGCATTGCGACCAGGACACAACGACCGGTTTCGTTGAGTGTCTAGACCACAGAAGAAGCACGATACAGCCTTAGCAAATGAAGAAAATGGTCGCTTCGTAAAGGCGGCAGTACCGGAATCTTTAGCATTCGAGTCAGATGTCATCATAAACAACGATTGATCCGGGGCTTGGGGGCCCATGCAGCTGGAGTGGCGATGAACTCGGTCAAGGCTATCAGCTAGTTCAAAAGCTTGGTTCGAAGTGAGCTCTTCCTTTTCAAGTCAACGTAGACGAATAGCAGAAGAATCGAGTCCATGTACGAAGGCGTCACGATTGAGTTCCTCAAAATACATGTCAGCGGTCACATCAGAAAAAGTGCATTCTTTGGTATAAAGGATGTGTAAAAACTCTGAAATCGACACAGCGCTCGCTTGACGACGGCTTACTAGTAGATGCCGAGCGTAGACATTGTTCTTCCTTTTGAAATTGAGAGCTTTCAGAATTTGAACGATCCTATCATAGGTCTCTGCTTCTTCGACGTGAGGGTAAACAGCAGGAGAAAGACAGTTAATAATTATATGCTTTTGCTGAATACAGGATCGTCGTCTCTTTGGAGTTCTTGAGAGTAGAGATGAAATCTTCGACTGTTCGCAACCATAAGTTGAACACGTTAGCAGCATCAGGCTGCCCAGGCTCAATACGCAGCTCTCGAGGACGAAATAACTGTTTGTCCATATTTTGTGTTGATAAAGTTGTGACACACGAAACCTGCGAGGCGACTCTCGTACGCCAGGCTTTCATCACCACAAAACTGCAGCTACCATCAGCAGAAACAAAGAGCAGCATCAAGAACAGGTAACAGCGACAACAACAGAACGGCCCGCTCAACCCCACCTTCGCTGCGAAATACAAAGGCCAACTGCCCCGAACTATCGTGGCAGCAATCAGCGCTTCACGATAAAGCAATTAAGGCGGTGAGGTAGCAATACGCGAATCTTCAGTGATCATACCCACAAATAAGAGTGCAATTTTCGTCTTGGACATAGAACTACAGACTTAATTTTCACTCTCCAGCAAATTTTCCAGGAATTCTGATGATATGCCAAAGATGTCTACGCATAGCATGCGACCGGGTTCCTCGTGAAAAGCTTTGGGGAGTTTTGCGGGAGTACGGTGTTGACGGTCGCGTGTTACTGGCCGTCAGATCTCCTGCTCAGGTGTTCGTGTCAGCGAAAAGTGAAATCACAATCGTTAACCGTGGGTGTTCACTCCACCAAGTGTGTGTGCAGTCACCACTCTTCTTCATAGTCTATATCAGGGTCTTGCTGGAAGGTGAAATTTGGTCAGTAGTGCTACGGCCGGAACGAAAACCGCATTGGGTACTATTCATCTTTGATTCAATTATTTCGTGGCATCGTTTTTTCAAGGCACTTCGCAATGTAAATGTTAATTATTTGAAAATTCCCAAAAAGCATCGCGGGCCGCACAAAAGGCCCTTGCGGGCCGCGTGTGTGTGACCCCTGGTCTATATGAATTGGATAAAAAGTCACAGGCGAGTTGACGAGAGTGTCACTGTTGCACGCTGCAGGATCAAGCGTTTGCTTGCAGACGATTTTGATACTGTTTGCATCCACAGGGTCTTCAAGATGATCAGTTTTCAGCTGTATGTTATTAGGCGAGAGGAAAATTAGCACGAGTTACTTTATTATGTCTCTCAGAAATCCAAGCCAGTGTACATTGCAATTATGCGGTAATATACTGCAGCAGGTGGGGACGTTCAAGTACCTTGAGGTGGTAATTCTTGGTCACGTAAGGCGGATATTTATACACGGATCCTTTCGTAAGCTCTGTACCGACAAAACGGGAGCTTTCAAGCACCGCAAGCTGTCAGTTTTTAAGTCGGTCTTTGTTCCGATCCTCACCTATGATCATGAATCTTAGGTACCAACTTAAAGATTGCTATCGTGAGTACAAGCAGGAGAGGTGGGACTTTTGCAAGATGTTCACGGCGTGACATTCGCGACAAAGTGCGCAGGTGAAATTCGTAAAGCCCTTAATATCGAACCACTTCTCCGAATAGAGAGATCTCAGCTATGATGGTTCGGTTACGTGAACGGAATGTCCCAGTAAAAATCTCCGAGGAAAGTACCGTTGACTGCACACCACGGGAAAGCGGCTCAGACGTCGTCTAAGGACCAGGTGGCGTGATCACATCTCCCGTTCTGGCTTGGTCCCGTTATGGTGTGGAGCGAGCAGAATTATCAGAGATTGCTGAAAACCGTGAGGTATTTCGAGCCCTCTTAAGGGTGCTACTCCTGCGCACCTCCTGAGATGAAAAGCAGGTATGAAAATGAATGAGAGAAAACTTTTTGTTGCATAAAACCAAACATCTTAAATTATCTAGAGGCCAAGAACTGTATGCTGTGCCCATTAATAAAAGGAATGATTTTTATTGAGAAAACTTTGCGTTAAACTATAAATTAGGTAATTTTGATACAGGTAGTCCTCAGTGCCACTTTATCACGTCTGTGCTGCGTGCTGGGAGATTTTTGTGTCCACTGACACCTTGCTGCAAAACGTTTTACTAGGTTTCTCATTTCTACCCTTGTTCCATTGGCACTAATCTTGCCTATGAAATCACACTTACGGAGTGGTTGAAAGTGCCAAACAGTCGTTTCCATTGCAGTTAGGACTCGAACGCTTTCAGTACATTAGCTTAAACTAAATTTAGTTTGCTAAAATCCAAGTAAGTCATTCAATGTTCGACCCTCATTAATATGCTATTGCGACCCTCATTAATACGCGGCTCTGGTTAAGATAGTGACATAATTTTTGGCTCAGTAAGCAATATCGGTTCGACATAGCTGAGCTGTACACGGAATATTGACGTATTTTGCCAATACCAAACGCAATTTTGTACTGTGTCCAAAAGGTTCTACGACAATTCAAACTCGCCAACTCAAATCTGCAAATTCTTTAACTGACAGACTAGAATCGATTTGCGATAAAGAACATTTTTAATCCATTGTTTTAATGATTACCTACAAAAGAACTAGCCAAATTGGGCAATACTAATAAACTACAAGCACATTGCTTTAGACAAGACAAAAAAGCAAATCGACGGTGTGTCAAGACCTTGCAAGCCCTGTGTTTTGTGGTTACCAATACCATGGAAAACACAACAAATCCATGGCACCATGTGTCTCACAAATAATGACAAAAAGTAAAACTTTGTCACTGAACCAAAACTTGACAGGCGCAAAAAACTAGTATGTGGGTAGCGACATGCCGTGAACAGTATGTTGGCCAAACTCAAAAAATTTCCCACGAGATGGTCATCATCATTAATTTCGTCATTTCATTTGTCTGCATTAAACTGCTTTCTTTGAATTGTCCGCTTTGAATTTGAGCCGATTTGAATTATCGGATACAGACAATACAGCTAGGTACTTATAGAAAGCAAGTGATAATCATTTGGGTAGCAAGAAGATATACCTATTAATGATACATCCAAAATCAAAGTAACTAATTAATAATGAGTTCTACCAGGCTAAGATTGCCCGACAGTTAATGAAGTTACTCTCTTCTTTATCACAGTGCTCTTCAACTTTTTTGTTATGGTGCACCCTTAAAGATGTTTTGATGAACTCATACATCCTATTTACTTAAAAGGTAATCCGAGGTGAAAAGCGATATGAAAATCATCCTGGAAAGAGACTACTACCCTACAATATTACATAAAACACACAACAAAACAAGGGAAATAAAATTTAATGGCTTTTTTGTTGTTGCATGCTATTAGCCAACAACTCAAACCGAGGAATAACCTGCTTTTCAGTTGCTCCCCTCATCAACGTGGTAGGTGTGTGTAATTGAATTTCTCTTAGTGGTGCACCGTGCACACTCGTTGAAGAGCGCTGCTTCATCATATAATTCACACGGCAATTATCCACATACAATTTTGCAGTATTATTAGCCGAAGTAGCTATACGTTTACATTCTTGACAATACAGTATTGATATGGATTATGTGCATGTGTTTTGAGGCAATAACGCCAACGCCTTGTCATGATGTTCATTAATTTTCGTGGTATATTGCTGATCGCCTAAAAACATCAACACATCTTGCTTGCATTTGTTTGACCAGTAAGTACACAAAGTCCACTTTTCATCCATCAATACAAATTATTTGAATATGTCAAATCTTCCATACGTTTATAAATGCGATCTTTCATGCGGTCTATGTCTGATTTCATTTGCACTTGCATCCATACAATCCCAATAGAACTTGTGACACAAGCAGCAACAAGTGCTAAGACACATGCTGGAAGACACAAGTGAAATACTCTTTTTGCTGTGCATCCTGTTTTCATGATCCTGGTGTTCCTTGAAAAAGTATATCAAACATTATGCAAAAACATGGCAACTAAAGTCATATCTTAAAAATTTCACAGCCAAATATTTGTTAGAAAGACATTACTAACTTAAAGGCACTTGTAGCTGAAATTTAATCTTGCATGAAAAAAACTTTGTTGATGTAATAACTTTTTGTGCAACCCAATTTCTTGATATAACATGAACAACTCATAGATCTTGCCACATGTTTTAATTCGTTGAATGCAGATTCAACAACTTCATAATTGTTTTATTTATGCATTGATTAAATTCAGCAGTGTTTAACAGGGAGATGGATGCATAACATTACTTTTTTGATCCAACAGTATATGTTCTCATTGGAGCAAAATAAGTTTCAGGATCACGTGATGAAGAACTGGCTTGAGCATTTGTACGTCTGGGTGACCGATGTAGCTGCTCATATCCTCCTTTCACCCGATCACCTACGGTCAACAGCATGCATCAAAGTACACCTCAAAAAGTGGTTAATTTCACAAAGTGCTGTCTGTGGATGTTACGATACTAATTTCATCATATTAATTACTAGGGCAAGTTTTTGTTGCAGTAACAAAGCGAGAAAGTTGCATTTATTTTCAGCGAAAGTTGCATTTATGCGCTGTAAGTTGCATTTATG
>JGI24159J19872_10003098_pt1 | contig 20436 bp, 9 predicted proteins | sample Ectturendosymbi4_FD_19872 | JGI IMG/M metagenome (IMG submission 19872) | reverse complement strand
TTACACAACTCTTTAGAGGTGTTAATGGACGTATTGACCTCAGTAATACATTTTTGCAGCACGATTGAAACTTGGCCTCATGATGCTCGCATGGCTGCGCTGTTCACTGGTCAATGTATCACTGCCCTGGGCCAATCTTTCAGCATGTACGCTCCAGCAAAGACTGCTTCAACTTGGTTTCCAGAGAATCAAAGGACGCTGGCAACCACATTCGGTGCTGTGGGTAAGCTTTGGAAATACAGTAGATGTCATACAACATTTTCAATGTTGTGTGCTTGTTTCAAGTCGAACGTGCTTTCTGTTGAAATTCAAAATTTCGCAAACTGTTAATGCGAGCTCGATTGTCGTCAGAAACGTTTAGCCTTGTTTTTTGCTCCCTCCTTCGATTTACTACAAACCCGTTTTTGTTCAGTTGTGCTAGTAAGCTTTCAGTTTCATAATAGGGGAAACGCAAATGGTATTGCAAGAAAACCTACAAGAGAGAGGGCGAGTTCAGGGAGTGACAAAGTGAGAAGACATCATATCGATATTAAGCCGCTTAATTTGTATATAACAAAACGACCTGAAACAAGTGGTTGTGATAACAAAAGATATCTCGTCTGAAACGGCGGAAAGTAATTCTGCACTTGGAATGCAAGTGGCTGAAAGTAACTTTGCTGATTGATTACAGCGAATCCAATTGGAGTTGTCTTGGCAGGCCTTGTGAGTCCTCTCTTCGTCACTGACATGGTGCTGGATTGCCGCAGTCTTGTAAGTATTTGTGAATCTGCGATAGATCCCTGTAGTGGTGGGTTTGCAAAGGGGGCAACGTGGTGCTAGCGTCCCCCAAACCACCATTGCGCCTCTTTTAAAGGGCGTTTGTTTTAAGAATTTGCGACCTTTTCAAAATTAAGACGGACCTTTTTTGCTTTTATCTTTTCTTTCTAAAAAAATATCAAAGAACTAACTGCATCTGGTTCCCTGTTTTTCACTACCCCCCAAACGTCAGGTCTGGACCCGCCACTGAATAGCAGCTGCGAAACCTCTCCTCTGAAGTTATTTTCCTTGTAAAGATTATTTCACACATACAATACCTTGTTTGCCATAAAATTTGATAATAAGGTAATCTAAATGTGCCTCTTCGAGCCGTTTTAGATTTTGAATTCTCCAATTCGCAAAATCGATAATAGCAGTGAACATGAAGTGAATCATTTTTGCAGTCGTGCATACGCAGAAAGTTTAACTGAAAATCTTGCATCAAACACATTGACGCTTACAGTTGAGGTTCATTTTTTCGTCTAATTCATGGAAGCAAGCGGCATGATCGCAAAATTGTTTTTCTGTAACGCTCCGTGCCATTCATTTGCCGGTCAACGAATGTCAGCCAAAAAAACGTCGTGAAACAATTGGTTGAATCGGTTTCAACATCGATAAAAGAGTATTTTTTGCAGTTAATCGTGATGTTTGTTCCAACCGCTGCCACGGCCGTCTTCACTACCGCGGTTATGACGGAATCGAAACCCAAGCATCCGCCATCAGCAGGCGGGGCTGGACATATGAGTGTCTTTGGTAAAGGCATAAAGGTTTGTTAAACTTTTACGGCGAAATATTTTGTCATTCCCTTTTACATACAAGAAGGTCTCACTTTAATAAGGAAGACGGTTTTCATCTTGTATATCAAAAAAATTGTTTTGCCACAACTGCATGCGTTTATTTCGTTGAACCAGCCAGGAGTGCTGGACGAGATTGTGTAATACCTTCGGCGCCGGGTGGAATTTCCCTTTTCAGGTGTAATCTGCCCATATTGGGCAAGTCAGTGCACTGCAAACCCGTAACTTGCCAGCCAATAGAGCAAGAAAGCTGTTCAAATCCTAAGCTGCAGCGTAGATGCAATTTACTTCTATTTCTTCCTTTGCTGAAAAAAGTGCATTTTGTGAAACAGTTATTTGCTTTCTATACTTGGATTTAATATAGGAGCGATTGACGTAAAAACAGCTTTTTTTTCAAAGGAACTTGTCTGCAATAAGAATTACATGGTTTTGGTCTTGACCATTGGAGGAGCAATCGGACTTTATTCCACTTTTACCACCCTCCTTGAACAATTCCTCTGCCCATATGGATACTCAGACGTAAGTCTTGAAATTAAGGATAAACAGCAGCCTAACGCATTATATTGCAACGTCAAAAGGTTCATCCTGTTTCACAAATTTTAAAAATAATATATGATTTTCTGGGATTCATTGGGGAAAACTAACTTTGTAAGTAGAGAATTAATTTTGAAAAAATGTATTAATCATGTTTTTCTTCGGCGCATTGTACAGCGACTGACTGGTGTTTGTTCGGCGGCCATGACCGTAGCGGGAGTGACNGGAGCGGCATTGGCTGGAGCCTGCGTCGATGTCACAAAGCAATTCTCGTCCACAGCAAAGATATGCTTCAGTGCCACTGCCCTNGGAACCATTATTTTCTGCATAGTACGTGAGATCAGCGAAAGTGTACTGGCCACTGCTTCTATGTACTTAATGACAAACCATGTTTATGCTTAGCTTTAATCTTCAGAAGATTATTTCTTTTTATTTTCTATTTCGATGTGCACTAAAATGAAAAAACGCAATTACATCGCGTTTATTCAGCTTCTCACAACCTTTTCTTCAAAAGTTTCTAACTTACATTTTACCAAAAAGCGAACACGTTCAGCAATAGACAGTTGATCACAACTTTAGAAGTCACTTGAGTTGTTTTTGAAAATAACCCGCAAACATCATCGCTATGACCAGTCCTTCAAAAATGCTGCCAAAACTGTCAAAGGCATTATTGGACAATGACTGCCATGTAAACGTGTGCAAAGAAGTATTTATAGCATTAAAAATAAAAACAAACGCTTTCACTTTCTGAAAATGGTTGTTTTGTTGCGCGAAGGGCTAATCAAGCAATAGGTTGTGCACTGATTAAAGGTGTACCGGATAAGAGAAATGCGCCAAGTTTCTAAATTTTTGTCGCTTGTAGCTATTCATTTTTTGTGAACTGAGAAAAAGATATAAGAAAGACGCGCAAACCAACAGGCAGTATGGACTGCAACAACTTGGATTATTGCTGCATTCGCTGGTTTGCTTAGGAAACGGTTAGATCATTCAAACAATTTGCCTTAATATCACAAACGGATTTAAAGTCATTTGGAAGGTTACCTGATGGACCGTTTTTTTTACTGACATTGAATTTCTTAGGAAGTAGTGAAATGCTAAAAAAGCGAACTTTTGTAACTGAGGAGAAAATTCAGCAAAACGTCAAAAAATTGAAGTTTGTTTTTATTTGAATAAATAAAACTGACAAACTGTCAAAAATTTCACAAACATCGCGTCGAACGACGGACAGGCCGTAAGTAGCGTTATTCAAGTAACCATTGTGACCCGACCGGGATTCGAACCCGTCCCACCACCTTTATTTCCCACTCGGGGTGGGCCATGTATGACCGTTTACCGAATGCAAAATCTCGCCTCACTTGTGTTTTGCCATGGAGTCAGCAATGAGTCGATAGTACGTTTTGATCACAACTTCTCTTTATTTTTATTCGATAGTCCTTTCTAGCCTGTATCTCTGCACTGATGACGCTTCAACTCAATTGCAGGTTTTCCAATATGGCTTGGGGTACTACATCCTTTTCCTGATCGTTTTCATTGGCTTCTTTTCTTTCGGGTTGTATCCGCTTGGAGTCGAACTGGGAATTGAGAGTACGTATCCAGTAGGTGTCGCCACATCGTCAGGAGTGATCATGATCAGCGGGTGAGCAACTGCGTGGTGAGCATCGTAACTGCTAAGCAGGGCGTGGAGATGAAAGCGAACGCTACTGACGCCTTCAATTTTATTTTTAAAACATTCATAAGCATTTCGCATTGTTAAAACAGCAAGAAAATCAACGCTTTTTGTTCAGCAGTTTCCGACTTTGCATTTACTTCTCTTTCCGCAAGGTCTCCGCGAACATGGACCTACAAATTAGCCTGAAATAAGGAAAAAAGTCTACCATTGCCTTTGCGCTTATACAGGGGTTTCCAACGTTTTGAGGTGATGTTCACAAAATGGAAGTGGTGAGGGGCGCAGTGCCGCACCCAAAAAAGGTGCCCAATTCTGAAAAGCGCAAAAAAATGACTAAATACAGTTCTTATTGAATACGCACATGAAAAACAAAATACAATCGAGAAAAATTAAGTCACGTAAATGAAGACGTCAACACATTCAATGACGTATCGTGATGTGCTGCTTTCCAATGGAGGCACAAAAAGCAACAGATCTTTACTGAGATTTGTGTCCGTCACGTGAGCTTGTTGGTCAGCTTTATGCAGCCGACGTGTAACAGGGCCCAATGTGGAGCCAAGGCCGCATAAACCTGGCTCGGGAGGGATGTCGGTTGGGGAAATGCTCTGTTTTTGCATTGACTGCTTTCCAATTGTTCTCACGGGATCAGGTGGTCCAATGGTGGTTTAGTGCCATTAAGGCTGGTTCAGCTCTTGTTGCTACAAAAGTGGTAGGAGCTCCCGGCAGCATACCAGAAAAATTTAACCAGTGGTGTTTCTTCTTTCTTTTCTCAACTTCATAAAGATAAGCCAAGAAATCGTTTTGTGGCAAGCGGTGACGATTAAAACATGAACCATGTAAAACCAAAGTAGGCAAATCCTTTAACTACAAAAGTTTCTATCGTTTCAGTGCTTCAAAAACACTTCTGTTTTTTCCTTTTTAGGCAAGTCCAGTCCATCATTCTTGTTGTGATGCTAGGTGCTATAGGAAAGCCAATGTCGTTCGACGAAACACAAAAACACAACTCGACGTGTCTTACAACTGCTTTTGCAAACGCTAATGGTGTAAATACCGTCACTACTTCTGCGTATTTCGTGGAAGCTGTTACTGGAAAATCGCCACCAACAACGTCACCCACTGTCTACGACCTCAGCGGTATGTATGAAGTATACACGATAGCTGTTTGAAAATGGCAACAATTTTATATTTGTATCTCCATGAGACTAAAGTTGAGTGTATGTTGCGGGCAGGCCTGGAAAGAAAAAAAACATTAAACAGAAAATCTTTCCGTGCAAGGACTTGATGTGCAGGAATGTGCGTGTTATTTCCTTGTTTCCCAAACAAGTTCAAAGTTAATGTTTGAAAGAGCAATTTGCTTATCACCCGGTATTATTCACGTCAGAAAGATGTACGTGGTGCGTTTGAGCGCATGAACGCCTGGATGAGGCACAGGTTTAGCGCCACCAACCAGTGGCGTAGCCAGTCCAATATTTTGGAGGGGAGAAAATGTTTGATTTTAGGCGAGCAACAGAATTTTTGTTTGTTTGGGGCGCCGCTTAACAAATCGCAAAATGATTAGATATGCTAAACATTTTGGGAGACCATGGCCCCTGGGCCCTTCCTGGCTACGCTTCTACCACCCACAAAGCTGGATTAATTTCAGCTTAGCTCTACGTGTTCTTCTAAAGTCGTCCAATAAATAGGCAACTGGAATCGCCTTAAAAGCTAATCCAATAAAACAAGAGCACGTGCAGAATACATTTCGAGGGTCTGGTCCTGGTTTGGGGCATGCAATGACGTCTAGTCGGTTATCGAGTAAACAACATCACGTTTTACGTACGTGCTGTTTTGCAATCTCTCACTGAATTTCCCTTGCTACACGTTCTTGAGAATGAGCACTAAAACATTAAAACGTGTTGAGCATTTTTGTTGAATGCCAACGTATTTATGACAAATATTATTCTTTACAAAAAAACTTGCAGTGCGTATTTGAAAAGTTAAATCATTATCCAAAAATGGAGTGAACAACATCGCACGTGGTTGGTGTTAAAGCTTTTCAAGGAAGTATTTTCCATTTTCCTTGCTTTCGTTGAAACCTCTGTCTGTGGCGTGACGTATTGAAGTAGCCAAATATTGCAAACAAAAACTCATCCGAAACTGCTTTTTCTCCGTGTTCAATAATAAAGCAAGCTCCAGTTTCGTAGCAAGCTTGTGAGGAAACTGCCTGCTTGGCTCCACTTTCATCCTTTTGCGACGATTCAAACTGCTCTGTATTGATTTTGTTTTTGCAGCTTCTTTGTACATCTGCGCCGCCTACATGGCCTTCCTAGCCCTGATAATGATTGTATTTTTCCGACCTACCTACCTGAGAATGAAGGCGGAAAGAAGCCTACACCGCGACTGTGACGAAACAAAAGGCTACCAACGACCTAGGAACAATTCTTCGTCAAGCGAAAAAGAATTTTCTGACGACGGAAGTTGTGTTTGACAATAGGAAACTGCGTCGTCCCCGGCCATTCTGGAGACCTCAGCTTGACCGTGCTCATGTGTGGAACAGTTGGACAGGTGTAGCTCTGAGAGAGTGCTAGTACTTGTGGACAAAGTGCATTTTGCAGGACGACGTTTTAAACACATTGTAAGCGCCAACACAAGCGTTTTCATAAACATCTTAACAACTCAGTAATTCTGCATTATTACCAACTTTTCATTGAACGAAATTGGAATTAGAATATCACAGACGATTTCTTCAATATTTCAACGCTACCAATGAAGATAAAGTTTTGGGAATAATTTTAATTACTTTGACATATGTGACATACACAGTCGTCTTTTGTAGACAAAATCGAGTGCAATCCAACGATACGTTTACCGTTTTGTTCTTAGTGCGGTTTACATTCACAATCAATAAGGCAAAAACACAGTAGTATCGCACAAAGTAGATGGAAATATCTAACAAACTTATTATTAAAACTTGCAGTAATTGACAGTTTTCTGATAATTTATGGGAAAATTTGTGTTGGGTTGCTTGAATCGCTCCTCAATGAACCATATAAGTCTTAAAAGATGGATTCTGTTGATCTCAGAAGGCATACATAAATCGGCTCAAACGCAATGCTTATTTTTTCAATGGATGTTTCTACTTTAAACTTATGGGAGGCGGAACATGGGTTCGAACCCCCCACATTTTGTAATGGGGAGTTTGAGACACGAGAGCCCCTCGACAATTTTACTGTATTTTTATTTCTTCGCCATGAAGCACGTCTCCTTCCAAATTTTGCTGAGTGCTTGACTTGTCGACAAGACAAGTTCATTGTCATCTTCAAAACGCGTTGTATCCAGTGGCGTAACTCACGGGGGGAAGGGGGGCAATCCAAACCACTTGTCAAGCTAAATGTAAAAACCGGGCCCCCATTTAGCTTTTATAATATTTAGTATTCTTTTGGTTTTCAATAAGTTGTTGTTTCTTTGAGTTTTTGGGGTGTTTTCTGGTTTTAGCTGGCATAGATATTCACGTCCAGGTTCACTATCATTTATCAACCTTTTTCCAAATGTTGGCTAGTGGGCCCTCTTCAGCAAAGTTTTCCCCCTGGCTCAAACCTCTAGTTACGCCACTGGTTGTATCGTTATGCTGTACTCACTGTGGCGGAAAGTTCGAGAAGTGTATCCTACATACAGTACATACGTCGTGCCTGCCTTTGTTGAAAAAAAAATATTCACATTTCTACGCGTGGGAAGGTTTATGGATCATTGCAGTCAGGGTCGTACCGAAGTTGCATGGCGCCAAGAGCAAGGAACAAGTTTGGCACCCCCATGTTTGAACCCAAGGTCTTTCGAGAGTAAATGTACTGTATTGAAGAAAGTAATGGCAACATTGTTGGAACTTTTCGGTACCCCCAATGACTCGGCGCCCGGGGCATTGTTTCTCCCTTTCTCCCCCTCGTTACGCCGCTGATTGCAGTGACAACATAATGTTCAGCAGAGGTTTGAAACATCTTTCACTGCGTTAAGAACGATTTTTATTATATGCATTCTATGTCTTGAATTGTGATTTCATTGTGAACCAAAAATGAGTTAAACGATATAAACACTTAACAAAGAATTAAAACCGTTAAATCTGTCAACCTGTTTGAAAGTTGTTACCTGTCCTGTTTACGCAAACTCAAATTTTTATCACAGGCTTGCTTCTAGAGAAACTTTGTTGCTAAATATTTTAGTGCACAGTTGGATTTCAGGTACAGCGAGCTGTTATGTCTTTGCGCTCGTGTTTACTTAACTGATAATAATTGCAGTTGCGGACTTTTCGCCATTGTCAATTGTTGTCGCACGCTCAGTTAACTGATAGTGAGGTCTGTTTGTTCAGCTCACTGCGCCTTGTAAAATGCTTAGCTTCGTTTCTGTTGTATTTTCAGAGACCGCATGCAACGATCAATCGCTGTTGAAGTTTGCTGCTTGAATTTGTGACAACAAAGTTTACGTTGACCATCTTCCGCTTGGTTGCAAGTGCTATAGGAAATAAGAGATTGCAGTCCTGTTAATGTGCGGGATTTGTAAGGTGTCAGGTTAGGCGAAGGTCGCTGCGCACGCGTTCGAACTCCCTGCGAGTGCTCGCTCACCACAGCTCGTAATTAAGGCTGGCGCCGCAACACCAGTTCCCCTAAAATTACAGAACGTCGAACTAAAACCCCATCTCTAGTTGCAGTGTATCGTCATGTCAGGGAGAAATCTATTAATACCAACATACGCTTCTTTCAAAAGATACAGGTACAAAACTTTTAATGGAAATATACTAGTTCTCAATGAAGGGGATTAAACCTTTAAATATGATAGTTTCATTAATACCGGGCAGGCTTGACCTACGTTTTTTATCTGCTATCTAGCTTCTGCTCTCTAGCTCAGCTCGCATGCATCTTGAAACAGTGTGCAAACATGTTGAAAGATCAGTCTTGTGCATTTACTGGGAAATTTCCATTTACTACTCATCGAGTACTGTTGCGCGGCGCCTCAAATCGCGACACCCATTTGTACCCGCCGCACAACAACTCATCAGCTTCTCTGACAACAACATACGTGCGGCGTAGTGGGTGGATGATCAATGGAACGCGGAGTGGGCGGACAACACCACAAGACTGCGCACTTTAATTCCAGACACCGGTACCCACCCTCCGGAATGACCCTTCCAAGAAGAGCCTGGGTCCGGCTTAACCGCCTCCGCACCGGTGTCGGATGTTTCCGCTCCTGCTTGTACAAATGGGGTATGGCCTCCTCTGCGGACTGTGAGTGTGGCGCGCTAAGATAAATTTAGTAAACAAAACAACAACAAAACACAGAGGGAGAAAAGCATGCCTATGTACAGGGGGGTGAACAACTGTAGAGGTAAAAAACATAAGGGAAGAGAGGGGCATCAACACAATATTACAGAAAATGACAAGCATATGAAACGAAAATCAACAGGAATTTTTACAAGATAGCAGGACGTTTTTGTAATATTTTCCAAATGAATCGGACGAGAGAGATTTCGAATTTCCAGGAATATCAGACCAAAATTTGGGACCAATATACTTTTAAAGAAAGCTGATCCAGGGACGTTTTCATTCTGGCTAAATGATATTTTTGCTAAGAAGCAAGCCTTGCTTGATAAATGTGCTGCAATATCAGAAAAGTAGTTATCAAAGTGAATACGTGGTTCACCATTACCAAAGAAGTGGATGAAAAGCAGTCAAAAATAAGTCGCAACGCACGAGGTTTACTTTGATCATGTGTTGGCTAAAGAGCAGACACACGATAAGGGATGAAGAAACTTCGCACCGGACTCCATAAATGAACGTCGGCAGGCCTGAAACCAAAGGGGTGGGCAAAAGGCAAACGGGCAATTTCTCCCCGAAAATTTCAAAAACCATGTGAAAGTGCCAAATAAGCTTTTTTTAGTTGTTAGGTACAACAACAAGTTATGATCGAAATTTCAGCTTATTGCGGTCCTAATCTCGGAAATCAGCGTATTTTGTTATAAAGCAGGAGTTCCCCATACCCTTTTTCTCTCGTTCAACCAGGGGCGTGCAGAGGACTGATAGTGCACAAGACGAGTACTTGATAATGTGCCCCCTACCAAATAGTAGTACTGGGGAACGTGCTAAATACAGACACAACAAAATTACCTGCCCAGATCTTTGCCACGTGCAATAGGAATATGCTTCATCTCAAGTGAGAGTCAAGAGGAGAAAAGAGCTCGTACCACGTTACGCAACAGTAGCAAGGGATGTGAAAGTTGTAAAACGTACGTGCAAGGGCACGCAATTTTATTTTGCATGGCACTTTTGGCGAGAAAAAAAGTGAAGTACGTTGCAGAAGGTATGGGTGCTCTGCTCACAAAAACAGCACGTTTTTAAACGTATCGTACAGAGCGCCGGAGGTGTTTTAACAGCTCCGAACCATGTTCTTTCTGAAAAATTTACCGTCGTGTTTTGATTTTTTTTACAACAATTGAAAGAGAAGATTCTACCGCCAAATCGTTACGCATGATATAGACCTGTGACAAAATTCGCATTACCACTGAAAATGAAACCAAGCAGACAAGACACCATTGAAACGTAAAGCGTTCTTTACTCATAAACGGCTTCCTTGCAGACATACGGACATTAGCTATTTTAATGATGATAATACGAGACGCTGATCAGGGATGCTGCCATCAGTTGCTGAAAGTGTCGCTGCTGTTCACAAAATTGCCGTGTTTCTTGTTTGAAGAATGAAGCCGACTTGGTTTTGTGTTCTGGATGTTTATTAAAAAAAGAAATGGTGCACTTTCTATTCACCATACTAAGCCTGACTGGGATTAGATGGGTAAAACGAAGCCGATCTTATCAACTTTTTCCATAAAAATAGCAGATAATGATTGATTACTGATTAATTATTTGGATGCTCATCGCCATGACATTCCGCTTGTAATCTCTAAGCATAACGTGACCGCTAGTGAGGGACATTAGCAACGTGCACGTGGCCCAACACACCGGGTGAATCGCTACGCTGGTCTTGCGTGACTGTAGTAGCAATAAAAATTGATATCAGCTTAGCACATGCTTGGGCTGGTTTACGATGCATGTTGATGCAGTTGGACAATGTGATCGCAAGATCTTTTGCCGTGCCGTTTCTAAGAAGATGGTTGTTCTCAAAATTGTTTTACATGTTTTGATGTTATTTGTTTGGCCGTGCATTGTCATATATTTACGAAACAATATAATACAACCCAACTGCCCTAACATCTGCACATCTTTTGTTTTCATAATCACGCAACAATGGAACAAGCAACAGAAAGTTTCGCATGGGAGCGACTTGGCGCTGGTCACACACAAAATGTACTAAAGACAAAGGTTAATGAATGAAACTATTTGATAAGCTATTTAGCATGAGCAAGTTGAATGAGCTACCCATGTTTGTGCTACCAAATCGTCCTGTTTAAATAACTTGGATCACTCACTTTCGTGAAGGTTTTGCACAAATAAAATGAAGGAAGTCAACCTCAAAAAATATCATTGCGCTTCAGTGTTTGAAAAGGCGTCTATGACGTCAAAAACCACCTATTGTCTTTTTGATCAAGTCGCAGTGTTGCTCGCTTCATCGCTTTAGGAAACATGGCCAGTCTTTTTCCTCACGCTTTGCTGATATGAACCTTGGGTTTAAGGTTAAGTTGAATATGTAAATTAAATTGTAAAAAATACGTTCAGCTTTCACAATGATCTCATTTTCACGGCCCGCTAAAGGCTATTTTCTTCCCAAAGAACGAGATCGTTCAGACTGAACACATGTGACCAAATGACGACTTTAGACTCAAGTTATTCTGCGTATTTTTAGAGGGTCAGGTCAGACGCATCTGAACAAAGACAAACTGTCTTTAAAAGGTTTGTTTGAGTTTTCTGTAAGCTCAGTTTGCAAAAGAAAAGTCAACAACGGCATAAAAACTTTTCAAGGAACAGCATTCTTACGTTTCAACGGCAGGTCCATGGCCAATGTGACACCAATCATGTACCATGTGCTTATGGCCGATCAGAAATGCGTAGATGCGTCGGACGCTTGCAGGCGAAGCTTCCGGTTTTGCTGGTTTGCGCTTCTGCAAGCAAACTTGTTGTGACCAGATTAATCATTATCGTCACTACTTGAGAGCAGCAAGTGACTTAATCGAAGCAACAGCGCGACGATTTTCTTTAAAGAAATATTTTGCGTCTGCTCCTCGGCGGGAGCAGAAAAATACACGGAGCTACTTTCGATAAATTTTGAAATGCACGTCATCTAGAGTGGTTTGGTTTCCTGTACCGTAGTGCTGCAAAAGCATGCTGCCTAGCCTTTGGCATAAGTTAAAACAAAGAAAATAAAGTTTTTGTTTTACGGCAAAATACATCTGCTTAACCGCTATGCAATCGCATGAATCTTATGAAATTGAATTAAGCTGATGAACAACAAACAACAGTAAAGTCGAGATGCAGTCAGCTTGCTCTTCGTCAGCTCTTGACCAAAAGCGCTCTATAACAAATTAAGGTAGAAATGCAAGTTTTACTTGAAAGGCGACATTGAAAGCAGATGCTTTAGTGTTGGGCAGTGTTGTTCAAAGGTTGTAGTTATGTTCAAAACTGAAGTTGATTGATTAGAATGCATTGCTAGATTCCAACACTTCCAACAAAGATTTCTGGACAAGGTGTGTTAAACAGAAGCACGGAAAGGTCAGTGTTTTCATCCTATTCCAAGAGTAAAACGCGGCTCACAAGATTGCGGTATTCATTAAATTTACATTCTAATCCGATATACATAAGCTTGCTGGAATGCCCAAATGTTGTTTTCACTCGGCCTATTTCTAAAAGCTGGAAACCTGCGGTTGGCGTAACGAACAGGATAGGAAATGTAAATTCGTACTATGTATTTAAATTAAACAAAGAAATAGTAACTGTACATCTAATAAAAAAACTTGCAATTTACAAGTTGCAGAAAATGTGTTTTCCTGCTCTACATGTTTCACTGGCATAAAGATAACTAAGAATTGTTGTTAAAGGAAACAATCAGGCAAATACAGAAAAACTGGCTTTCCAGTGACTTTTGCATGAATTGTGCAAAATCGTTCCATTTTGTTGTATGAATCGAAAACGCAGGAAGCATCACTATACAATGTTACAACGCCCCAGTAGGAGGTCAGTTACCCAGTTCATGAATATGCTTTCCAATCGCTTTTGAACAACACAACTCTGTCCACCTGTGTGCAGTATTCTGCGTGAAAGTGTCAGACAGTATTTTTGCAAGACAGTTCAAAACTTCGCATATCGGGTCGGCTTAATCCATGAAGTCTGACCGACAGTCATATCTTTTTTGACGCTTCCCGTTTGTCGTTGTGATGAGGTAGAAAAATCTTGCCAGTCGCATGATATCAGACTTGGGTGTTTTATTAAAAAAATGAGGAATAACAAGAAAAATGGGTTGTATGTTTTGACTTACTGTAGAAAGAAGGCTTTGCAATGCCGGATTAGGGTTCTGCCCTGACCTTGGACCTTGCCTGATGTTTTCCTTTGCAGAACGCTGAGAACGCCTTGAAAACCTGAGAATAACTTTCTTCAGTAAGAAATAGAGAAAATTTAACTTTTTGCTTGTTACAATGAAGCATGAAGAGGAAAAAGACAGCTTTTCCTCCAACCAGGAGTACCGCACATACAATAAACGTTGGTTCGTCCTTGCGGTTGTTGTGCTTCTTAATGTAACAGGCGCCATGGTGAGTGAAGCATAGATTTTTGTTACACACTTGCGTTGCCAAGACAAAAGTGAAAAGAAAAAATTGATGGCCAAAAATTATATTTGAAACAAATGCCTTGGTTTCTGCAAAGCAGTGGTTCTCAACCTTTTTTGGCCCACGGACCATCTTTAAAAAAAATACCCGATGGACCACTTTGCTATGCTGACACCTCATGACCAACTAGTCGAAACTGCACTGCACATAAGTCAGTGAACGTTGTATTAAAGATTTAAGAAACTCTCTGTGAACCACTAGAAAATCTGGGTGGACCACCAGTGGCCCACCTGGACCAGTCGCGTCGCCACAGGGGACTTTTGTGGGCTTATACCCCCCAAACAAAGCTCCAATTCCCCCAAATGGAAGCATGAAACACTATAAATTAGTATAAATCAGTGGAGATTTTGTCAATTTTTGGAATGTCAAGCCCCCCTGCACAAACGAAAAGCCCCCCTATTGAAGACTTTCTGGCGACGTTGGGAATCACTGCTGTAAAGTCATCAACCTGTAAAATTGTGGCATTCTATCCATGATACAATTTGAGAAAGGGTAGAAGCAAACAAACAAACAAAAACATGCAGAGCACAGTAGTGCAAGTTGCAAATGCAAATGTTTTGTGATCCGTGAACCTTGGTATTCTTTTTAATCTGGGCAGGTCTGGTTTACGTTCACTCCCGTTGCTTACAAAGCAATGCAATATTACGACACAAACCTGGAGACAATCAACTGGTTGTCAATCGTCTTCATGGTGTCCGGTATTCTCGTCGGTGTCCTGGCAACGGTGGTTTTGGAAAAACACGGCCTCAAACCTGCGTTAATACTTTCTGCCTGGTTTATCTGCGTTGGAAGCGGACTCAGAATTGTCAGGTAAAAAATAAAATCTACTGTTTTTTTCAAGTAGCCTACCCAAGTTGCTCCCGCTACGCATCTGGGGAGGCGAATGGGTACAGCGCAGAGTGCTTCTAATCTGGGAGACTTGAAAATCACGCGTAAACGGCAATCTTGCTCTATAAGCTAGTGATTAGAAACTGGAACATTACTTCGTGCACAGAAAAAGAGCACAAACTGGTGGAGGAAGTCACATGATGTTCCCTGGATGTTGTTGGCACTCATCGACTATGCGCTGTGGTTCTAACACTGTGGAGTTGGATGATGGATGGAAACGCCTTTACTCCGGCATTGAGTCAACAAAGTTTGCCCAGGCTATGAAGTGGGGATAATTGCAAGCCCTCAGCTGGGAACCGTGTCGATGAATCGGTCCCACTAGGAGGAAAAGTGTGCATATCCAGTGTGAAGCTGTTGGGCCGCTCCTTTTGTTTGATACAGGTATACGCCCAAACTCCAGTGCACTGTGCACTGAATTCGTGAAAGAAATTAGTGATGCCTTGCAAAAGGTGAAAGCTAACGAATCCACGATCCTTTTGAGAGAGACTTCAATGCACACAGTTAGGAACGATGCCATGGGAAGGTGTGATTGCCCGACATGATGATGTTAACGTCATTGATAATTATGAAAGGCTCTTGCTGCAATTGTGCTTTAACAACGCACTGTGCATAATGAACGCTTTCTTCCAACACATAAATGCGCACAAGTACACCTGGTATAGATGTTCACTGGGCCAACGGTCACTCATTGATTTCTGCATAGTGTGAGCCGACTTGTTCATTCAGTGTTGGCGCAGCGCCGGATTTAGGGGGGGCCAAGGGGCCCGGGGCCCCCACCAAAGAGGGCCCCCACCATTTTCATGTGAATAGCCATATGTGAGACATGTGCGTGTCACTTAGTCATTTTTAGTGAACAAATTTTGTTTGTACACGCTATTAAATATCGGTCGGCCAAACAGCAGTGTTTCATTTGAAGAATATTTGATGTTGTGACGAAACAGCAATTACACTTATTGGTTTCCTGAAAGTCGGTCAGGTATCTGAATCTAGTTAATGCAACGCCAAGCCACGTACTAGAACATGTAAGCCTACGTCTCTACTCGTTTCTGGTAGATTTGCGTCTGTTTTACTCAAATTTGCACAGGTCGCATATGAGCAGCACTGCTAGGTATGGCTGCCATAGCCCCTCTTTTTGAAGTACATGTCCACTTTTTTCATGACAATGAAATAATCTCCGAGGACATTCGAAAATTTCAAAATGTCCTCCTTTCTGCATTTCTTATTTTACATAGCTATAATCGGTGGAGTGACTAGAGCTTTGAGTCGGGGGGGGGGGATTAGCCAAAAGAGGCCCACTGCCCACTGTACAGGACCCAGTAGCCAACACTCTGAAAAACTTGAGAAATGATGGTGAATCCGGATGTAGATAGCTAGGCTAAAACTCTAAATCAACGGAAAATAATCCGAAAAACGCAAAAAACAACAACGTACTGAAAACCAAACGAATACTAAATCGAAATATCACTTAAGGTGGCGGTCAGGATTTCACATTTAGATTGCTTCGCCCCTCCTCGTTACGGGCCTGCATAACAGTGGTGAATCCTTTTTCAGTGTCTCAATGAACTTGGCATTAGAGTGTGAACTGCTGACTCCATTATACTGTACTAGCTTTGCTGATGAACCGTGATACGGTGATCAGTGTATTGCACATACCTTAGTGTAGTAGTTTCTAGTAATTATAGCTAATCAGTAATGCCAAAACAATGAAGAAATACGTCAGAACTATACCTTTTTCAGAAAAGGATTAAAAGATTTTAAAGCTGAGTGAATTATGTATGGTTGCATTTGCACAGTTCGCAACAAAGAGTCAAAAGATCATTGTGACTTTGTGGATATTGAGTACCAAAAACTTATTTCTCATTGCGTAACCGGATGGCTATCACTTTATCCTTGCTTTCCAAGGATGCTTCAAATGTACCAAGCTTCACATTCCTACTTCGTGTCCAGCGACAAACCATCTGTTGTTCTGAAACGTTTATTTTGGAAGTTCTCTGTTTTACTGTACTAGCTTTGCTGATGAACCGTGATACAGTGATCAGTAGGGCAAGTTTTCATTAACCTAAAAACTTTAAAAAATTTACTTAAAAATTAAAAAAAAATTGACTTTATTTACGTAACAAAATTTAGACTCAATAAATGATATTTCTTGAGAATTTCTTGACGTTCTGCATTAAAACGAACATTTACGAAAACACACAAATTCTCAACGAAACTTGCGACACAAGGCTATGTGCTTTTGCGAAATAAGTCTCAGTCTTGCGACATAACACTGCAAGCCAATCACCATGTGGACGAATTAAAGTGTAAAATCATGTAATGTTGTACATTTTCTCACTTTTTCTCACCAACACTAAAAAGAAATTTTGACTAATAACTGATAATTATAACAAATTGACTTTATTGCCCTATAAAAAGAATATTGTCCTAACGGTAAATATTGACTTTTTTTGACCTATCAAATTATGAATATGAAACTTACTCTTTCTATCCAGAGTTCTTGCAAAAAAATCACGTCATTCAAGCTTATTACCAAGAAATTGACTCTATTGAAAAAACTTACCCTAGTGATCAGTGTATTTTGCATAGCTTAGTGTAGTAGTTTCTAGTAATTATAGCTAATCCAGGGGTGCAAAAAAGCGGCTGCGCGATCAAAAACTTGGAGCGCGCAAACGTTTTTTTTTTCATTTTACACTTTATGTATATGATGCTGTATGGCAAAGCTTATGTGGGCGCTACTAAAAATGTCTTCGCGCAACTAACATTCACAGAAATCTTTTCACCCCTGAGCTAATCAGTAATGCTGAAAAATGAAGAAATACGACAGAAGTATCCCTTTTTCACAAAAGGACTAAATTATTTTGAAACTGAGTGAATTACGTGTGGTTGCATTTGCACAGTTCGCAAAGAAGAGTGGAAAGACTATTGTGACTTTGCGGATATTCCTCGCACAGGTGGCTATCACTTTATTGCAGCTTGCCAAGGATGCTTCAATTGTAATCAGCTTCAAATTCATACTTCATGACCAACGACAAGCCAACTGTTGTTCTGAAACGTTGTTTTGGAAATTCTCTGAGCGAATGCTGTGTGACACATTAAGACATTTGCAATCATTTGTGGTTGTTTTTATTGAGCAAGTTCAGAACATTGAGAGTCAAAACATCGACTGATGAGGTTTTATCGTGTTTCGCCACTGTGAAGGCAAGGATTCAAGAGAGACAATCAGATGCACATGTCAAGCCAAGCTAAATCAGCACTATGAAAATTCAGCCAAGGCAAGGATCATAACTGTAATTCATTCATGTCAGATATGTCTGTATTGCACAAGTCTTGTGTTTCACATCTGGCTAAATGCACCACTTTATTTGCTGAATTTTAATGCTTTGACTAGATTCCTCCGTTTGCAAACAATTAATTGGGAAAATGATGAACCATGTGAGTAGTATCTGCTTGATAGAAACGTTTCTATTGATGAAGCTGAAGTAAACTGTTTGACCAATACCAAAACGTGCTTGCGTTCGTGTAAAAAGAACCTCAACCAAATGCAATTCATTGTAAAATGATGGAACATGAAAGATGGGCAAAATATTTTGCAACTTGCAATACCATTAAACGCTTCAAGAACTGATGAAGATTGCACAGTTGTACTTCAACGTAACGGCTCTTTATGCTAATGTGTAAAGATTGTTTCCTTGATTCAGCCACAAATCAAAAAGAAAGAGAAACCTTTATGGTTGAACTAGTTTCTAGTCTAAAGCTGATGTACAATTTAAAACATCTTTCATGCAAGCAGTTTCATGAAATTGTTAAAGGCGATTCTACATTTTTAGGAGCTGTAAGAAATCTGCAAAATATTCATGGGCGAAATGGGTTAGGTAAATAAGGATTTTGTTTCGTGTGTTTTGAATGAAACATCGTCTGCACTGGATGTTTTACTTCAATGCTTAAAACTAATCACTAGGCCTATTTGTTATTTGACTTGTTAAGTGTGAATATACACTCAAGTGACAGCCCTAAATTGTCCTCCTTTTTTGCGCTGAAAATATGGCCGCCCTATTGAGCTTATTAATAAGTAAATATGGACAGAAAAAAGGGGATCGTATCCTTTGCAAGTGTAGAGCTTGTCCAAGAGGTTCTAAAAAACGTTGAAAAGCAAAAGAGGTAAAAATTAGAGAGGAAGAAGTTGCAACTAAGTCAAGAAACATTCAAGTGACTATTTTACAGTGGCAGTGAAGTCCAGCGGAGATATTTCTGCGGAACCTGTAAGAGGACAGAAAATCGAAGAACGTGTTGTTACAGGCTTTGATGTACGTAACGATGAGAATAGACCAGTTTAACCAGCGGTGCAGCAGACGAACGTCAAGAAGTATCATCGAAAAGCACGATAGATGAGATGGCTGACGCTATCACTGGAGGTAACCATATCGGTCTCCGGTCATCCAATTTACCGGAAAAAATGTGGGAATATTGGTTGAAAAACGAAAAGTTATTTTTAAAACATGATGTTACACAACACAGAAAAGACAAAAACTCGCCACGGAAATGCACCACAAATCTTATTCGTCGCCAGAACCATAACGCCGCAGTCGTTGAAAGAAGCTGGCTTTGTTTTTGTCCTTCACAAATTTGTGTTTGTTATTTCACGTGTAGACTGATGTGCTCGGATACGACTAAATGTGCGCAGTTCCCTACTAGAAAAGGAATCTGCAACTGGAAGCACGCTCTTGAACGGATGAGGAGCCAGGAGCAATCAGTGGAACATATTGATGCCACAATTACGTTTAGTCACAGACGTAATTAATCACTATGAAGAATTGGTGCAGAGCTAGCTAGTCAGGTCAATCAATGCCAACAATATTGGAAATCGCTTCTGCAACGTTTGGTTTCTGTCGGAAAATTTATTGCTGAGCGAAGACTGACCTTTACAGACGGTTGAAACGTTGGATCACCCAGAAACGTTTTTCAAGCAAAATTTCAAAAAAAGAAAATACAGTACGATGCTTCTGGTGACCGGTTTTGCAACAGTTTGACAAATCCCTAATCATTGTCAATCATCATGTTGCATCATAAAGTTTTGTTACACTTGATTTAACAAATGTGACGTCACAAGATTACGTCATAAATATTAATGATCCGTGGAAATACTAGTGGCTTCATCGGCCATCATCTACCTAAAGATTCTATATCCGCACATGGGGCCTCCCACCACGCATGGGCCCCGGCCCCCCCACCACCTAAATCCGGCGCTGGTTGGACGTTCGCGTCAAACGAGATGCAGAACTATCGACTGATCACCACCTGCTAGTCTGGAACAACCGCCAGGGCCTACACAAGGTTATTAGTCTAGATCCTGCAGAATAAAGTGGGAGGCTCTAGCGGACAAGGAGGCAAGGAAGACCTTTGCAGACAGCGTATCGTCCTTCTTCACAGAGCTCCTGGAATGCACAAACACGAAGGCGAATTGGCAGCAGTTCAAAGCAGCTGTAGTTTTCAGCATGTCCCAGGAAAGTTTGACGAAGCAACGGCCTGCTGAATACACCCACGGGAAAGCGACGCTGAGGTCGTTCAAGGACCACGTGATGTGATTATATCTCCGACCTTACGTGGTCACGTCTTGGTGTGGAGCCAGCAGAACTATCTGAGATTGCTGAAAACAGTTAGTTATTTCAATTTCTCCTAGCGCTGCTGCCCCGGCGACCCTCCCCAGGGGAATAGCGGATATGAAAATGAACGAGAATCGTGGTACATTCTGGAATAAACGCAAGGACTGTTTTGTTTTTCACTTATCCTCTATTACAGTAAGGCTTATTCTGTTGCAGCACAATCGATTCTTTGTCACGCGACGCCCGTCTTGCTGTGCTGTTTGTAGGCCAATGCCTCACTGCCCTGGGCCAGCCCTTCAGCATGTACGCCCCCGCCAAGACGGGTTCGACGTGGTTTCCGGAGAATCAAAGAGCATTAGCCACCAC
>JGI24159J19872_10003097_pt1 | contig 20439 bp, 6 predicted proteins | sample Ectturendosymbi4_FD_19872 | JGI IMG/M metagenome (IMG submission 19872) | reverse complement strand
TGTGAATTTGTTATTCTACGTATCTATTGATGATCAGGTGGTACGGGCTCGGGTCAAGACGAAATTCTCTTTTTGTTTGACATTACTGTCGTAGGTATCAAATAATCTAAGGTCAAGACCGAGACCAGCCAACTGAACTAAAGTGGTGGACGTAGGGTTGGGAGGTCCGAGGCAAGGATGTTAAGGGGACATCTGATGACGTCATCACACTCAGCCATCCGTGATAACACCTTTTGATCAAACCTAGGAAGGGGATTTGCGGGCCACCCAAGGATACATTCCTGAGACTTACTTGATAGGGTCTTTTCAGAACTTTTTGGAACAAATTTTAACCCACAGTTGTTTAAGGTATTGAAGTTGGTATGAAGCTTTCCCTTATTTACACATTAGAAATGCTGGTGGGGGTTACTTTAAAGCAGAGCACTTACACATTACAGTTGCTGTTGGGGGCGTCTTTGAAATCATAGTACGTATTTATGATCAGCTTCGGAGTATGAGTGGATGATAGTTTTTCACCAAACGTGAGGAAAATTTATGCGCGAAACACCTCGAGGGGGCCCCGCGGCAAGTGCCTCGCTCGCCTCCGCTTAAATCCACCACTAGCTAGAACTAAGACTGGGATCTGCGATAATGAGAATATCAGAATCTCTCGAAACTAAAGGCCAATCTACACTGAGGACGTGCCAGGGTTGCCAGGCGTAATCCTCGTTGCGTCGGGTAATTCTGCGCTCCTGCACGGCAACTCCTGGGCGCAATAAAACAAACACAGAATCGTGCGCGGCTACTCCTGGGAACTTCTCAGTGTAGATTGGCCTTTAAACCCAGAACAATGTTTTTTTCCAAACGAAACCGGATCTGAGATCGTTTAATGCGTTATTCAAAGCTTTTCGACTTATACAGATACATCCTAATGGTTGTTTCGTTCGGTTTTAGGCAAGCCTGTGGCACATGGTTAGATCGTAGAAATGAAAGCTTCGCACTAAGTGAGCATAAGGGGCCACGACCACGATACGGAAAATGATTTCAGGTGAAATTTGTGTGTAGTCACAAACACCCGTCCATCAACAGGTCATTTCTATTGTACTCACCGTCAAACAATTTTTCCATACATTGTGCATTGCTGTGCCTACTCGAAAATCGACACAAAGGCTTGGTACTTTTGGCTTATTTTCAAAAATCTTTCGTTTGGTATCGATTAATTCTGCCACCACGCGTGTGGGAATGTAGTCTTGAAAAACCTGTCAAACGCTCAATTCACCCAGGTGCTTTTCAAAACATACAATTTTCCCTATTGCAAAATCCGAGTTACTACTAAGGGACGACTACTCGATGCTCTATGAGAATTGTGTGAATTTACCTGAGGTCCAGATACCCTTGATTGGTGTTTAAAACGCGCACTGCTTCGCGCGGCTGTTGCTTCATCTACTTACCTTCGTGTGGCGAGATGCTTTTTTTGCCTACGCGTTTTACGCTTGAACCTTTGTGTGATGTGCGTTTGCTTGGTCTGGGCAGAGTGAAGCACACAAAAGATATGCTGTGTTTATACGGTCAACAAACGAACGCTTGAAGCCACTGGCGTTCTTGGTTAAAATTCTTATTCTGCTTTATGACACTCTTTGCTATCGCTCTGATTTGTTCTTTTCTCCATCAGGCTTGCGCAAGTTCCGTCAATTACAAACTGATGAACAAGAAGTGTAGAAAGGATAAAGCACAAATCAAAAAGTTGCTGCCTACTAACTAGCGTAAAAATGAGAATAAATGCTAGAAGTTCTACAAACCATGGAGCTTCAATCAAGGACTACCAGCACTATGACCAAATTTTTCCAATGTTTTCCGGCTTCGTTGGAAAGGCTATGTGCTGCAAACTTTAACTCACAAGATTCTGTGTTAACAGCGGCTATTCTGTTTTCTTGGTGCGACTCATGAATTCCGATTAACGTCATTGTGTTGGTTTCAAACACCAGGCTTGTCCATGGGGTACATTTTCCTGTCCCGTCCCATGGGATTCCCGCAAAACTAGTAATGCGAAGTACATTTTATCATGTACGTGTCTAATGTCTGGCCTCTACAGAGCCGTATCTAAGGCATTCCGAACCCCCCCAAAAAGAGGATAATGAAAATCAGGTGACCCCCCTTTTTTAGTTGCTGAAAATGACCCAACAACCTTAGTTTCGGGGACTTCACGTCACTACACCATGGCACTGACCCTGTACGTCTAATACTCGCTGTGCTGTGAGCATACAGCAATGGTATTAAATTAGAAATTCCTACCATACGACGTTAAAATTTACTTACGATGAGACAAATGTCAAGTTCACTGTCCCATCCCATGGTGTTCCCATGGACAAGCCTGGCAAACGCATATAATTATGTAACCGGAGACATACCTATAAATTTTATTTTGATTATGAGCGTTTTGTACGAGGAACCCGTGGGGACTTGAAGCTAATGAACGGAATCCTGCGATAGCCGGAACTGTAATTGTTTGACGATAATTTCATTGCGAAACACACTGCTTCAGTTTTTTTCATGCACTTTTGTCTTGTTTGGTTGTATAAACATAGTTTCACTTTCTACAGCTTTCGGATGAAGGGCGCGACTCACCTGTGGCAGCTCGTGTCTCGTTCTGTCTGACGTCACTCTCCTTAAATCGTACCAAAATAGGCGGAAGAGGAATAACCGCTGTTTCACAGCTTCTCGCTGTCAACCCGCCAATAACAACTCTTCAACTGAAAGGTAGCGTATTTGTACGGCTCCTGTATCGATAACATCAGCGTCCTCCAATGACATGAGATAGATACCGTCAGTGCAGGTTTCGAAAAAAAAAATNCCGAATGAAAAGTGAAAACGTTAAACAATTTTCTACACATCTCAAATTTTGTCATGTCGCTCGCGTGCACTGACGCCTGTTCGAGTTGTATCCGACTTTCGTTTTGATATCTTAGGGGGACCTATACCTATATCTTTTTCTAATTTGTAAGGTTTAACAAAATGTATCAAAATTGTGACCTTAGTTTAGTTTGTGGACCAATTTTGTAAAATAATGCCCGATACCGTTCTCACTCAGAGAAAGCTGCCGCCGTAACAACTACGATACTGCCTTTTGGTTTTGAGATAACGGCCTGACTGGCAAACTAAACACTTCATCGGAATAGACATAGGCATCTGCATTTTACTGCCGCCATGACAATCTGCGTTTTGCTGGGGGACCCTCGTGCAGAGGAATATGATAATTTCTATTTTGACAATCTCTTATCTGAGCCGTAGAAAGAGCAGAAGATTCTTCTAAAACTGGAATTCAAAAGTCGACGACGATTTGGTTCCTGAAAATTTGTAGAAGCCAAACCGAATCCAGTTAGTGGCAAACAAAAGCAACCGAAGATCCCGACTAAAATTTTTAAAGAGAAGACAAATTGATTTGATCCGAAAAGATCATTGAAAACTTTTTTCATCGTGGATTAAAAAATCAGAACTTGTGCTACGCTTGTTTTAAAACTTGCGATGACCGTTGTTTTTTGTCAGGTTACGATCGAAAACGCGACAATGAACGCTTTAAAATCAACGGTACTTACATCTACCATATTACACGGGCAAACGAAAGCGTGGTTTTCTTTTTGAAAAGAATGCAGAGTTAGAGAACGAATATTAGCGTTATTTAGCAGACTCCAAAACAGCGGCATTGCAAGAACAAGGCCATCAGGATACACACCATTGGCTTAAACCAAGGCCTCCTACAAGTGTTTTGTAGGAGGCCTTGTTTAAACGCGCAACTGGCGAGGTTGAAACGTAAAACGCTGTAAAACGTACCGACATTTCGGGTGGCTATGCAGTCTATTTTCATCAAGTAAAAACGGTGGTTATGCAGCCCACCATTGCGGGACAGTTTTGCTTTTTCTCTGATGAACATGGCATGCACAGACACCGAAACATCGATACATTTCATAGCGTTTATCGTTTGGACCTCCCCAATTGATCTTTAAACAATACCCCGAATGAGCATGTTTGGAAAATGTTGAAAATAAATCCGAATTGATAAACCACATCGATTTATTTTAGGTAGAGTCTGAATCAGGCCCGTAACCAGGGGCGCCGCATCCCCCCTAGAAAATTTTTCGCCCCGCTGGAAAAATGTGTTGGATATAGTTTGAAAATATTGGACATAATACAAAAAATTTGGGCCTCTCTCAGAAAACTCTTCGCCCCTCCTGGTGTCCTAGTCTGGTTACGGACCTGGTCTGAACTGTGTCTTCAGTGTTGGGCCTGTGTTCGTTTTTGTGGATATAGCCGCTGCTCCGCTGTTACTTGCCTTATGTTTGGAACATTTTCTTTGACAAGAGCAAATCGCAGCTTTAGTGGTTCGTTGGTCCGCTTTGATCAGTGGTTTTCAACCTTGTTTGTACCGCGACTCATTATAGCAACCCATTATAACCTAACCATCCCCATCTAAAACTCGAATAAAGCAAATGTACTACAGTTGTATCCATGAAATATCTACTCACGACCCTCCAAAAATGGTTCACGATCCCCCTCGAGATGTCGCGACCCCAGGTTGAAAATCATTGGCTTAGATGGTAAGTATGGAATTCTTCTCTAGGCCTATTCATATAAATATCGTATACTCACAAATGTGCACTGTGGCCTTCTTGGCTGGCGCAAAGTGTAGAGAAAGCTGCAGATTACTTCCTCTGTGAAGCTCGCTTGTCTTGTTCTGCCTCGCCACCGGGACCTACTTCACGGAGAGTTGAAGCATGAGCATTTAAGCAACCTCTGCTTCACCGCAAAAAAGTCTCTGCCTAGGCTTCGTGTATATATTTCTATGTACCTTGTACTGTATACGCTTTTTATGCGCCCTTGTTTGTGCTTGCGTCCGCACTTGATAAACGCATGCTGCATCTTCAATCGTCACGCATCGGTAAAACAGGACTAAGAAGCTATCGGTGATGTGATAAAGAACTACTGGTGCTTTTGTTGTGGAGGCGAGCTGGAAACATACAGCCACTCAGTTGAACTTTCACTTTGTACCAATCGGTTGCTCGGGCCGTTGGACAGTTTGTAAGTTTTAATCCGTCAGGGCAGAACCCTTGACCGACCAGATTGATCTCTTGCGCTGCGAGTACTTCTGAAAGGCGGTAAATAAGACGATTTGAATGCGCAAACCGTGTTCTAGCCGTCTTCACTGTTTTTCTTTTTCAGGCAACTCACTGACTAGAAATAGTGCTGCTCCGTTATGGAATGTCATTGCTTCGGAAAAGAGCACCAACCTTCGTCATTTGTTGCTAGGTAGCAACCAGCTTGGAAACTCAGGAGTCGCTCAGATTGTGGAAGCTCTTCTGAGCAAATCATTTCTTCAAACCATTGATTTGTCAGGTAGGTTGGAAAACCTTTTACAAGCATTAGTCTTTTTAGTTCATTCACAATTGACTTCATGCAGCAATCAAAATCACTTTCAAGGTTGAACAAGTTGAAACCACTTTTGGCGCGGATTCCTGTTGGTAAAACAACTTCATGGCTGGTGCAAGCTCAGTGGCTTAGCTAAAGGGGGGCGATGGGGCTGTCCGCCCCTTGGCGGCACTATGGGGTCTGCTGTAAGCTATAAACCTTACAGATGAGGAAAGAAGGCCCACTTGAACTTTCGCAGTTTATTCAAAAGTATAACCGTAGGAGCTCTGTACCAAATATATTAATAGTGCTGCGGATTTTCCTCACAATTGCTGTTAGTGTTGCTACCTATGACAGTAGTTTTTCGAAACTAAAACTCATCAAAAATTATTTAAGATCTAGTATGAGCACCTTGCAGTTCAGAAATCTTGCCATACTGTCTATAAAGCAACAATTGACAGATGATATAAATTTTGACATTGTCTTGTCATTGAAGAACTTGCCAGCAAAAAGGCAAGAAAAGTTACATTGCAGAAAATTGTAATTTTCATTTCAGAAATGAAGATGAAATGATTTTTTTACACTTTTTTTTACTATTTTTCCTTATATGTCATTTTTACTTTTTGGATAACTGCTACTTATGATGTAAAGAGTTTTGGTGTGTATTTAAGGCATACTATATTTGAGCATGTGAAAGTAATATTATGATGGTGCACAAATTAGTCAATATGTATAAAATTTTAACAGCGAGTCACTGCACAATACGTAATTTTTATGGGCGTAGGGGGCGCCAAACTGATGGGTCGCCCACACTCGAGGTACGCCACTTGTGCAAGCTACCACTTAATTCAAACATCGCTTTTAATCTCGACAATTTTCAACCAACGTAGCCAAAAGCTCGTACGTGAGTCTTCGATCATGCTTGGTCCAATTTTTTAAAGTTGATTGTAAGAAATCACTGTGTAGCGTGACCTGTGCGCGTTTTGCTTAAAGCATTTCCTAACCGGCATTTGGTCTTGTCCATTGCCGGATATGCTTCCGCTAAATAGCTTGTGCTGTAGAAAATGGAGTCTGAAGTATTAAATGTTAACGAGTGTTTCAATACCTTATAGCTGAAGAAATGGGATCTACAATAACTATATTAGACATACCGGAATATCTGGTCGCGAATAAGGAATACATACTACCCGATAGACATTTCCAATGCGCATGTTACTGATATCGTTTCCACTTTAGCAAATACTAAAGTTAACGATTATTCACTTGTAAAAAACAGAATATCTATATCTCAAAGGCCAGAGCTGATTCAAAGAAACGGATGTCATTTTCGGACTCAGCAACACAGAATTACCTAGAAACCATGAAAATATGTTTGGCACTCCAAAGTAATTCTTTTATGCTGGAAGGTTATTTCAAACAAATAATTTCATTCAGAAATATCAGTAAAGTCTGTTAATTTGTTTTGCATAATAGGATGTTAAGAATGTTGAAAACTTTGAAGGCGTTGCTGCAGAGTTGCACCAACATGATTAGCTGATCTAGATTTGAGGGTGAAGTATAACTTGGTTGCCCTCCCATTTAGTCGTTTGTGTTCACTTTTGACCCACTCTTATTACAGCATGACTCTGATTTTACAACTTGCTTTTACGTACAGACAATGACATTGGTGAATCAGGAGGCAAAAGCCTGCTCAAGTTTGTCACTGAGAACAGAGCCGTGAGACGCCTGCGCATCATGAAAGGAAACAGAATTGAGCGTAAGACGATCAAGTCCATCAAGCGAGCCCTTGCTGACAATAAGTCGAACTCACTTTAAGTTCACGCATGTTTATATCTCTTGACATACGCGTAACGGTAATGAAAACTTGTGCCAATGGAGCACAAGCTGCATGCTGCTCCTGGCCTCGCTTTCGTACCGGACATTTTCTTCTAGAATGAAGTTTACTTAGCGCTCTCGAAAAAACTGCATTTTGAACAGTAGATCAGGTGATTAAAATTGTATTTTTCTTGATTTGTGCTTTTTGAACATATTGATACGTTTGGAACGTATGAGATTTACTCGTAGAAATGTAGCTTGTTTTTGGGTAAAACAACTGCTACCCACCGCAGTCCTACCATTCACAGCAAGGCTTTTCACTGTGTTAGTTGTACATTCCTATTGCCGTGCTTTTCATCAACTGGATGCTTCCGCTTTGTACATCTGCGTTGTGAACACCTGTTGCCCGCACGTTTTGTTCGGACGGTTGTTTGAACTCAATCACGCCTGCCCGCATTAACACCCAACAAAGAACAGTTATTACGTGCTTGTTACCAACACCGTCGGCGCCAAAATGAACGGCTTGGCGGCAAATTTCTATATCGTATTTCGTGATCGACGTTGATTTCTACGTCAGCTTTGTAAAAAACATGTATGACGAATCTATCGCTGTGTAGTTTTGCGTGACTTCATTTATCTTTTTGGCACTTAGAATATTACGCTGTGTCATAGTACGTATGAATAAATCCAACATCATGTAGACTGAATATTAAGGTATTGCCAGTGGGCTGCTACAGTGCGTCTCAGTCCGTGTTAGCAGAATGGCATGGAAAGTGAAGGTCCTTAGTGGGAAACTGCCAAAGTTTACAAGCTTCATTCAAATTGGGCAATTCCAAGTAAAGTGGTTTGAAGCACTCTACGCTATTACGTGACTGCGCACTGCATGCGCAAATGGCACAAGCAAGGCCTCCGAGAAAACACTATCTAGGAGGCCTTGGTACAAGCCACGCAAACGTAAATTAACATTTTGTGCAAAAGACCAGCGTTGAGGAACAAGGGCAAGTTTTGTTGCCTTTGCCGCGAGCAATAATGTGATGACGTAAGCGTTAGCGTTGCCGTGGGCAGGATGCTTGTTCACTGGTATTGTATTGGTCAATCGCTATAAGTACAGTACTAGCAGTCGGAAGCACCGAGATTTTGCCAACTGCTTTCCCCACTACTGCGAAATGGTGGCAACGAAAGAATTGGTTACGCTTGGCTGCTTAACAAACGACTGAAAACTAGACCTTGATACAACCACGACCGCCGCATGCACCGGATTGTTGTAATGGCCTGATCAGCATTGTGCAATAACAGAAACGTCTACCTACGATATCTTTTATTTCACACAGCCACGACCGCCAACGTCGTAACGAAAAGAATGGCTAAGCGCTGTTCATACAACGAAGTGCAGAAAACAACCATAAAGACATATAATGCAATGAACTACAACATTCTCGCACCTTGTGCGGTGGCACCAGGTTCAACCCGGTTCGCACCTTAATGCAAAATTATATCATTTATTTATTTGCACCGATGGATGCTCAAAGATTAATTTAGTTGTTTATCTCGGCGAAACCAGACTCGTTAACATTTTACTTTACGTCTTTGTTTAACTAACACCCACGCGCATTCACCTGTGATTCATACAAAATCTTCGAATCCAACGACTGACCAAATGCTCTTACGAGTTCAATCGACTCACACAGCACAAGAGATTTTCGCGCTCGTTTTCATACTTGCTTTGAAATAGAGAAGCACTCTGGCTCTACATACAATAGACGCTAGCTGTGATGTTGCGTTATCAATGCCACGCTTCACAGCGGTTAGAGATCGCTTGGAAAATTCACGGAAAGGTGAAAAGGTTAGCTGTTACATGCACATCACCAAGAAGCAGAAGCATTTCACAAGATCAGTATATACAATTTCAGTAACTAACGGACGACACACAAAAAAACAACCCATAATTTTTTAAAAATCCTATACAGTGGTCCAGCTGATTTCAAGATTTTTGCTGGACTTAACTTCAGTCTGTGTATGATCATTCCCCAAAGTTCCAAAGTTGTTCGCTTTGGGTTTAAGTCACGCTCTTTCCAAAACATGCTCCAAATGGGCTCGGCGGCAGTGGAGGCAAATTTGCATACATTGCGCAAAATTGTCAATTACTCGAGCGCATTCCTCTTTAGGGATTTCCCTGATTTTTGCAGTGATTTTTCGCTGTCTTCAGTTCACCAATCGTTTGACGGTTGTTGTGCAATTCATTATCCTTGAGGTACCCCCAGAGATAAAAATCGGGGGTTACACGTCCGGTGAATGCGGTGCCCACTCAATATCACACTTCCTTTTGATCAGTCTTCCTTCAAAACGCTCTTTCAACAAAACTGCGAAGCCCATTTGGATCACATTTAGGAAAGAAAATGACATTCATACAAAGTGATCAAGATTACTGAAAGTTTGGGGAATGATTGCAAACAGACTGAAGTTTTAGTCCAGCGCATATCTTGAAATTAGCTGGACCTTTCCAGGGTTTACTTAAAATTTTTATGAGTTATGTTTTTATGGTCATCCTGCAGTTGATTGTTTTCAAATATGGAAGAACAGAAGGATTGTCAATTTTTACCACGATGGGAAAAGGCTGATAAACGATGCTGCAGCCAAGTGATGAACGAAAAAAAATAAATCTTCACGATAAATTCTAACAACAGGTTCATTTAAACAGTTCCCGACAAAAGACGTTGAGAAGCCTAATAGGTGTAGGTGGGCAGCGCTTACCTTTACCCACAGATACAAAACTTGTTAGGATTACAAACATTGGAATAACGGGTAGAACGTATTTATCCCTAAAAGCGTAGAGCAATATGTGAAAAAATCGAGGGAAGACAAAAATATGAGATTGCACGTTCTCACTGACGTTTTAAATACTGTTATTCTACTTCTGTACAGTCGGCAAAGTTTTGTGCATGAAGTAGTGTATGTGCAGCAAGAGGGAATGTAATGTAGGCTTCATTGAACAGGCGGCACATCTGGCGGCGGATGGTCTGGCCGGTCGCCCTTCAATAAAGGTTAAACAATGCATTACAACACACGTAATACAAGTGAAGCGTTTTTTTTCAACATGGTTTATGTTCCATAAATAGTTTGAAAAGGAAGCCTGCGGGCCAGCTCGGCTGTGTGACACCGCTCACTGCACAACACACATCAAATACCATTATATCCTGGTATTGAAATGCTTCAGAGTGGCACAGCCAGACTAACAGTTGTACAAGGACCATTCACCCTTTACACAATCAAACAACATTATTTGTTTGGTCCAACTTTATGCTCGTTGTACTGCATTTCAAACTGTAGTAATAAGGGATGGAAGTAGTATGTACACGACATCATGAAACAAAAACCTGTTACTACGACCCAACAGTAGAGTTTGCGCAAACTGAAACGCTGATAGAATAGAGGGAAGACAAGGTTATGATATATATCACCTAAATACGCAGACCTAATATATAAGCAAGAGCAAGAATCTGAATAAACCAGGATTATCGAAGGCAGTTCTCCTAAAACACAAGGTATCAGAGGTCATAGACGTGAAAGCCATGATTCCTAAGTTTCATTCAACTCATTAATGCGTATCCATATGCTTCCAACAAAAGTCGTTGGAGGTATGTTTGATCAAAAGCGAGAAGGTAATATTTTGACAAGGTCACAACAAATCGAAACTAAATTTAAGAAAATAAAACAAGGAAAACGGCAATATCTGTTTGGAAGCGCTCGGCAATGACTTTGATGAGTTAATATTGCTTGAACTGCAAAAGTTATTAACTAAAACCTAACTGAAAGTCAAATGTTTCTCCAAGTGCGATCCGTAAAGCACTTGATCAGATAGATTGTACCTTCCTGATTGTAATTCGCTTTATCACATTTTCAATCAACAATATTTTCGCGCCGCCACCACAGTAGTGCAAAGAGAATAGCTATTCATTAATCGTCAGTAGTCCATACTTCTATTCCAGTGGTTCTCAAAACTTTTTTCGTTGCGACGCCTGTGGAAAAGTTTGCTGGACTTACGACGCACAGGCAACAAGATGTTAATAAAGACACATATCATCAAGTTTTATTTATTGATGAAACAACAACAAAAAAATGCATCACTTAATGTGACGTGCTGGCTTGCTTTTCCGATTTCGTCAAATCTGGGAAGAATTTGTGAAACTCCCACCCCCATTTCCAGGCGCGTAGCCACGGGACAGTTGCGCCCCCATTCCGAAAGTTGAACCAAATTTTTTCAGGTTTATCTAGCATTTCATGTGTAAGCCAAATATATACTTCAGTGCAAATCAACGAAACTGTTTAAGGTACCTATCCATACTTGAGCTTTTAGTCGAACCTGATCAAAACAGCATGGTTTACAATTAACAAATGTCGTGTATAGTGCAAATGCTGGAAAATTCATATGTTTAACTTCACCGAGGTTTTAGTTCCGTGTGCAAGCTTGTGACAATGAATAACAAACTTGTAGCTAAGCGCTTACAGTCACGAACCGCAAGTGAAAGCAAGGAGCAACGCTTTTTGCATCTGTTCCTGGCGGACCAGCTCGCTGTGTCCAACCCAATGGTGATTTAAACTTTATTTCAAGACCATAGCAAAAATTCCTATCTGACTCGCTAGAAGTACTGTATAACTTACCCTTTTCTGCAGCATCAGCCGTAGCCTTTAAATGAGCACTACATATTTTTGTTTTTGTGCAGTTTTAAAACTAAATGCGTTATGGCGGTGATTTACGGTTTACATGTCCTGAAGCTCAAACTTTGGCTAAGAAGCAATGCAAAGTATTTTTTATTACGTAATGAGGCGATAAACACAGTTTAGCAACAATAGCATTCATCCTGATGTTTATTCGTGACGAATAAACACGTACTGTGACGGTTCAATCCAGGGATGCCGGAACATCACTAGGGCAGGGGGGCAGTAAAAAGTTGAGGGCAATGGAAACGTATGAAAAACAAAAAAATCGTTACCAATTATGCTTGCTACTGTTTGACAACAATGTTGACCTCAAAAATAATAAAAGAAACTATAGAAAATTTGTTTCCATTCGATCTTGATAAATCATAAAATTACCTATGATGCAGTTATGAAAAAGACACCTCCGCCCCGTTGTCCCTCTTCTGAAAGGTCAGGGGGGCAATGCCACCGCCCACCCCTCTCCGGCGTCCCTGATTACCCCTAACAGCAGTCACTGTCTCCCTGCATTAACCTGCCAAAATGTCTGCGTTCAACAGTCACATGCGGCAAAACGCCTAATATTTTAACTTGAAGTGAACATTAGTTGCCATGTTATTGTTACACGGTAAAGACCAACAGTAAAACAATCCGCTGGCAAGATTGGCAACCTGCCCCTGCAGGCAAAGGAGCGGACTTGAGTGAACTGCAAGCTCACCACTGCATGACACCAGAACAGTGAACCTGGCTCTTGTGCAGTGTGAGTGTCGTACCGGCTAATAAAGCGTCATTGCAAGAAATAAATCAATTAATAGGAATTGAACTGCTGACGTCAAATTTTCTGGAAAATTTTGGTTCTTAGTCCCAATGTCCAGGTATGGGGTAAATGCCCGTTTTGACCCAGGGGCGGATCCAGCCAATAAGGCTAGGGTGGGATTTCTTCAGTAATATTTGACAGTCAGTCTCATTACGGGTTCCCTACTGTAAGAGAGATGAAGTACACTTCACAACACTGCCGTGACAAAACAATGGATGACAAAATGGCCTTGTATTGCGAATGCTGTTTTCCGAATTGTACGCAATCATGGTGAATAAAGTTCATTCGTTGGTTTTCGGGGGGGTGATGGTCCCCTGGATTAACCCCTGTTTTGACCCCCTGGGGACGTCAACGGTTTTGACGTACCACAAGTTCAAGACTGTTTGCTTGAGTTCGGTGTAAAAGCGCACCCATAAAAGTCATTCTTTTCGAATTTACATGTTTAGCCACAATGTTGACCTCAAAACTAATAACAGAAAATATAGAAAACCACTTTGAATTTTATGTGTGCGCGAATAATTGCAATATATTTGGTTGAAGTCGATCTTGATAAATCATGGCATTACTTATGATACTGTTATGTGAAGGGCACCTGTGTCCCCGTAATGCACCCCCGTTCCGGCGTCCCTGGTTCAATCACAATTATGTGGAGCCTTAACGTTTTCATTAATGACTTTACATACCTTGTTGGAAAGCAAAAGAGAACACTTTTTTCAAGTTGGCCCATTCAGAGTCCGACCTCTAGGCTGAATGTGTTTCAACTTTCATCTAATGTTATTGGCACTCTATCCTACAGTAAATTTGAAATCGTTCAGCTGCAACGGGAAGGGTCCGCAGCAAAATCTAACGTACGTGGGAAGATGCCTTTTATTTTCTAAGTGCTGAGGGCATTGACACTGCCACAACTTACAGTTGGCTTGCCCTCTATTTTCTCGATAATACGCATGTGACTAAAATGAAACTATAGTAAATTTTGTCGCGGTCGATTGGATTTTATTATTTAAACACTAATGGAAAAAGACTTCAACCGCTTACACCAGAATGGATAGATCAACGGTTCCCAAACTTTGAGCGCGACCCAAATCTAGTGTGGTGAACACCTCGTGAGTAAGTTCGTTATTAACAGCAGTAATCTACCCTTTTCTCAAGTACCTTCGCTACAGAGAGACACAGACAAGCCGGTTTGGATCGCCTTGGTGCGACCCACTTTTGACCTTTCGTCACACTTGTTTGGGTTTCGACATATACGTTGGGAATCACTGGGTTAGATCAACTAACTAACTAACCGTTGTGTTAACTGTGTCGACACATATTTTCTTAACTTCAGTGCAGTGGTGATAATTGATTGTGGCTTCGTTTTCGCAAATATCTATTGTTTTGCACTTAGTGTAATGTAGACTGAGTGGGTCAAACATATGCAAGTTTGGTTAGAGAACATGTGTAACTTTCCCAAATTTACGACATTTACTTGTGAATTATAATGTTAACTCTAATGACCTAGCTAAACACCTAATCGTGTTCGGAACTTCACTGAAAACGAATTTTTAAAGTTTACAACTTCACGAAAATATGGAATTTACCGGCTTAAATCTGAACTTAATCATTCAGAAAAATTCACTTTTCATGGATGATGGTTTAAAAACAAGGGACATTAAAAATACTTAAATATTGAGACTTGGTTGTTGTTTGCCCCCTCTATCAAAATTTCTGGCTACGCGCCTGCCCATTTCCCTCTCAAGATTTATGCATGACCGATTATTAGTTTTAATCACGGCCATGTCGGAAAATCCTGCTTCGCATAAATACGATATAGGATGAACATCCATAGCGCTTTTTTTCACCAAATCTGGGAATTCGTCATTCAATGAAATCAAAAAATTCGTCGGGTTTCCTGAATAAACTTTCTTTTCAGGAATTTATCACAGGTAAGGTAAATATAATTTTGTTTTTCTTGTTCGAAGGATGATGGGGTAGGTTGGATGAAAGGATCTAGAATCCATTCATAGTTTGATGAATTCTCCCAAAGCACAGAGTGAATTTCGATCTTCCTTGGGTGGATGTTGAAAAAATATACTTTGTAAATTTGAAGGCACATTATTTTTTATGCAAATTAGACATGTACGTACTGAGAACTTTCAGACACATTTACTACAGTATATCCTCCATCCACAACGATAGCTATTCATTGAAGGCCGCAATTTTGTCTGATGCGTCAGCATATTTTTATCCAGCCCTTGCAAAGAAATATTCAATTTAGCAAAGGTATCACACAAGTAACCCAATTTAAATAAAAAATCATTCTGAGCTAAGCAATCAGCAAGTTAATTATGTTTATAACTAATTCTATTTTATTAAGAGCTAATGATGTATTTTGAATAAGGGCTGATGATACTCTGTAAGATCTCAGTGTTTGATTCTTTGCTGGGAAAGGTCTTCTTTCCATAGACAGTATAACTAACTACTGTAGCTTTCATTTGTCTTACGCAAGGTATATTAAAATTGCGCAAAGGGTTTATTAGCACAGAATAACTACAGTTACGTAATCGTGAGATAGCAAACAGGCTATGTACTGTAAGCATGACCGCATTCGAACAATAACTGTTCTTTGGTAAGATTATAAAACTACACTGGATTTTATTCTTATCAGCTCATTGAATAAACTTGCACAGAATTTACTTTTGTGCGACGCCCTTGCAAAATTATAACGACGCACCAGGGCGTCACAGTTTGCGAACCACGGTTCTGTTCTACAAAAAAGGCATTAGTCACAAATTGGACACAACCACTACTTGTTTAAATTCACTTAAAAGCACTAGTGTTTCTGTATGCTTTCGAGGAATCACTCGACTGCCATCTGCTTTCGTCTTTTTGCGATGATGCAAACTTGCACATATCTCTATTCAAGTATGTAGTTTGCACGATGGGTGTAAGCAAGAAATCGATCAGAAAATTTTTAATAGGAAATCGATTTCGATCTCCTATTTTTTACATGAAATCGTAAAATATTTTTACGTAAAGAAATCGATTTCCTGTTTTTTTACGTGAAATCGATTTCCTATTAAAAATTTGCTGATCGATTCCTTGCTTACACCCATCGTGGAAAGTACATACTTGTTTAAAGTCAGTGAAAAGTAGTTGAAAGCAAGTATACTCGTCTCAATGAAGGCATGTTTATGCACTGATGTATTGTTTTTGACTATCGTTCGATTTTTGAATTTTACTCTATATCAGCATAAGGTAACTTTTATAAGGCCATTTGATTCTTGAGCAGTTGCATCCAAAGGTAAATTTTGTAAATATACTCTCAACGTGAAAAATTCTTGTAGACGTAAAAAGCAATTATTATTAGAAGTGTGTAGAGACGCTGGCTTGCTGGCTTTACGTTAAAGCGCATTTTGCAAAACTAATTTTATCTTCTTCACAAAACCACTTTGTTAATTTTTCTGAGGAAGTGTTCGCACCGACTAAAACTTCTCGATAAAAAGACATTGTTTATTACATTCTCCTTGATCCGTTTGCGCCAAAGAAATGATTTGCAGGTCGCAGTACAAACCGCATTGAAACGATTTGAGCAAAAACCTTTTATTTGTCACAAAAGTTGTATTGCATCTTATTAACACTGACGCAAAATTTATAAGAACACTTTTAAAAGTCTGTATGAAGCAGTAGGGATTTAACCTTTAAGAGTAGCATAACAAACATTATATTTGCATTGAAAGCTATTTAATGTGTTTATGGAACTTAGACAATATGCAATATGTTACAGTCAGATATCAGCTGACCGATTTTCTGAAACATACGTCGATGCCCGCTGAAAAAGTCAGTTTAGACAGAACGACGGAGAAGTACTCACTTGAATGTAAAAATAATTTAAGTGACATCGAGCATGCCTAAACTTTCTTTACATGTGGATAATTTAATGAGTATATGGAAATAAAAGTACTCACATATCTTCTGTTTTTATTGGCACCACCTCTCAAACCTTGTGGTCGTGTTAGGAAGAGCACTACCATTAGAATACCCCACATAATCATAAAAAACATGGCTTGCCAGTTTTGATGAGGCTGTTGTCCAGCGGGAACGGGCATAACTACGAAAAAAAATGTAATGTTGAATTAAGCAATTACACAGCAAAAAACGGAGAAAACATAAAAAACTGGGATAAATGCACTGTGAGTGCCACATACAAAATGACACCACCACTGCTTTGCTGTGCCATTTCTAATGATCAGCAACACGACTTAAAGCAAACTCTTTTTGCAAATAAAACGTTTGCCAACATGAGAACTCGACCGACAAGCATTTTTTCTTGGGGCCTATACCGATATTTTTCTTTTTCAACAGCCGATGCCGCTATTTTTCCATTAATGAAACCATAGTTAAAACATATTACAACGCATATTAACCCATCTCACAACAAAATGGCTGTAAGCAAGAGGACAGAAAAAGTCCTGTGGATTATCGGGACTACAAGCAGGGCTGTGGAGCCAGAATTCAAACTTCAGCCTGAAGTCTTCAGGCTTCAGCGTCTACATTTTTTGGCTCGAGCTCCAACATCTGGAATTTTCTAGCTCTGACTCCAGAATGATGGTCCATTGAAAACTAAAAAACATTTTATTATTTGTGCAACTCGTTTTCCCCACAAACTGTGTCTGTGGAACTGGAATCCAAAATTCAGACTCTGGCTCCACCATGTAAAATTTTTTGGCTCCAGCCATCCAAAATTGATAGAGCTCTGGCTTCACAGCCCTGGTTTGAAGGATGAAACAAATGTAGTGAGCATGGCATTCGTTCAGGTCAGGGTATGGCCCAAGGTTAATAATGCTATGGGCTAACATTTGGGTACCAGACACCACAAGAGAATTAGATCATACCAGCAACTTTCAAGCTCATAACATGCATGGCATAAGTCAGTGTTAACTGTCAACACTTCCTTGCATATTTTTGTTAAGATCAGGGCTCAAATTCAGCCAAAGTTTACAAACACTATCAAAAATATTACCTTCTGTAAGACATTCATTTTCAGTGCAGTATTGCTGTGACGTTCGGAGAATGCTTAAAAGTCTTCTTACAGCCCACTGAGAGCTGCAGACACATTCACATGGGTCAAAATTCCCATCTGCCATTATGCAATGCCTGACTTGCAGCTAGTTCACATGAGAATTTTACTACACCAAAACTAGCAAGTTCATGCAGCTACAACAAAAAGTGTTTACAAAAAAAATAATTTCAGTATCACCAACAGGTGTTTTGAAAAACCTTAGGCATTGTACCCTCCAGAGGCCAAAATACCATTTGAAAACAAACATTGATGATAACCTCATAAAAACCTCATTCAATTAGAAAAGTTTCTTTTTTTCAACAGAACTCCGTCAATTACTGTACTTAAGGCTATGTAACCAAACTGAAGTCACATTTACAACACTTTGATTTAGTCATATCCAGGAACTAGGATGCTATAACAAACTATCTCACACATCTTAAATGCACTTGCAACATCTGTGCTAATATATATAAATCATATTCCTTACGTGCAGCACCAGCTGTGCAAAAGATTAAGGCAAAACACTCCATCTGTCTAGTGTCATACAGTGTCAACACTTGTGCTGTTCTCGCTGCTACTGAAGTTAAAGCATTCTGTAGTACAGTGTGAACCTGTCTGGTTGACTCAGATGTAAAGCATTTGGAGTTTTTAAACACTATACATACTTTATGGCATGGGCCATAAAACAGTTCACTAGCAAGCCCACAAATGCTGAATTAGTGATGTGTGGAGATTAGCATGTAGATTTAATGAAAAATTTCATCAATGGCTAACTCAACATTCTGCATACAATGCAAAAAATTTACAACTCGCAAATGAAGATAGCCTAACATTGTACTGAAAAGCATAAAAAACGTTTGTGAGCAGTGACATGTATAAGCACCAAGGAAATTGGAACAATATTGTCCCTAATTGATGCACAAAGTCTATACAATGCCAAAAATAGCAAACAGCAACATTGTTATTTTGCAAGACATACAAGGATTAAGTTTAAGATTAAAAGTTTTTAATCCCAACTTGCATTCACTGCCATATCTATCAGCTCAAACAATGCAAGATTGAGCTTATTTTCTAAATAAATCAGTCAGATATTAATGTGATTTTCTTTGATTCCAATTGTGCCAAGTGTGTTCACTCTTTGTTACATGGTGCAGAATCTACAGATGCAATCCACTATAACCACGCTAATTATTTTGTATTGAATGAGTGCTAGAATTAGGTGGACCATCAATATCTAGTTTGAAGTGCTTGAACAAAAGTTTTATGCTAGCACCAACAAAGCTTATATGTTAAAACATTGAAGATCATACTGACAGCCTGTCAATCATCTTGAAACTTCAGAGAAGTATTCCAACACACAGCACTGCAAGCTATATGTGATGTTTTAACAAACTCACACCTAAATATATGATTGTTTCTGGTAGTTTCGCATGCTTTATTAAAATACATGATATTCAAGAATTTGCATTATAAATGCAAAACACACACTTCTGTAAATTTTTTTGCAAAAATGAAAATATATGATTTAATTAGCAGTTCCAGAACCACAATGTATTGTTAAAACTCAAAGTGATTCATTTCAACTGCCCTTGTGAACTTTTTCATTTATCGCTCTATTGTTCAACACAGGAGAACTTGCAATGCTTCTGTCTGACAAATTATAAGTTGGAAGCACCTTATTCATGCTTTTCATAAGCTTTTATTGTTCATTTGTTCTTTCCTGCAAAAAACTTGCAGCACCCCAATTTCAGAGTACTGCTTGGTTCCCTGCATTACACTGGTTGTAAACTACTAATCTGTGAAACTCTTCTGAATAGGTGATGTGACAAGCAGGATGATTTATGTGAGGAGTAACTGCAGAACAATACATGATATGCATTCTTCAAAATGCCCAGAGTGCACTACAGATGCTTGAACTTCAATTTTCTATCCTAAACGCATTGTTTGTTTCATCCCATACACACTACTTCAAAATTCAGCAACTAACAATATGCCTGGAAGATTTTGATAAAACCAAGTCATTATGGAGGAAACTTTGCATTGAAGAAATTGCAGTTTGGAAACCATGGCAATGTACTGAAAAACTGTATTGCTTGGCATATATATCTGTCACAAGCCATGTTTACTATTTTATTCTATGAACGCCAAACTGCTTGTTCTAGCATTCTGATCATCAGTTATGGCAGCGGTTCCCAAAGTATGGGTCGCGAAGGATCGAAAATGGGTTGCGCCAAGGTGATTGAAATATGTCAAAACAAACTTTTTTCTTTTCATATTTCAAGTTCTTTCAATTTCGTCATAGATTGACTGAATTATTGCATCATAAGCAGTTCATTTGGCTTCGTCTCATTAACACTTTGGCGTCCGCTAGGATTCGGGGATTTTCGGGAAAAAAACGCCTAAACACACGTGGCTTTGTGCGGGATTTTCTCTGGTCTGGTGTGCTCTACAGACCCGGTAAAAGTCACAAAAGACATGGCAAGTGTTCTAGTCTGCACTCAAAAAAAAATTTTTTGCTTGGGGGGTGCGGGTTTTTGTGAGTGACGTCATAAGTGGAGGACTTTTTGGCCATCTTGGCCCACTTTGCTTGGCCCTGGGCGCCAACCATTAGGTGGTAGTATTTCGCTGAAGTTTTTACTGGAAACTAGGCTACAATCTGAGTCTTTTGATACTTTGGATGACCTGCTGG
>JGI24159J19872_10003093_pt1 | contig 20443 bp, 10 predicted proteins | sample Ectturendosymbi4_FD_19872 | JGI IMG/M metagenome (IMG submission 19872) | reverse complement strand
AACGATAATTCTGATACGCTAAGTGTTCGAAATGTTCGCGTGGGCCGCAAGTTACCCAACACGATGTTACAGAAACAGGAAAAAATAAAACTTCCAGCTTTCTTATTCATAACACTTTCAAACAGGGTATTTCCAAAGGCTATACACTACTTTCTTTGTTTTTCATAAATTTGTGAAGCGAAGTGACCTAAAAAGTTGCTGTTTTTTGTTAAATTGATGTGAGAAACAATTTCGCACATTTTCCACCACCTGTTAAAAGCGAGAAAGAAAAACGTAAGCAATTTTTGTGAAGTTTCTCTTGCCACGCTCGTTTTTCCTTCCCTCAGCACTAAACATTGCTGCCCCACTTTTTTTCCAGTCTGTTTGCGGCTGCCGTCAACCCGAAGCGCCTAATGATTTGATTTGTTTTCTTTCGAACCGAAAGAGCGTTCGTTTGCTCAAACAGGGTCAGATTGTGGCGCTGCGCGGCAAATGGTCTTCTGCAGCCCTTGTACAGCGCTTTATTAAGCCCGCTGGCGTAACTATTGTCGAGAAACATGTCGCGAATATGGTCGAAAAATCACGCAACAGCATTTTGCTCGCAACCCAATCGAGATAACAACCTCCGATTCCCTCAGTCTTTGTCGTTACAAAGATTTTCTCCCGTTTACCTACTTGTTCCAAACGGAGCTGTTGCGCGTACGACGCACAGCCCCTCTTACAAGTCGCTCTCTGACCAATGCCCTTGCGGCCACTCAGGCCGCTCGTTTGCAACCGGCGAAGTGCTCAGTGGTCACCACTCGAAGAGCACAGCTAACGAGAGCGCAGAGAGTGCGAGGATGTTGCAGTGAACGACTGAACGTCCCACCGAGCTCGCGCAACCGCTAATCTGCGCGGGTTTAGCGATGCCGGCGCTAAAACGAGTGCTTACGAACGCTATCGCGCTGATTCTGCTGCTGTCAAAACAAGATTCCCGCGCACAAACACCGCTCTTTCTCTAACACGTTTTCAAACCGCCTTCCAGCAAAGTTGGTCCGCGTTGTGTCAACACGCTGTTTCAACCGGGGCGTCACTGCTTTATCGTCGACTCGACGTCATGAAATTTACGGTACACCGAGAGTTGTTTATACGTCATCTCTATCCCAGCTTGAAAATCATGTCATTCAGCCGATTGTAGCAGAAGCCTATGAGAGTACTTAGTAAAAAAAAAAACGAAAGCCGCGGTGACACTTGAATGGATCGGAGGGTCGTAATTCGCGAAAGATTTCCGACAGTGCCAGGGTTTTTGCCGACGGAGTTGGGCTCTGTGCGCGTAGTAAAAGTCAATACAGCTCTTTCCAGCGCTGTCAGCGCAAGAAATGGAGAACGACACTGCACAAACACGCGTACTCTTTCTCTGTTTTTCATGTGATGCTGTTTGCCCTTAGTCCATCGTCAATAAATTCAAGTTTTGTTGCCACGGCAAATCACCAAGGTAAAACGGAATTATTTGCGCCTACTTCAATATGTGAGCAGGACATTTGCAAGCAAGGGTGACTCCCTTGGAACACATTCATGCGTAGGAATGCTACGTTTAGCGTACGCAAACATTTTATCCTTTGGTCACAAATGTTGAATATGCACTTCAAATTTAAAATCTTAAACTTCCTGCCAAGGGCACTGCGCAGTTTTAACAATTCACAGGCAGCAATGCCACGGTCCGCACCAAAAACTTTGTTGGAGGGTTGAATGTTTTCAGGAAGAAGGTTTAAGCGGTTTGTCCCGTGGGTTTCTTACCCATGCATTGAACATCACAGAGCTACTACACTTGCAAGCATTGTTTTAGATTTTAGAAAGTTTGAATGTAATACCTGTGTCGTCGCATATTGCTCAGAGAAAGCATCGTTCGCAGCCTTCTTCCAAACGTATGCTGAATCAGTTTAGGATGAAAGAGTAAAGCGAAAAGAGCAATAAGTTTGACGACAAAGTGATCCGCATTTATAGTTTAATTTGAGAACCCAGTCATCAAACAACCAATTTCAAAATAAACCAGCGACATTGCTAAACAGCGGTATCCAAAATATTCGAGAAGTTTCTTTCATTAATAAGCCTGCTTTCATTTGTTTTCGTTACAGATGCATGATGTATCTACTGCTTAAATTACCACAATGTTGCATAGAACGCATTGTCCGCAAACCGCTTTTAAGTAAGATACGAAAAAAACATTAATCATGATGCTTTTATTGTAAGTTTTGTTTTTCGTGTAATGCTATGTTTTGATTTTTTTGCTTGTGAATTATTCATTGCACGACTCCAACTGTTTTCAATACCGGATTTCAAGATTCTATTTGAATAAGATTTTAGGACTGAGGATGCGTAGTGTTACGTGAAATCGATTTCCTGTTTTTAAAAATTTGCTGGTGGATTCATACCTGTCGCGTATGCAGAGGCCAGTTACTTCAATGCAGATACGTGCAAGTTTAAATCATCGCAAAAAGAAGAAAGCAGAGTCCAGTGAGCAGATTCCTCGAAAGCTTACAGCAGACCTAGAGCTTTTAATTGCAGATTTCAAACAGCATGACAAATCGCGTTGCGCGGCAAGTTGATTTATTGCAAATTGCCGTCGTTTCACTTCACTGGTTCTGTGTGTTGGGCACTGACAAGCTTCATCTCCAGATTCTGAAAATTGTGCATGTGCAAGTTTAAAGACGCGCTTTGACACCGCATCGCTGTCGTATTCGTCCGATGCCTTGAGCTCACAGTGTCTCGCTGTCGCCGACGAACAGAATGGATCGTGCAAAAGCAAACAGTCGCACAGGCTGGTCTTTTGTGTGGTCCGAGTGGACGATCTCACACGGAGAGAATAGCGGCGTAGTGAACTGTTGCAGAGTTTGTCGCACAACGCATTGTCCCGAAAGCAAATAAGACCGTCTCGATCTCAACATTTTGAAGATACCATGAAGAGAAAAAAGGGAAAATAAAAGGAAAGTGTTCTTCACCGAACGTGCGGAATAATTCAAATATTGCACCCCTCGTCATGAAGCGGCACGTGAGTAATAACCGTTAAAAAGTTGTTTGCAAATTACTTTATTAAGTCTTTTTAATATGTGCGTGAAAAAATGGTTTGGCGCGAACAATGCTTACAACTTTGACAGGCAGAAGTTGAAACAAGCAGATGGGAATTTTGGTCACGAGACAAAGTCGCGCGACCTTTTCACTGGTTTTTAGCAGGTGACCTGACTCTCATTTGTGGCATTCGCCTTGATCAAAACATAAAAAAATCGGAATTACCAAGTTCCTTGAAAGTTTGTATTTTTCAGCGCATACTTGTATTTTATCCATATTCAGAGTGTTATTTCTGCCAACAGTGCAAGGTCATTTAGGAAAAATATCGAAACCACCACTCACAGCAAAACGAATCGAGCCTTTTTCAAAACGGAGACTGCTAATGGTAGTCGCGTGTAGCCAGTGCTGGTCACACTGGTGCTTTCTGTAACGTTACATGGCACCGTGTTTCCTGCAGTTCACTTCAGATTCTTCCAAAATGCGAGACATTTATGAGGAAAAATGTTCAGCGTCAAACCGCTAACAACAAACCCATCTTTAAATTTGTCGGGTTGCTTGGCCTGTTTCGTGCATGAAGACGATGCTGTATTCTGTTTGGAAAGGTTTTGAATGCGGCTCACACTTCATTACATTTCGTGGGTCTAACTAAACCGTGAACCAGACGTCCAACATTGCGGAAACAAGCAAAACTCTTTTTCTGTAAACGGACCTCATTGTTTGTGATTTGAAAACTTATTCATTTAAGTAACGAGCCATTTGGTCTGCGTGCCTCCCATGAAGCAAACTTCATTGCATCTCAATCGTCAACAGAAGCACCAAGATCATCCCCGTACCATTTGCACTAGAAGCTTTTGCAAGATGGAGATCGGTGTGGAAAAAGCTATCGACTTCACAGATTTTTCAGCGAAAACAACAAAATATTAAAAAAGGCACAAGTAGTCAAACACTCTGGCGCCTAAAATTCTGTTGTTCACTGACCTAAAGGCACTCGTGTATTGTGTAAACAACTCCCAAGAAATACAAGAAGCTCAAATAACAATTTAAACCAATCATACAAAAACCTCACAGCTTCGACCCTCATCGACCCCTGCGCAATAATTAACATCTCCCTGCAGATAGCTATCTTTTGGGGTAGTCATTATCGACTGTGCTTGCTCAGGATATCATCTTTACTTATTTCGGCAGACATAAGTACAAGTTCAGAATGCACTTTCTTTTTAGATAACACGGGCGACAATTTATTTAAATGAATTGGTATCAATTAAATCATTTTATCCACGTACACACATACTCCATTCGTTTAACAACAGCGTTGCTCTCATCTGAAATTATGAAAAATGATGACAAATCGGAAAGACTTTCTCTTGGAATGATACAACGACCTCGCCCTTATCGAACAGGCACGAAGAACATGAAACCGTCTCTCAGTAACAAATAAGCCAATTAATTACTTTGGTTGTACTCGCTGAAAAATGTCGCCAATTACTGCCTTCGCCGTTTTCCTCACCCAAATATATTTTAATGAGACAGCTAATTGGCAAAGGAACATCAGCAAAGCAGAAAACCAGAGTTTTTCAAAACACTCGCTGGTTTGCGATGTAATATCCTAGACCTTTGAAACGTTAATAGCCGTTGGCTCGTTATTAGCATTACATGAACTTGAAATTACATTATCGTGCATGATCTAACTACCGACGGGGAACTGGAAAATTGAGTGTAATGAGATACGCAACTTGACAAACATTTCAAAAAGTGTGTAACTCTAAAAAAAGGAAAAACACCAGAATAAACTTATAAAAGGTTACCGACGAAAAACAGCACGGATTTAATTTTTGACAAATTTGGTGCAAAGTTTTGTTATAAGCCTATCCAATGATATCCGAGGAATGAATCGTCACCATATCAGAGTCGAGGAAGAAACCACACCACGGGCAAACATGTAAGAACCAGTTATAAAAAGTTCATCAACTTTGGCGCTGCGATTATCAAAAAATAGTACGTCACAGACTAACCATCTCGTTTCCCAACGTTGTGGGAATTGAAAAACTACGTAAAAATATTGTTGTTTCAAACGTTTTTGGTTGCTGCGGTTCCATCTAGGCACGGCGCCAGTACGTGAGAACGTACGCGTAGAACAGTGCATAATACAAGCGAGCATGATACAGGTGAGCCAAGGCCGCCAAGAGAGACATCACGGTGACCTCGGGTGAGCACACACACAAAACAGTAATACGAAGAAAACAGGTCAGAGACTTGTGTCACGGGGTGCGGAGTTTGTCAATGCTTCGACGCAAAAACGCCATCTATAAAGTTATGCCAGTAGCAGGTCATGGCACCAGTGCGCCTGGATTGGACAGGTCTCTGCATCCTTCGCACATAAAGATGTGGAAACCTCTTGCCGTAGTTATTTTGCAGAGTGCAAAACAAGAATGCAGATATGTGTTGGAATGATTTAGTCAAATTCAAACGTTGAGGCGAACGCAGCACGAAATGCTAAAGAAAAAGCGTTAATTCTATTTTTCGCCAATTGGTGGTTGGTGGAAAGAACTTCAGTCTTGTTGTGAATAAGCAAATCTTGAAGATATAAAGAATTTATAACCATCACCAGAGTGTGACATCGCTATGTTGTGATTTTTTCTTCGCAGTCTCCAACCTTTATCAGAAGGGACTCTTTCTCAGCAAAGCGAATCTTAGCACATATTATACACAATATTTCTCCTACAGAGTAGGCAACCTCAGATCTTATTCAAATGGGTCTACCAGGTATTGTAAACACATTTTTGTGTTTTGTGTCGACTTTCATTGCGCACCCTACCTGGCTACCATAAATACAGTACACTCGATTGACAAATCAAAAATTTAACAAAAGGTAGGAGTGAGATTTTCTATCATCTCCCTGGTACGAAAAGTTGGAAGAACCTTTCATCTTTCTCCCAAGATTTACGTCCCTGGAGGCAGTAGCTGTTAAAACTAGTAAATTGTATTGACTGACAGAAAGCATAGGTACTAAAGTGATTTATTTTTTCTGGCTGCGGCCACATTCTCTTTATAAGTGCCAAGTTATTCCAGATCCGTTGTAATCAGGGTAACCTTTGAGACCATGTGTGATTTACTGTTGGTTTTTCGCGTTCGTTCTAGGAATTTGAGATTAAGAGACGTCATTTTACCGCTTACTTTCTCCACAAAAGTCGCAACAAATAAAATTCAATCATACACTGAGTTTTCAAAGACCATCTGTAACAACTCCAAAGTGGCGATGTATGTGTTCTTCCGCAAAAATTGATGATGCTGAAGAAAGCCATTATCAAAGAAACGAATGCAAATAAACAGATTAGACTGAAGAAAATTTTCTTATTCAATTTTCTGACAACTGCTACTTCAAAAATTAACAACGAAAACATTTCGTCATCATTCAATCATATCTGTTCGCCTAGCAAGTTTGCAAACATTTGGGACAAACACATTGACGTTGAAACAGAGCAAAAAATACCAAGCAACTGCTCGTTCAGGATCTGAGAAAAGATTTTAATCTGTGACAAAACAACTAATTTTCTTTGACGTCCGTCAAACTTTTCACCGAAAGGTCGTGTCCATGACGTCTCTGTTCGAAGCAAGCCAATCCACCCTGAAATCGAGCAGACTTTAGGGTTCATTCGAAATCGCTCAAGCGACAGCGAAATCAGGTCATAATATGCTAAAAAAAGAACATCGGTCCGGCAGCGACGATCTGCGGGAAAGCAGACAGCAACCTTTGCTGCACCGAAGCGTGAAGTGGCACTTCCAAATTGAGGAAATCCTTGTTCAAAGAAAACAGAACCCTGTTTTACATCGGTGCACACCGCGTAGCAAGGGCACCTGGTCACTTCCTGTCTCTGACGTCATAGAGGGCATTTCTTTCTCGAATTTGTCGCATAATCGAACATGAATGGATCTGACTTCAAGTAATTAGTCTCCGTAAAGGTGATGCAGTCGAATCTATCAGCACATTTTTTGAATAGGATATCGATTTCACACTACACGCATCCCCAGTCCTGAAATCTGCAAGAAAAACATTACGAGGGAATGCTGAAGATCTAAAGCAAGAGCAGAGAAAGCAAGCAAACTCAATACAAAATTAATAAATCAAAGCTCAAGCTGCCACAAGTTACAACCGGAAAATATGCTGTTCGCATAAAACTGGTTTCATTTAATAAAACTAGTGCGATGTCCATCTTTTGGAAAATCTGTTCACTGTTCGGCCAACATACTGTTGATGCATATCACACAAGTCGCCACATAAATACGATAGTTTGCACATTTCAACTTTTGATTTGGAGGGAAAGTTTTATTTTTTGCCTGGATATGTGAAATAGTTGGGACCATGGATTAATTGCGTTTTCCAGGGCAACCACAAAGCGCACGGTGCTTCCAAGGCAAGCCCGCAACCAGGAGAGGCAACCGAGCAATTGCCCCACCCCCAAAGTTTTCAAAAACATGTTTAGTTGTTAGGTACATCAAGTTGCAAACATTTTGCCTGTCCAACCCCGAAAATATCAGTTGGTTGCGGCCCTGTTGCGAGGCCCTAGCGCACCTTCGGTGTGTTTTTACGTCTTATTTAAAGCAAGGTGCTTGTGACTGGTTAGTTTTTGTCCAATTGTGGCAGGTCTTTCAATGCCTTCGTATTTAATTTTTTGTCTTCTTTCCTTTGGTTGAGTCGCCTCAGTCTTATTGCCTCTCCGAATAAGATTGACTTAAATGTTGCGTTTTGGTGGTGTGATTTCGCGCAATGAACTGGCTTCTGTGGGTTTTACAAAACCGTTAGTGACCAACCCAAAATTATTTTCAGTGGCTGTGCATTGACTAACGGCGAGGAATTCTACTTCGCCCGTCTGGTAAACTGTGTAGGCCTGGCGAAACGTTACTTCCAAACAATTGTGGACAAATGCTGAAGTGAGTGCCTATCGGATGCGTCCATTCGTAGACGTTTCTGGTGTGGTAATCCGAATTATGTCGTCGTTGAATCTATGGAAAAGTACCGCCTCTCTTAACATAGTAGCAATCGGCTGTAGGATGTAAAGTTTGCCAATGAAACAGAGTGATTAGCACCGGCTATTGTTCTGTTCGCTTGGGTTGCCATATTGGGTAACAACGTTACTAGGACAAATTTTGTTCAGTTCAAGAATGATTTTACGTTCCTTGGCGTTGAAAATGGAATACTTCTCCAGGATCCATTTACGAGTTGTCGTCACAGTTTCTCTGTCCAAGTTGGGAAAAGTGCTTGAATGTACCTGAGTGCGAAAATAAAGCGGCGTGCCTCTCCAAGCGTGTTATACGCTTGAGTGAAAAATACTGCAACCCTTGGATGTTGCGAAGAATCACACCATGTCATTACTTTTATTTGAGAATACGCATTGCTCCACAGAGTTTTTCACGGCCGTGTGCGAATTTTCAGGTTTTTCCAGATTACACTATGGATAAAAGACAATGTTATGTCAAGAATTAAGAAAACTCAGCAGCATGCTTGTAAAGTCCGACGTAAGTAGAAAAAGCAATGAGAGTGATAGCCAACGTTGTTTGCAAATCAAACTTAAAATAAGGTAACTTCATAAGATTCTAAATGAGGCAGATACCGTTGAAATATCGCTTCGGAATCTCCATGCCCGTGAGCAAGTATTGCTGTGTTGCGTTGTGCTGCAAATAACCGTCTACCTTGCATTCAGTGATACCATGGGGAAATCCCGTCAAAGGCAATTTCTCCGACTGGCGTCAGAGACAAAGCCTGGGAAGGAAGGTACCGGGAGTGCGCACAATCTAACGATACTGTTCAAGCATAACAGCACATACTGATTGTAAACTCAGCGTGGAATTTCAGATGAATCTCCAGACAGGCTTCTCGATGGCAAGTACACCAAGAACTTGCAGACAGTTGTTGCGAGTTAAGGCTTTGCAACTTTATGCTGCTTCATCGGTGTTTGTCGAATTCGCAAACAGCGAAATTTTACCAATATACACTTTCACGTTTCAGTAAACCAGTATTTTCCAAGGTTGTTTTGTAACTTTTGAGTTATAATTGCAACATTTCAAGGCGGAATAAGACAGATGCTCAGTATTTTTAATGCTGCATTCACTCCGCATATAGAAAGAGCACTGATTGCACACGCAGCGAAGCGCTGGCGCAACTGACAAAGTTCGAACTGTCACCAGCATGATCAGCGAAAACACTCTTAAAATGCTGCCATATTTGTAACTTTTCTGTGTTTGCCTTTCCAAAACAGTTGTGAAGATTGCCACGTATAAATACAAAAGCTATATTTGTCAAGGTCAAAGAATCGAGAAATGTTGCCAACAAACAAAGTCAAAAAATGTCGCGCTCTGTCATCTGCGCAGCCACAGGTGCTGCCCTTTCTCCTTAGGTGTCACGTGGTATGACGTACGTCAGTCAACACCGTAACAATCCAGCTTATTGGATCGCACTGACGTCACGCGGTTAATGAGGCAGTGGTCATTCAAATAGCTTTTTAGAAGCAGCAAACACGCCAAAACCGGAAGTCTCGTGACTAGGTGAATTGAATTTCTTGCTTTCTACGTAGCTATACCGGCTATGGGCATGTTGTGATGGTCTGGCAGCTGTCGGTGGCGCGCTGCCATTGCAAAATACCTCATTCCTGCGGTTCAGTGGTTACGCTTGCGGGAATTTGAGCCATAAATGCATGACATAATTGCAAAAAATAAAAGCCGGTTATTTTTCTGTTTACCAAATATGTGCAGGAAGTGATGTAAAACCGATACAATTTCTGTTGGGTCAATACGTTCAGCACGAAAACCCGAGAGCAGTTTGCCCAGTCTGGTATCTACCTGAATTTGGTCTATGGCCAACAAACACAATTTCCTAGTCTGTAGAAAAGAAAGCAAGCATTAAAACCTCTTATTGCTACTGGGCATCAGCCATGTTTGACACACTTCATTCGTATACTATAGCTCATTAGACAACCGTGTAGAATAGTTTGTGCAAAACTTGCTCAAAAAATTTCATTCAAATAAAGTTTCATGCCAATTTGCGCTATTTTTCAAAGAAAAATAATTGCATGCGCAGGGCTGGGGAAACCGACGCCAAGGTGCAGGATAACTTACCTGTTCTGAACATGAGATCAAGTGATGACAAAGTGACACCAGGTATCTAGATTCTAGAATATCGTTTTTTGGTCAAAATCCAACAGTTGAAAGCTCTGTGAAAAAAAAAACAGTGTTCAGGAGTCAACCTATGAAATGTCAGCTGAATATAATTAATTTGCGTCGCAGCCCTGTTAATTATTGTTAAGTGCAAGACACGGGAACGCAGCGAAATGACAGATCTGACTACACTTGTGCCGAGACGCAAGTATGGTTCAGCGCCCAACTTTGTTTGTTCGATTTGACTTGTATTTGGGATACCAGCTGCATGTGTACACTGCTGTGTATAGTACCGAGCTCAAGTCGTGAAGATGATTGTACTGTGTATGTTTTGGCATTGGTAAAGGTAAGGTTCTCCTCATCAACACAAAATGAATCGACCCATCTTTTTCCTGTTAGCAAAATTTTTGGCAACACTTGTTCTCAACATGAATCCAGCCACCATTTCAAACATCGCATTTCTGTTTCGGAGGGTCGATCCCAGAAGTATCAGTGACAGAGCCGCGTCAAATAACAGTGAACCAGAGATGGGTCACGTGACTTGACATCCCACGACAAACCACTCAGGGCCACCACAGTTGAAGACTACGTTACAACGCATCAGCAAGCCGTAACACGACCTGTCGCTTGTTTCGTCAAAACAACGCTAGACACGAGAGCGAATGACATGCTTTTGACAACAGATGCAACCAACAATAACAAAATAAAGCTCATAGATGGAGAAGGCCGGTGATGTTGAAGCAGCCTAAAAAGTGCTAAGATGAGCGTGTAAAGTAAAGCACGCAAGCTATTTTACCGCATAGAGGGAAAATAGTGTACCCAGCGCCAGGTTCTTGAACCAACTTCAAGCATAAGAGCAAGCTCTTGTTTTCTAACGTGTTATGCACCAATGAGTTCAACTGGCTGACAGCAACTACAACACCCTTGAAAATTCCAGTCAGAGTTTGGGATGGCTGATCTACTGTTTTTGCGTTGGCCAAATTAGTCAAGTGAAACTTATCGTCAAACAGGATCGTGAAGAAAAAGTTTGGTTTCTGCCACCGTCACACCAACCTCATGGAAAAAGCGTTTATCCAGCTAACGCCAGCTGGTGAACAACTCGTTTTGGCTGCAGCCATGCTGTTGGCCAGTGGCGTGCGTGTGAAATTTTCATTCGGAAGGAGACGTTCGCCGGTCAACCGCCGAAGCATCTGAGATTAAAATATGTCTTTGTGCTTCCTATGTTAATACAGACAGCGACACACGAGATATTGGAATACAATGATGGTCCGACTTTGCTCCACGGGTCAGTTGTGGCCAGCGAAGCCGAAAACAACGGCCCTCCGCCGTTAAACATCTTCTGCGGTGAAAGGCAACGCAAATCACCCGCAAGAAACTTGCAGCAAGAAAAAAATGGGCAAACCGCTTTTACTCCGGACAAATAAGTTAAGAGTGGCCAGAGACGTTGTTTAGCCCATGGTTTCACAATTGTTTTGGGCCATGGAAGCTTATGTGTGAATCTATTTTTTATCAGCCCCTAATCTTATGTCGTATCAACTTTTCCGCCGGACCAGCGCAAAGATACTACGAAATGAATAAAGGAATAAACAGAATGGAGAATTCGGGAATGATCTTAGCAAAGCGCGAACATAAATAGCGACAAATCATATGACTGGGGATGAATCATATGATTAATTATTACGTCATATAGGCGGAATGCGAGAATCATTGTGAATAACTTGACTGCGAATTTTAAGATGGCGCAATAACCAAGATTTGCGATTGCAAAAGCTTGCGAAATCACTTCGATTACGAATTGCTGCGGTAAATATTTGTGACAGTGTACATACTGTGCAATGTATATGTTCAAGTTTTTTTCCCATATCTTCAGGGACACCCTGTGCAGTCGCCACGGACCCCACTTGGGAAACCTGGTTTAGCCGTTCGACCACAATAATTGAAAAAGATTGAGGAAAAGCGTGGGAGGAAACGGTTTAGCCTGTATAGGGCACAGTAAGAGCCAAAATGTCCAGAGCGAAACTGCCGGCGAGCCATAAGAGTAGCTTGTACACACAGTAAATTACACCATCACTAAACCAAAATATCGCAGATATATATCGGCAAATGTTCATAGGACCAAAACGTCTTCACAATCGTGAAAGTAAAATTATTTGAATTGTGGTTTTAGCCTTTGCGTGTAAGCAACGTTAACGATAAAGGTCTTTATCAACAATTTCGTGTCAACCTTGATGAATCGTTTTTGATGTTCATCGTGAGGCGACAAACAGTCAGTCTATCGTGACTCTCTTAATTTGAAATGGGATTTTGTCGCCTTGCACTGACTGGAAAATAGTTTTAATAAAATTGCAAATTTTTTAAAAGCAAGTGATAGTGAAACCGTGGGCATCAACTTCAAAAAGGGTGGGTTGTTGGCAAAATATCAGTTTTAGTACAGGGAAATTGATGATGTTTTTAAGCTTTTTCGTAATTCTTTTCAAGAGTCTGAAAACATTTTAAACTTGTACGTGAAACATTTATAAGTATAGAATTTCATTAAGGTCTGAACAAGGTTAATTAGTAACACATTCTGGGCTGGAGGCTTCGTAGCTTGCTAATGCATGGTCCTCATATAAATAAGTCCTTCCATATTGATTTAAATAAGGCCATGCGTAAAATGTAGCAATTCCTTTTCACCATACACGAGCAGACTAACGTCCAAAGTAAACTAACCATGTTACCTTGGGAAAGGCGCTTCAGAGTGAGACACAGAGGATTGACAAATGACCAGTTGGTTGACATGTCGGCCAGCCCTATTGCTGGCAAGAAAAGATCAAGTTGAAGCAATTCAAACATGAAGACAAAGAAATATTTGTTTACATGAGACATTGACATGATGGAACACAAAGTCGAGGCCCTTTGGATCATCTCACAGAAAGGCTTGTGTTTTCGAACATAGTCAACAATTATTTTACCCAAATGCAGTGTAAATGAAGCAAACAGTGTGTTCACCTGCAGCTGCTCCGCTCCGTCGCACATCACCAGCACGTCGTGCTGAGAATTTCAGCTTATAATGGTTACATACTTTGAAAACAGCCTATCTATAGTGACTAGGATGCTTTCGAAATATGCGGAGCTTTTCCAAAATACAGTTTTTGTGAAGACCTGTTAGAAATTGGAAAGTTAGATGAAAACTATTTTACGGGGTAGTTAATTACGAGTCACGTGTTGTCACACAATGTACTTCGGGAGGTCACATTTCTGAATCTGACATCTATAACTGAGGCTGATTGTAAAGCAACCACTGTATCTCAAATAATGTTGTCGTAAGGTTTCGTGATTGGTTTTCTCACGTAGTAAAGTTGAAGAATCAGACACCAAGGAGATCGTCTGTATTTCACACGCTTCCACAACGTGCCTCTGTTGTCGGAGGAGATCAAATTTTGCCAAGTGTTAGAAGCGGTGACGTGTTTGTAAACATCGTCTCGATCCCGGCAAAATGTAACCTACCTGCGCAAGCCTTTGTTCATCATTTCGTCGTAGGGGTCGGCAAGCGCCGAAAAAGTTAAATGTCGCTTGCAAAAGACTCGCCCGATTTCCTAACTTCGACTCGACCGTAGCTTGAAATGAACATATTTCGATTTGTTTTATTCACCCATGCGCATCGTTTTTGTCGCTACGGTTAGCAGTGCGCACTAACAAATCGCCATGGAAAATCCTAATGTGAAGGTCGTAGTGTTGGCGAAGCCAATTCGGACCAGAAGCAAACCTATAGTGGGGACGGGCAACCTCTGTTAGGGACGGCATTTTTTACTTTAATCTGTTTATATTAGGAATTTAGAATTAATTTTTTAATGCTTTTTAGTTTTTAGATTTTACTAGGTTTTTCAAAATTTTGTATCTTCAAAATATCCTTATTTAACCTTGTTGTATTACTTCAGTATAGAAGCATTCACATTCCATCGATTCAATATATCAGGTTTATTTTCTACTTTGCATTAGCATGTAAAATGCCAACACAACTTTGCTTTGCCGAAGTGCATTTGGTTAAGATTACAATCAGCTCCATCACTATTTGCTCTTACTGAAAATACACCGACTCATCGAAAATAAGCTGTTGGATTTTACACTTCCCTTTTGATGCAAGTGAGCATGTTCAATTTTGTTACCAGTTGTGACAAATGGTATGCTTACCTTAATTTTTCCTTATAACGTAACACTTTTGCAAGAAAATGCTCCATGATATTTTAATCGTCAACATCAGGGAACGACAAGGGACACGCTTCGAACACGTGAAAATTTCCAAGTAAGGTTAATTGTTACGGAACGAATTTGCGTTTATATAGCTATTGCTAAAAGGAAACTCAAACATCACTGCAAATTTTGCTGCTGAGGAAGTCTTACGAACAAAATCAATTTAACCAAATTTTCTTTCATTGCCAGGTCGCTAATTTTGAAAACACCTTGGATCGGTAATATGTATTACCGTCCTGGGTAAGGTTGCACGCTGCTTCATGACACTGATTTCAACGCAGCTTTCATGCAAATCAATATATTCTTATTCTTCAGCGATCTTTCAATTACCAATAATAATTTTTGTGATGTACACTATGGAATTCGTATGTTGCTTTCGTGCAGAATTCGAAACACTGGACGAAAATGAATTTCGGATGAAAACGACCACAAATGTTCGAGGGAGGAACAAGGTTAACAAAAGAAATAACGGGTAAATTTAGTTGCACGAATTTATATGGAAATACTGCGCTATAAGTAACAACAAAAACGTGTTTTTCCAAACGAAATGCCAGCAATTTTGCAAGCAACTGACCGAACAGCAATTAAGTTCGTAAAGTTTTTAATACACTTTTGTGATGAGGCTTACAGTTTCCAGAACAAAAAGTAGGACTCTAGCGAAGTCTTTTTGAAGGAAAGATTGCAATAGCAAGCACTTGGAAATGCCTATCAGCGATTCCTATTACTTGTACCTAGATGTGCAGCGCCTGAAACGTTATTTCGGTTTTTCCACGCCACTGCAAAAGTAAGAAGCTTAAGCGCTGCGAAGTGTTTTAAGATGATTCCGTGCATCGTCATTACGAAACGCTTAAGCTCCTTTAAAGTGCATACCGGCCGTTTTTCTTGCAGTCACTTTTCTTGTTGATTTCAAACATCGCGTAGGGCTATATGCCAAATTTGTCCTGAGCCTAAGCAAAAAAATTTGTTAAGTGATGTGATTTACCAGTTTATCTCACGCGGAGTTGCTTCTAAAACACGTGGCCTATATTTATGACAGATGGAATTTATCAATTTTTCCATAATTTTTTAAAATTATTTTTGTTGATTGCGTCTTTTTCACTAAAAAACTTTGCGGCGTCTGTTTAATGACGTTTACCCCAATATTTATAGTTTATCTTGAACTTCTGAACGACGATAGAATGGTACTACAGTACTTACAGCATGGGTACGATTTGAAACGGTCCAATGGGTAAGAAGTGCCCGATACACCCTATGATCTCTTAGAAAAATCGTTTTTTTCACAACGTCGATTTTTAAAATATAGCATTCTTTGATTGGGAACACTGCGGAAAAACTATTAGCCAGCAAAATCGTAAAAACGTTGAGTCAATACCGACCTCCGTGGCTGTCGACCCGCGTCAGTGGATGCTTTGGCTTTCGCCCATTATCATCAATCCTCTTCAGAATCTGTGTGCGTAAACTGGATTGACAGTCACCGCCTTGTCGACCGCAGCTACAAAGTGCAAAACAGCAAGATCAAACGTTTGCTCTTCGCACACGATCAGGTATCAAACGTGTCTTTCGAACATGGTTCTGAATGCTTGTGATCGGTTTGCAGCTGCCTGGAAGATACTCTGAAACCAAAATAAACACTCAAAAGAAACAGACAATTTCATCTTTTCCATCTCCTGACAACAACTTTTAGTGCGCATGGAGAGTGGGGAGTGAAGCATGAGAAGAGAAGTTCGATAATCTCAGGGTAGTTTTCATTGGATGTGGTATGACCTTGCGAAGTGTTACATCCAAATGTGAAAGACAAGTACAGTAATGTCGGAGCTATGCAGTGGTCGCGAAAAGCGAGCTTTCGCACCCAACAACCCTTTTCAGATTTTTATTTGGTGTATGCTCAGATATTCATCCATTGTCATAAAATGCATGTACTGGTTAAACAAGATTTTTCAAATGCTTAAGCAGCTGAAGTGGGATTTTTACTATTTATTCCCTGCACGATGCATTGAAACGACAACCGTTTACACTTTACAGGGAAGCTTGTATAATACTGCGTAATTCCATTCTGAGTTAGTTTCTCCGTACAATTTGAAAGCTTCGGGAAGATTACCGCAACGTAGCCAGGCAAGTACTGCTGATCACCACGACTAAAACGAGAACCAGGTGCCCACAATAGATCAGGTACCACTGCAAGTTAGACACAATTTTCTATCCCTTTGGCAATGAATAAGAACTAAAGCAAATCCTTGTTCAGGGCAACCAAGTGTCTAAAAACCTCTGATTAACTCCACCCATACGAAATGCTACTTTGAACATTGACTGGAAACATTTACACTTTTTTATTAGGAAAAACAACGCACTTCTGAAAGACCTATCGTTCGTTGCCGGCATATCGATTGTTGTCCTCTGCAGTGAACATTGGTTTCCATTGGAAATAGACCGAGACACATAGACAGGTGCGCGAACCGTCTTATAGGCGTTAAATTAGTCACGCTCTGCTCGCCTTTGTAAGTTCTATTCACACAACGCAGTTTCAATGGAAACTAAATACGTGGCTGCCTGGGCTAGTGGACTCTGTCACTATGATTAGTCTGCGGATTAATCACATTTCCAGTGGGAACGCAACGACAAAACAAAGGCGATCGTCTCTTGTTTGTGTTGGTCATTGGGCCTTTACCCAACAACAGCCTGGCCAGTTGGCGACAAAATTTGTTGTGCGACAGGCGTTACCGTCGACAGATAAACTCTCGCGTACGTACGGCTTCATTTGTTACCTCCTGTATTCCAAGTACGTGCTAGCTGGTCAAAACAAGTTCGCTCTGACATCTTCATGACACAGGCGGAACAAAACAATAATACCTGAAGCTGAATGAAAGGTTTGGTAATCCCGTTTTAAGTGGTAAGAAAAGACTAACAACATTCTTTTTAGATTAAAACAGCAATGAAATCTCCAGACATAGCTGAGCAGTAGCAATTAAAAAGAAAGATTTACAAGGCTTTCGGTAGAGCTCAAAAAGAAGCGTTTGGAATTTCCACAAAAACATCCATTATTCAGAAGGCTTGCTAAAGTTTTTTTCATGATTTCAGGATGAATGGAAAAGTGAAAACGATCCGATAAAGTATGCCGACGTACTTCACGCACAAAAGGCTTGTTAAAACTACAACCAGACGAAATGTCATGCACTGAGTAAAATGATATATTTGTTTGACAAGCTGATTACTCACAAAATCTTGCGATATCATGCACAATGTTTGCGACTTGAAAATAAACTTCAATTACCAGACGCACATGACGGCTCCGGCTGCACTGAATACTTCTGCTGTATTTTTTTAAAATCACGTGAAATGACCAATGTGTCTCCCACCAAATGGTATGGTTCAAATGCTGCGGTGCAAAGCAGCAGAAATACAAAGCAGCCTGTAAATAAGCTACAGCAAACGTACAATTTTAACCGAATTCTCCATTTCTCCCGGTTATTTGCGCTTCACGCGTGACCGCACTTGAAACCGCAAGATTACGACGTTGAGGCTAAATTTCCTTTTTCTCTTCGTGTTCTGCTGTCTTTGTATTTCGCCAGGCTCGGTCGACGGCCAAAACGTAAGAGCATTGTATATCTTTTTTGATCTGCGCTGACCACTTTTTCTCTTGCCTGTTTCTTCGTTGTCAAACTGCTCGTTTTCGAGAGCGCAAAATTGCGGAATGTTGTTTTGCGAACCGGCCTAAGCCTAGAGAGCAAATTTCTGCGGAATATGTCAACTGACATTTTAGAAGAGCGTTCGCTGAAATTCGCATTCTCTTGATTGCCGAAGAACAAGGCCGCCAAGAAGATTATAACGCCACAACAAAATTAGGAGTGACCAAGCTCAACCTGAAAAACAACCATTAGTAGAAACGACAAAGTAAAATGTTTTTGGAAAAAAACGTTGCCTGGCACAGACACGCACGGTAAGTGCTGGGTTCGTTGTTTTAATTGCCACTGTAGTACGAACAGAGAAATATTAGTGTATGAAGCGCCTGTGGGCAAGAACCAACCGATTCAATTTTTGTTGCAGGTTTAAAAGTGTTTGTAAACAACAGACGTCTCCGGCTTCAAGCCTGAAACGTGTGCGGTACCAGGCAAATATATTCTGTTGGACCAAGAGCGGTAGTGCAGAACGTTTGACAATGTGCAATACCTAATGTCTATTAGGAATGACTGACGAGTAGAACGTTATACAGCCCAGTTCTATGGTGTTTCTTTGGAATTTCCTTCAGTTGTTTCGCATCACTTTTCGTAACTAACTTTCAAAAGTCGACTTATTACTGTATGCTGGTGGTTTCTTAAGATCGCAACAGAGGTTTCATCAAAGTTTAACCATTATACGCATAATGATCAATTATACCTACTTGATTTGATGTGTATTAGTGTTGTCTTTTTTCTAAGTTTCAGAGGACCTGTAGGTGAATCCGTTGTCTGCGCAATCAAATGTTGTGTGGTTGCGCTGAAACATGTCTCGAGCGGTGCTTCTAGTCACATTGATGGAACATTGAACAAGCTTTGCTAGTTGATCTGGTTGCAAAAACCTTGCGTAAGACTCCCAGTAGCACGACCCACCAGAAATGACTCCTTGCGCAGCTTTCAACTGTTTTTGTGTAATTGAATGGGCATGATACAACACATAACAGACGCTTTCTAAAATTGCACACTGAAGATGCAATAACGTGCACACTTGAATTGTATTACCTCCGTAACGTTTTAAAATTAAAATTAGTAACATACAAAAATAGCAAGCCAGCGGCGATTCCAGATTTTGTTAATGTTAGATTTGAATTTTGTGGAACTGTTCAGGTTGTGCAACTTGCGCAGCCTGCTACGTCACCGATCGTACTCAAGCAGTAGGTTTGATTTTGCTAACAAGTAAACAGAGAGTCGGTATGGTGAGGTCATACGGTGTCGATGCTGTTAACAAAAACATAGACGAAGCCATGGGGGCCAAGGGAGCCCAAATTTGTAGCATACCTTGTCATTTTGTTCTTTGAGAGGCGGTGTCCCAAATAAAATATTGTTGCTCGTTTAAAGTCAAAAGGTCCCCCCAAAATTTTGGGCTGGCTACGCCACTGAACAAAGATCAGGGCAACGGTATTCAACTGATTGTCGATTCGTGAAGTGTGACATAGAACTGAGCCAGGAGTGTACGCAAACTGCGTTCTTCAGGGTCTGTGCTACTCGCTGAAACCTGCAGCAAATTTAAAAAAATTAACGATTAGTTTTTTTTTTCTTAACAATGCTGTCTACATGGTGTATTGTCTCAGAGCGATCAGCCCGGTTTAAAAAATGTGCTGACCTTTGTCTTTTCACGGCCGACTGATCCGGCCCTCGCCTAAAAGCCTGCCCATCACTGAACTAAGGCAAGCCCATAGGCGTACGGGAAGGCATTTTACTGGGGTGGCGGAAAAAAATTGCCCTGAAAAAAACAATTTGCCCTAAAAATAGACAATCTGCCCTGAAACTAACTTTTTAGTTTAATCCGAACGGGGCCTGAAACCTTATGCAAATCTGTTCTATACAGTAGAATTCGTTCATAATGGCTTCCTCTGAAACGTCAATTCGCCCATAACGTTACATTTTGTTTGGTCGTGATGGCGTCTTTTATATGCATTTCAATTCGCTTATAATGTCAATTCGGCAATAACGTTATTTATGCAATCCACTAGAGGTGCCGTTATAGGCAAATTCTGTAGTTACCTTGCTTGTTAACTCAAGGGGTTTTGAAGTTCCTTGCGTATTGTGTTTTCCCAGACAAGAAATTTTACGGTAATTGCTTTTAGTGATACAAATATGTACGCGAATTCGATGACGCAACGCAATGTTTTAAAAGCGACGGTTCCGGATTGAAGGGTCTGACTCCCTAAATCTGCCTGTGTTATCGCTGCTGTGCGCTTGAGCAAGGCACTTAAAAATCTATAATCGTAACACCTTGCACCTCTACCCAGTGAAAACGAACAAACACTCGAAAACGAACAAAGAAAGAAATACCGAATTCTTATATCAAGCTGTTGAACTATCGACAT
>JGI24159J19872_10003091_pt1 | contig 20449 bp, 13 predicted proteins | sample Ectturendosymbi4_FD_19872 | JGI IMG/M metagenome (IMG submission 19872) | reverse complement strand
GTGAATGACCTCATTTGACCCGGGTGCGCGTCACCCGCGTAAGTCTTCCAGGGTTAAATCACTCAGTAAGGTTGGTCAACTTGCTTTACTTTTGCAAATGGCATATCTACTACATCAACTGTTATTCAGTGTTACGTCACAATGCAAAACATTGCTACCTTCTGTTGTTCACAGGCCTGTGGTAGGCTAGGTAGCTGGTAACCAAAACATACAGATATCTCAAAAACTAGATGTGCTACAAAAAAAATAATGACGTTTTTGAAATCAGCGTCAAAAATACTATAGGAAGCACTTATTGCAATCACCGTTTAAATTTGTCTGTTGACCAGTGTTATTGGTATTGCAGATGTTTCTCTGTTACAAACACACTGTGAGTATTCGATTGTTACGCAACAGTATTGCGTTATTTCCATACAACAACTATATGTAGAAGCAAATCAACGAGCATTACAAATTTCCATTAACATGCCGTCTATCATGGATAACCTACAACTCTGCAGTAAAAATACGTAGTAATTTCAAGAATTTGGAAAGTTTATCTTGAAACAACAGTTGATAAGCAACTATTACTAAAATTCTGATGAAAATAGAGACAACATGATAAAAAAGTGCGATCTATTCTTGGAAGGAGTTATTGAAACGTAATTTGTTGCTTAATTTTTCAATTTGTGTGGGGGGAACACTGTCCTCCTTGCCCCCATTCCTGTCGCCGCCCATGACCATACGTTTATTCGAACGTTCTCGTAAAAATATTTTGTACCTATTTGTTCTGCAAACGTGCTACACAACTCGCGTGTACGGCATCAATGAATCCGTGCCTAACTCACTGCATAAACTATAAAACAACCCGTCTTTGGAAACCCTGTTTCTTCTCGCCAAGCGCACCTTTCTGAGTCTTTGAAGTAGCCTCGTGGTCGCAAAAGGTTGCTGACTCCACGCCTCTCGCAGAGTAAAATAGCGATTAAACCATTTATAAGGAATGCCACTGTTATACTATACTTGAAAAATGAGCGCAATATTCCAATTGAAAAATGCATGAATGAACTGTTATAAGAAAAAGTACAATTCGATTGAACTGTTATATGAATGAACTGCTGTAGGAAAAGTACAATTCAAAATAATTCTTTGAAAAGTCGTGCTTGTTTTTTGATCATGGAAGTATTTAATATACTGTATTTTGTGACATGAAAAATGTTCTGATCTGCTTGTAAGCTCGGAGAATAGAAGTCCTGCAATGTTTAGGTCACGATCACATTAAGTATGGCATGAATTTCTAACCCCAAAATAAGAAAACCTGGCTCAGTTGAATTCATTACCGTCAACCTATGACTGTCAACAGAAAAATTTATTTGCTTTTTTATCAAATCGACTGCTGGTGTTTTATCGACATCTGTAAAACCGCTCGGTTTGCCAAAAGCAACACGTTTGCGAAGGTCGTGCGTTTTGCAGTCAAGAACATCAATCAACAAATATCAATGCAATTACCTGCTATTGACGCACTTCGCGACTTCCTTTCTCTCTTCAAGCGTGAATTAGTTTTGCGGTTTACCGATTCGCACGCTATGCGGTGTGCTTCAAATCGAATATGGGCGAATGTCTTCCAACATTTACTACGCTTCGAATCAATCGACCACGATAACATGGGCGCCAAACACAATTTCCAACTTTTTGCCTGAAAGTAAGAAATATAAAAATGGTAAGCAAAGACAGCGGATAAGCAACAGGACGTTTCTCCTCACTCTTCAGCAGACGAAGCTACTTGCCGTTGACTGCAAGCTTGTTCGACAAGCTGCATGCGTGAAGTATTTGGTGTAAGTGGTGGTAGGCGCCAAAGTGTGAAACTGCTATTATAAGCCTTGCGTTGAAACTAATCTCGGACTATTATAGTGTGAGAGGTAGAGTTAAGTTCGTCAGTGAAGCTGAAATATCTGATGAACGACTGAAAATGCACGGCACGAAGCCTTCCTCCAAGTGGCTCTTGCAATTTTTTATGATATCAGGTATGTAGGCATAACTGAAGAGCCTTACAGCAAACCTAAGCCTAATCGCGTTTCTGCCTGGATGAATATTGACTGGTTTACAGAAAGGGCAGGTAGATTGCTTCTGGTACGTGTAGGGGTCAGTGTTAGCGTCAGCCAGTATGATTTTGACTGATATCTTTTTTACTGATTTTATGGTAGTTTTGGCAACGTTTGTGTTTGAAACCACCATGATTTTCACCCTAAGAAGTCAACACTAAATCAGGGCACAAGGCCGAGTCGAAAATCTTTGCAAGCAACGTAGTCTTCAGCGAGAATCACTTTTCATGTTTGCCTTGTGTCGAACCTACGCTTCTTAGCTGGTTATTCAGGGATTCATTCTTACAGACATGAGAATAGCTTTCATAATGTTTTCATCGCGCGTAAGGAAAAGAGCAAACGCATCATCACTAACTTTGTTCTTCAGCAAACGCATCATCACTAACTTTTGTTCTTCACTAACTTTGTTCTAACTTTGTTCTTGTGTTGTTTAACCACACGTGGCGGATGTTTCAAAGTGGGTTTGTTTGACATTACTACTTAGCTTTTCTCAAACCATTTACGCAGTTTTAACCAAGTATTCTCAACAGCGATACTGTATTGCAGAGGTTTTTGTTAAGTTAAGCCGTGAAGTTAGAACAAGCGTTACCAAACGAGATTGACACTGTCATGGTTGTGATCAGAACGACATAAACGTTCCGGAGTTGCTGCGAAATTGGCTTTATTCACCTTGCATGGTATCTGCAAGAACTCGCCGGCAACATTTCATTTAAAACGACTGGTAGCTTACAGCTGCGTGATGAGTAACATTACTGTCAACCAGACGTCGAACGCAAGTATTGGTGAATGCATGTTTGACGACGGCAACTCAGTCAAGAGCGTGGAAATATTGTACTTGACTATAGTCTCGCTCATCGGAACTTTAGGAAATTGTTTGGTAATTTTTTCAATCATTTATGGAAGAGCCGTCAATAAAAATGGAAATATTTTTCTCATCAACCTGGCTATTTCAGATTTGCTGGTATGTTTTCAAAAAAGAGTATTGTTAGATATTTGCTTAAAATGTGCTGTGACTAGAGCAAACTTTGTTTGGGAATGTAAAGGTATGCATGAATGTATATTTTAATTAATTTTAATTTTGTATTTTTCAGCCACTGTTAAAATTTTGTCTTTATATATTTCAAAATTTCTTATTCATTTGAAAGATGGAAATCAGTGCTTTTGCGAAAAATAACAGTGACTAGATCGATTGTGAATAATCGGTGCACTCCCGTTGTTTACTCAGTCACATAACACATTCCAACAACCTTGTTGCAAAGTAATCACAAGTAAGATCAATTCCATTAAATCAATTTATATATTTTGAAATTTCAGGTAACAAAACAGTTTGAAAAGAGTACTTTGTAGAGTGAACAATCCGTCGAGTTCGAGTCGACACATCTGAATTAAATGTCCTACCCTTTTCCAACTAGAACGAACTGGAATTGATTGCTGTCATAACGCACGTGATAAGTGATGTAGTTTCAAATTTACAAGTTACTACAAGCATGCCTTAATAAAAAACAAAACCGCTTTTGTAATTTTAACGGCTTTCAACAAGACATGTAAAATCACATGAACCAACTAATTCAACTACAAATCTTGATTTGTTTAGAAAAAACAAAAAATGTAACAAAACAACAGATCTCAGAATAGGTCCTGCCTAACTCAACTCTGTGACTTTAATTGTCAAAATTTTACCTCGTAGGATTTAGGAAAGTATTGCAATATTTCTGAAAGAAGCAAATTCATGACTATGTTCTAATAAACTGCATTTAGGATTGCAGCGTTTACAAACAGAGAACGTAGTTTATGAGAATATTTAAAGCAAAATGATCAGTACAGGATTCATATTTGTTTACCTATTCTGTTGCTGTTCACATGTAGTGATAGCGAGTTTTTATAATAGAAAGGTTGGCATAAGTTGTCACTTTGTAAGCTATGTATATGCTTTTTTATGTGTTTCCAATCGAAATGAACGTTTGACCTTACTGTTTGTCCAGCAGTCCGTAAGTACTGCTTAATTGTTTTGGAAATTGCTAACAGCTACTTCAGTCTGTCACATTGCAATTGCTTTGAAAACTGCAAATCACTCAAACGTTCAGGATGAAATGTTTCAAATAACAAATAACATTGCATCAGTCACTGCGCTTAGTTACGCACTTGCTCGGAAAGAAACACGAGCAGACAATCAACACCACATGAACGCGTTTGCTCCATTATTTTTCCGTTTGTGTTACTGTCACTTACAAGTTCCTCGTAAACACGCATGTTTTTCAGGTAACGGCCATTTGTATCCCGTCAATCATACCGAACGTCCTACTTGGAAGGAGGTACTTCCACAGACAGACGTGTTCGTTTTTGGGATTTTTGCTGATTATGTCAATCGCGAGCAGTTTCGCCAATTTGGCTTACATTGCAATCGAAAGGTGAAACGATCTGGCATTTGCTTTCTTGCTATTAAGCGTCTGCAATTATTTTTAATTGTTCAGAAAATCATTTAAAATAACAATATCAGCTAACGATTCCCTCGATTTATTTGCTAATTTGAAAAATATCTTTTTCACAACTACATTTTCACAAGGTAATGCAACATGCGACTGCTGATAATTTGCAGCTTGTTGTGTATGCTAAATTGCACAACTAATTTTCCATAGTGAATCTAGGGATGGCATCAAAATTTTAAAATTTTTTTGACATTGTGCGTACTGGATAGCAGCTATTAGTGAGCCACTAAAGAAAGAAGATAAATTGCCTTGCTGTGCTTTCACTAACCGGTTGACAACACCAAACTAACTTCTGACATGACAATTAACCACCAATTGCTACAAAGACAAATTTTTTGTTGCAAGGTCATATGGGTTATAAGCAATATGAAAAATCTTCCACGCGGTATGCACGTTCGAGCAAGTACCACACAACTTAATCTAATGTAGNTTAATGCACAGTGAGTATAGCAGTAACTTTCTTCGACNAGAAATTNATTAGGATCAGGTTTCGCAAACGTAACTGTAGCAAAGCTACATTCACAAAGCACTGCTCTGCATAATGTGATGACGTTGAGCTGTGNCGAAGACTAAAAAGTCTTTGNAGGATCGGGACTGTGCTGGAAAGGAATAAAAATTATTTTATAAGTTTGTTAGTTTTGTATCAGAATGCAAGTGACGCACTAGCAACTTCCCAAAAAAAAACGTAGCATTATAGAGACGGAAAGATATGTGAATCTGTGTTTTAAGATAATGAATAAAGAAGGATATTACTTCGTGGGCATTGCGTATATTTGGTTTATGAAAATTTTCTACACTGAACCAGAATAAATTTTATTGGCAATTCTGTCATTTGTAGCCTTGTTCACAGCAAACACCAGCTAACAATCATTTTTTGCTCTCTGCGAAGATATTCGTAGATCACTGTATCTGAGGAATATCAATACGTTAATCCGTTGTTTGTGTTTTTCCTTGACAGGTACTGGGTTGTTGTTCACCTTGTTTCACTGTGCAAGAGCTTTTCGAAGAAAAAAGTCAACGCAGTGCTTGCCGCAAATTGGCTTTGGGCGATGCTGCTTGCGTCAGTGGCTTATAGTGAAAATATTGGCCTCCGGTAAGCGCATTGTTTGCTGTCTGTCAGCGTCTCGTTTCTTTCAGAGCTTAAATGTACGCGTCACTGTGTGAATTAGCATGAGTTGCATCAACTGTTGACCACACAATATCGGTAAAAAACGTCCATGCGTGTATTTAGTCCATTTTGAAGAGTTTCTGATGTTTGGAAATAAATGTAGGTGACCATATTTTTTTGTAGAATCAACTTTAACGCCAAACCGATGTATCGCTTGAGGAAACACCAGAGAGATTAATGTCAACCTCAAAGTACTAAGACGAACCAAACACTATACGAGTATTTAGCAGAGAGTTCTCTTAGATTTCACAATCTGCAGTCGTTCAAATGCACACAAAGAGAAACGCTACTCAAGTTTTTCTGAATAGTTGCGTGATGTTCAATAAATAAATGAATTTATATTGTCGAATCCACAATTATTCACACTTTTGTTTATTCATTTTCATACCTGACGTTCCTATGGGTAGGGCCACGGGGCAACAGCCTTAGACTCGGAATAACTCACGGTCAACAGCAATCTCAGACAGTTCTCTTCTTCTGGCTCCATACCAAGACGGTGAACGAAGCAAGTTTGGAGAAATATTCTCGCCACTTGCTCCTTGGAAGACTTCTAGGCCTCATTCCCGTGAGTGTAGGCAGCAGAATCCATGTCGACACTCTGTTCTAGGGAATACCTGTGGTTCTAACCAGGGGCTCCCCCACCTCCAGGGGGTGCGAAGCATTATTCCACGGAATGGGACAGTTCGACGATGCCGTTTCTGCAACGCCGTTTCCGCGATGGACATTTCGGCGATAAATCGTTTATAAGACATGACACTTCTGATGGGAGTGCTTTTTGTGTACTTTTTCAAAAATATTTGTGTTTAGCTTTAGGGTTAAATGTTTGGCTTTAGGCTTGGATTTAGCTTTAGAGCAAGCAAATACCTTTGTAATCTAAACTTTGAAATAAAGTAGAATTTGCGTATAACGCTTTCGGCTATAACGACAATTTGCCCATAATCACGCTTTTTCTTCTGCCTCGGCAGAAACCCTACCTTTCATGTGCATTAGAGTTCGGGTGCAACGACTTCAGCTACAGTATATCGTCATTTCGTCCATAGCGACGTTTCAGGTCTGTCTCCGCAGAATATGTTGTTCGTATATAACGACAGTTGCAAGTTTTTTTTTTTCACAATTTGAAGCTCAAGAGCGGCTGTGAAGCCGCCACAAAAGACTAGTTAAGCGGGGAAGTGTTGAACAGTGGGTGTGACGTAACAATGACAGTAGGGAGTCCAAACAAATCCTTACACATTTTATTGTAATGTACTGTATTATATTAGGGAAGGATTTTTGGGGATTGTTACGACGGTAGTCAATTTAACCGAGACTTGGTGGAGCAGTTAGTAGAATGTCGAGTAAAAGAAATAGTAGCCCATAGTGGAAAATTCTCTAAAAAATTTCAAGGAACGTGCAAGATGAAGCTGTCGCACGAACAGCACAAACGAAACTCAGCGACCGTTTTGAAAGAACGCAATGCAGAACTTTGCTGCTGTATGCTCTGTATTGCATGTAAATACGACTGCAAGTGATTTCAAATTCTTGTTTGTGTTTTTCTTATCAAAGTATTCGCGAAAACACGATAGAGTAAGCGGCAATCCTAATCAAAGAGAACTTTTAACCCTTTCCACGCTCTGGCCTTCAATTGAAACGCCATTTTAGAAACGATTTATTGTAGTTCTTCTGTGGCGGTTCTAAGAGAGGCCTGGGTGGGCCATGGCTCTCCCAGAAATTTGGCTGGCCCCCTGTTTGCCCCCTCCCAGTTTTTTCTTAATTGCCCGTTGAAGTTCGTTTGGTTGACATACACATTAGTTCACTTTGGTCCAGCAGTATTTTAAACGATAGTTTGGAAACACTCTAGCCAGTATTCCGTATTTCCCAAATGCATGATCAGCTGTGTTGTTGTTTTTGCCGGTAGGGTAATTAGAAATAGTTGTTTATGACGACACAGACCCGTGTTGCTCGCATCCTGCGTGCAATTTAGTCAGGCCGCGGTCGTGGTGTTGAAAATTAATTTCGAAACTAAGACACACTCGCAGATATGGGAAGATTGATCTTTCGTGTATTTCAGTACGAGATGGAACTGGATTATATTACTGTCAGCAGATCGTTGCTTGTCCCAGTATCAAATGGTTTGTCAATTAANAATTGGTTTCAGTTAATTATNCGAATTTATCCTGGCTGCAATATTNCGTTCTGCTGCCTTGTGTATACGACTTTGAAACAACTTGCGCAAGTGGTTCGTGACTTCAGCTTTAACTTTACCAACACATGTCCTACAACCTCATAGAATTTTGTACCGATGTTGTGTAATGAGTCAGAAGCAATTCCTTCGCTTATTTCAGCTCTTCCACCCGGAGGTCAAATATTTCTATGAGAAAACACTTGTAAGAATTCACAAGTCATATTAATTTAGTGAAAATGATTTAAAACATGAACTAATTTAAGCAAAGAATTTGCTTCGGATGTAGTCGAAGGTGCCTACATCGCTCGAACAATATTTTTTTTCATTATAGCTACATAAAAACCTACGTTTGATTGTTACTGGTAGCTGTAAACTTTCCCGTCTCCAACGCTCCATGCGAGAGAAGTTTTTCACAAATGAGATTAGTGAAAACAATTCCTGAAAATTCCATGACCAGTGAAAGATTGGATAACAATGATCTACTTTCAATTGAAAGATCCGAGCTGAAAAATAGATTTACATGATTCCGTTGATAAATTTGAGAGTGGACATGATAATCGAAGGATGACGTTACATCGAGGTGATGATCATATAAAATTCTAACGTAGCCTGTGCAGGGATCTGTGTGAGAATTATATTGCTCATTGTCTATTTGTGTGAATATTTTTAGGTTTAGAGTTAGTGCGTGTTTCGCTTGTGACAAGACAGTNATAAATCAACGCAGGGTTGAAAAGTCAGCTTAAATGGGGAGCAGCCAGAGGAAAATTNAGTGTGAATATTAAAATGAACGACTTTATTGGAAATATTCTGCAAAATACGTTNTGCGCCTGCTGTTGCATCTTGCTATCAGGTACACGCGACATAAACGCCGATGCACACNTATAAGCGGCGCTGCTATCCTACTTTAGGTGCAACTGGTGCCGAAACCCCGCTGCTGTTAACTGCATACTGCATTGAATAGTCCTCACCCTATTCACGCTGGATATGGGCATTATACTCGTAATAGTTCGTAGTTGCATAACATTGTTACCGTTACACCACAATCATAAAATGTAATAAGCTACCACAAAAACGGATTAGTCAGTAATCGTTGTCAGTAGTAAAAAGTAATCACCAATATGTTAGCAGCCGGCTTATTTTTATGTGTTTTGGGGTAAGAATATTTTGATGAAACTATTTTACTATTANCAGCTTACTTGTCTCTGNATCAAGATGGAATTCGTGGTTGGAACCATTTCGCTTTCTTTTGAATCAGGCCCGTAANTAGGGGGGGGCAGGGGGCGCAAAGCCCTCCTTGGAAGTTTTTCTCCCTCCCTGGAAAAATGTCTTGGACATAGTTTAAAACTATTGTACATGCTTAAAATATTTTGGTCCCTCTCAGAAAACTTACGGGCCTGATGTGAATTGTATTCACTTTCGTGGACATGTTTTCTTTCATGTGGGGTCGGCATATTGTGTACGGAAAATTGTATTTCGTTTTACATGTGCAGCGCTGTCGAAGTTGCATGGTTAGCACAGAATATTCGACACAGCAGTAGGGACGGATATAGGCAGCGCGGGGCCCCTTGGCCATCTTAGCTTTTGGGGCCATGGTGTTTGTATTTGGCCGTTTGTCTGAAAAGCGTGATGGTGTACCCCCGGTATGTGTAGTGCCCCCTCAAATTTCTATCTTTTGTTGCGCCAGTTTTGGTTCTACTGTCGTCTTAGATCAGGGCCTCCAAACTACGGTCCACGAGCCAAATCCGGCCCGCGACACCATTTCATCCGGCCCGCGAAGAGATTGTCGATAATGAAAAAATAATGTATTTACGAAGAATTTCTTAATTTGTCAAAATGTAACATATCCCGAAACAATCACGTTACATAACATGCCCGACCCTCAGACTGTTGCGTAATAGCTTATGTGGCCGTCGGACAAAAAAGTTTGGAGACTCCTGATACAGACCTTCAGCAAGCAATCTCTGTTTGCGAGAATCTAGTTAAAAACAACCAAACATAGAATCCAATACAGACAATATTGCTTTTCATCGGAGTTTTGTAGTGTTTGGTGGTCTTGCGTTGCGAGCATTTTGTCAGTGAAAAATTGTACATCAATTAAGTACGTTTTTTGTCTTTTTCTTTCTTTTTTGTAACCTTTGTCATAGAGACGGCCTGCATCTTTCTCACACTCCAATGCACAATATTGTCGGTTGTTGCTGTACTGATAAGAGTTCAGAGTAGACTTTTGCATTTCTGCTCGTTTCAAGGTAAATTGTGGAGTTAGTCCTCTGCGTAGTTTCGCAAATTTTTAGTTAATATTGAGTCGTTATAGGCAGTGGCGGATCGTCTGGACGGGCTGCCGGGCTGCAGCCCTCCCTGAAAAATGTAATGCAAAACATTCCGCCAAACGGCCAAACTCGCCTCAAGCTTGGATTTAGTTCCGAATATTTCACAACACAGCATTTTTCGGTACTTCCGACACCATGTTGGCTCAACTTTTCCTAGGAATCCAACAAAACCAATGTTTCGCTGTATTCCAACCACGCCGCTCATGCGATGACGTTTTCAGCACACTCGGCGATGAATTCGGTGATTTCGGGGCTGTCTTCGTCACAGCCCTAAAGGAAAGAAACCAAATAATTGGCTACAAAAAACATGGTGGCATATCCGCCTATCGCAAAGTGTTTTTGATATTTGACGAAGAATTTTTAAAGAAAAAACGGAGGAAATATGATCTTGACTGATTTTACTAGCTGAATTTCTTGGATATTGAATTTTATAATTAAGTTTAACAATGCTTTCACTAGTACTTTGGCGATATTGGCGGCATTGGATTCAAATCTGAGGTATATATTGACATTCAGTGCGACAGTTTATTGAGGACTGCCTTCAAAAAGAAAACCTTTGACGATTTTGGGCCAAAATCTAGAATGGAAAGAGTATTGTTGGTACGCACGCAGTAAAAGCTGCATTGCCATTTGTTACTACCTGCTTGTTTGAGTGTGGGTTTTCTGTGCTTGCACAGATCAAAACAAAGACGAGGAACTGTCTTAAGCCTGAAGACGACATGAGATTGACTCTGAGGAAAATTGTTCCAAATTTTGACAAAGTTGAGGAAACGATACAAAATCAAGGCTCGAATTGATTAAATTCGAAATAGTTTGTTGTTATGACTATGCCTTTGTTAAATTGTCTTGTGTTTAGTTCATTTCTTATGTTTGCAAGAAAATGTGTGAAAAAGACTGAGTCACCAAAGGTTTGCTATCTATTTACCCTTAATATTTGGGTCGCTGCAAATAAAGGTTGAGAAGCACTGTTTTATACTTAAGGGGAGTGTTAGTATTTGGCAGAAAGGTAGCATACCGCAAGGTATAGACAACGAAATTAATAGTTCAAATCCTAGCATTTCAACATTGTTTGCTTCACATTCGTAATGGTGAACACCAAAAGTCATTTTTGCCGTTGGCTAAAATACCACCGTCCTGTCAATTACGATCAAGTCGAAAAGGATCAGAAAAGCCATTAAGAGGAACAGAGGTGTTATCGATCGAATAATCTAACCAAGTTTCAGTTTAACGGACCGGCAGTGACATTGTATTCTGTGGCCAGAATATCGATTTCATGTAGGTTGTTAGAAACGTTGGGAGGTGTCAACAAACAAACTTCAGTGTTTCCACGAAGCACTGAAAAGTTAGTTCAATTTGACACCATTTTTACGATACCGATCAATCGGGCAAACTCTCTCAGCGTTCGCGTAGAGACAATAGTCAGCCTCAACACCTTTCAACTTCCCACCTCATCATTTTACCAGAAGCAAATATTTTGGAAGCTTTCTTTAGAAGGGTTTTGTGCTGTTCCTGCACAGACCGTGGTGGATGCTTTGCAATATTTTTCTTGAATTGCTTTGCTCTAGCTGCCATTTGAATATCACAATTCTGTCTTCAATTTTTACGAACATTATTGCTATTGCTGCACGAGAAAAGAAGTTATATTGAAGGTTTGTTTAAAGCTGGTTAATGTTTTGGAAGTCGGTGAACATTGGCAAACGATATTTTGACAAGACCAGATTCTGAACTTGCAAGGGTTTGGTGCGAAATGAACGGATTGCACGTTCACTCTGTTATGGAATCTCATTGGGAAATTCTACAGGCAGACTCAGAAAGCAAAGGTTGTATTGTTTAGACCAAAGTTCAGAGTTTGCTTCACACTTTTTATCTCTCTCGCGCAGTTCATCCAACGCCTTTTTAACTCAGTTGAGATTAGATTTCAAGTCTGAAATCGTGTTGTGTGCATGCTCCAAACCACGGTCGCCAACATTTTTGAAACTGCGAACTACTTCTTGTGTACCGATTAATGCGAAGGGCTACTAGTTTGATACAAACTTATGAAATAAAAATTTAGCTCAATTTACCTTCAGCTATTTTAGTATTGATATTCCTTAAATGTGAAGACATTGATCACGCTAATGTTATTTTTAGAACAGGCCCGCGGGCGACTTACATGGTCCTTGCGGGCGACTTGGTGCCCGCGGGAACCACGTTGGTGACCCCGGGTCCAACTATAGATTTACCAGCAGCAAGCATTCCATGAGTTTTTTCAATTCCTTTTCTTTGTGTGTGACGTAATAGTCTCAAAATATTGCAACATAAGGAGGATGACAAGAAAAGGAAATGTGTCTAGAGCAGCTAAGAGCTTGGGACAATTTTCATTAAAAGCACCATTTGGGAGACTTCGCATTTGTCAAGATGTTAGAGAGAATACTGTTTATAGTTACCAGCGCTGCAGTCGGAGAATATGACCATCAGTATTAGCCTTTTGGGCTGAATCACAGGAAAACTCAATGTGCGAACTTTCATCCTACTGGACCTGGGTACAATGTGCTTCTTGTGCCCCCTCTGAAAGGCCCTTTCTGTAATCTCATTTACCTACACAAATTGCTTGAATACTGCGCTTTGTACTCCGTTCGGACTGTCGCAAATGATATGCGGCGCTCTTGCCGCTTTCGTAGTGACTACTCCACTGGGGCGGGTCAGTGGCAGCATCACGCGTGAACCGTTTCATTGCACCCTCCCCCATCAACCCCGAGTGCACCCACCCATCAGCACCGAATATAAAATGCAAATAATCCACGCAAACACTTGTGGCAACCAGACAAATTTGGTGCAATTCCATCGATCTTAGAGTACAGTTTCTGAAGAGCAACAGAAACAATCTGAAATCTACCAGCGTGGCTAAACTATACACGCGTGACTTCACTCTCAGCTAAACCAAGAGCACAACTATAATTCAATTAGCCTAGCGGACTATTGCAAATATTTGCAGCAAACTCAACACGCAACCAACACACAATACTGCTCACAACGTGAACAGAAATTTGCAAAGTTCATCTGTGCACTCATCCCCCAGCTCCGAACAACAGATCGCACTGCATTACAGTTACGAACGAAAACGACGTGATTCCACTGCACAGATTTTCGGTTCTTGCATTGTTAGAAAAATTCCATGTTTCAAATACAATTTTGACATTCAACCTGAGTCGAAAACATTACTAAAGGATTAATGAACACAGCTTCAAATTTGTAGCACATGAGCAAGAATGAATCATACCGCATATCGTGTCTTATCGCACCGTATAAAGTCATTTGCCCGTCGAATACAACTCATTATTAACGTTCAAACTGCACCATTTATTGATGCAGGCAAGTAGCATCAACTTTCAGCAAACCTTTGAACACGGGAAAATTGCATATATTGGTGGCCAGGATTCAAAGCATGTGGAGTTGTTACGATTAGTTAGTTATTCCTTTCATGTCAAATCAGTCCCACGCCTTGCGCGTGGAAAGGAGGTATTTGTTTTTACCAATTACAGATACTTGTTTGTAGAGAATGCAGATCTTCACTCTTTGCTTTGTAATTTAGTAAGCGTGGGTTTGGTGAAGCGAAATTCATATTTNTTTTCATGCGAGCATGGTCGTTAAAGATGTGAAGGTGCAAGACGCGATCAGGTAAATCAGTGATNGTCTTAGCAAATTAGTGGCCCTTGCCCAGAATATTTTGAGGACCNCCTGCACTTACATGAAGGACATATGGAAAAAACAGACATCATTACCAGTATGTGATGTTNGTTTTTAGAGTATCACTGATACCTGATATTGAATTTTACACCAACCCATGTGCAGGAAAATATAACACCCCAGCGCTCCTCAACCTAAATGGACAGAAAATACTTCATTCGTTTGCCTTGCACAAACCAATCGTCTACAAATCACTGCAGCCAACAACTATCGAAAATATTGCCGGAGCACTGTTAATGAAAAAGCATCTTCTACAAAGAAAGGTACTGCGTCACAGTTCAAAAAATGAACATACGACAGTTGATGTACAGTGTCTATGAAGACGTCAAAGCACATTATTCACAAAAGAATCAGTATTCAATATACAGGCAACCTTATTGCCGAAAACCAGGCTTGTCCGTGGAAATGTCATTCCTGTGGGAATCCCATGGGAAACATCCCATGGGATGGGATAGGACAGGCATAAATTGCTATGGGATGGGAAGGGAATGGTACAGATAAATATGTCCCATGAACAACCCTACCGAAAACTGAACCAATTATTGGCTTTGAGCACTGTAGAAATATTGCAACGTTACGCATATGCTTCAGTAGTGAATGAACACTAGCTTTACAATAAGCAAAATACACATGCACCTAAGCTTTTAACTTGAATGTATATGAAGCATACTTGAAATCAAAGTGACCATTCTCCTGGAGACATAACAAACCAGGCAAAACAAGTTGAAAATTCTGAATGAAACCTGTACCTTTAAACATTGTAAATAACCATGATAGTGAATGCGAAGTGTGTTTGGTCACTCAGTATGGGATGTTTGCTTTAATAGTTCCTGAATGTGATCAATTACGACAAAACATTTTAGTAAACTCTACCATGGAACATAAAGTAACCTCACGCAACACTCAAAATAACTTAAAGCAATATTTAAATTCTAAATATCCACAGAAAACATTTTAGATTAACGTTAACCGTAAGGGACTGAATCTTAACTACATACAGTAGTGAATGCATTCGACAGCATTCCTTAAACACTAGAACGTCATAGCAGCGGTAAAGTTTTAATATCAGTGGAAATTCACTGTCACACTCTAAAGAGAGGTAACACTAGCAATGGTTCAAGCGTGAAACACCCGAAGTATACAGTAAATGAATTTCATCAAATCTGCATCATGTTGACTGGAAATAAAGAGCCAGCATGTCCTTTGATCAGCGGCCCTTAACATCTTCGTTGGGGCCCTCTTCAATTTAAGCTTGGGCGCTTGTCCTTCGATCACAGAATATTTATATATATTTTATCATTTTAGTGTGGCGTTTTATCTTCAGGTCGAAAATCCAACTGTGTCAGAACACATAATCAAAATCTCATAAAGCAACCAACGCAAGCTTTCTACCAGGCTAAATAATATTTAATCATTGTAATAAAAATACAACAATGAAAAAAAGCTCATAAACCTTTGGAAAAGCATAAACCAAAAATGGGACGCCTTTCAAAATGCGTAAGTTTAAAACTGGGCCCCTGTTTTGCAAACCGTGCGCAGTAACTGAGAACACCACTCCATTAAATATTTGCAACAGCATAAGTTGTATTTCAAAGTTAAAATGTTTGAGATTTCATGACGAAGCCGAAATGTTTGTTCACGGAAGGTATTTGTGCATTTTTGTTCACATAAGGTTCAACTTTAAATGCTTGGAACATGAACATACCGTAGAAACTTAGCTTATGCTTTATTTCATGTCAAACCTCGCACAAGCTATTAAGATGCTTTGATCAATCAAAGTACATGTAAGTTTTAAGTTCTGCATCCATCCGTGTCTTCTTCACATTTAAATGATTAACTGTCTGTAATTTTATGCCCAGTTTAGTATTCTTCGGATTTTAGTTCGTCATGCAAAGGAAATAGGCAGCTAATTTTTCTGAAAAACTATTGTTTCAGGGAACAATTATAGTTGGTATATATCATTTTTTATTTGTGTTTAGAGAGAAATCCTTTGATATCAGTAACTCCGTGTTCGTCTTGTGCAACGCATCGGAATGCGGTGTGCCATAGCGTACCACACACACCTTGAATATGCCTTGCTACACCGCCCAACACCACGTGTTTTCCTAAAAACAGATTAATACCTGGCATCGCGCTTTGTGTAAGGTTTCTCAACTTGTAAACCTGTGTAAGCAAGCACCGTTGGTGGTAAACATCACGACAAAAATTACAATGAGTTCGATTGCCTTGTACTAAAGTAAGGATAAAGGCGGATGAGACAGAAATAACTTGATTGAACACTGGAATCAGCACACAAGATTTATCCTTGAAAATATTCAGTTTTTCAGATACAACTCCTGTTCAACAATGTTATCCAACTACGCTTTACAAGACAAACAATGTTTCTAGTTACATAACCACTTCAATCACCAAATATTGTTTTGTACAGATATTCCTGTGAGATTATGATCTGCACGTGGAATTCAACTTCTTCACCAGCTTACAACAACACTTTACCTGTACTAGGTTATTGGATTCCGCTGACAGTTACTGTATTCTTTTATTTAAAGTTATACAGGTGTGGCATGAGCTGAAGACTGGCATAAAGTTATCACGTTTCTCTGTCAATATTAAAATTTCTTTAGAGTACCACCTTCGGCGAATATCGATTTCGTTTCCATATTAAACTTTCAAGTTTGTTTATTCAACCGGAATCGGCTTGTTTCCTGTCAGAAGGCAGGGTTTTGGAAGAAAATTATTTCAAATTATCAAATTTTTTCATGATAAATGATCTCTTGTAGTTGCAATTGCGGTTGAAAGAGATGAATCGTTCACATGCGGACATATGTAGATTTGCCATTTATTTGTGTTTACATCTTAAACAAACAAAAATCAAACGATTCAAACCAGAGAGTGGTACTTAGGTCGTTTTTTTAGGAATATAGTTATGAAAATCAGATGAATGTTACTTCTCACTTAAGATTTCGAACCACGATTGATATGTACCAAACGTTGCCGCTGGTTTTGTGTTTAACACATGTTTTCCTGAAAGGTCTGTTCGAACTCACGACCGGATTCTTCGTGGTATTGCGCACTTAACGTGGTACCAACGCAGTGTTGAACGAGAGATGAGACTTATTCGAACCCTCGTTGCCACAATTGTCGTCTCTCTTTTGTTCTGGTTGCCAAAAGGGTTTGTAGCGTTTATTGGAAGAGAAAAGGTTTCTACTGTGGTGCTAAAGGTGAGTAGAAACGAACAAGGAGTTATCTAGGAAAGAGAGCAGAAGTTTGTGCTTTAGATTCTGTATAAATCCATTGAAAAAAGCTTCGACGTTTTCAAAACCACGCACATTGTTAGCTGATTATGCAGTGAGAGCAAGTACCTTCAAAAAATTTATGATTTTCCAGGTTTTGAATACATATTTTTCCACAGATCTACCAGCATAAAGCGCATGATATACAAACAGGCCCGCAACCCAGGGGCGGGCAAACCGGACAATTGCCCCATGCTATTCAACAAACAAAATTTCAAATTGTCAGACTAAAATTTTTTTATTTGTTAAGTAAATCAAAATTTGCAGTCATTTTCCCCCCTCGCCCCGAAAAATATCAGATACTTAAGGCCGTCACTGCAACCAGGGCTGCGGAGCACTTGTAAAAACGAAACGGCTCCAGCTCCGGAGCTCTCTGTTTTCTTAAGCATGGCTCCGGTTCCGGCTCCGGAGCTGTGTTTTTTTGTAACATGGCTCCACTCCGGCTGTGATTTGTTAATACACATTAACAATTTCGTTATTCCTCTAGTGTCCTCCTTGCAGCAAGCGAGAGTGTTATTCCAATATATTTTGAACTAATACTGTTACCACTACCAGGTCTAGGTAGTCGGAAGGAGTTTGGTCTCGAATGGTCGGAGTCGGTAAAAATTCTTTTTTTTTTAAATCCGACTTCGGGCTGATCTTCTGCTCGCCGAGTGTAATTGTTTGTGCCACAAAAAAGTCCGTAAGCGTCGCACTTTGCGTTTTTGCACAAGGATTTAGTCTCACAAAAGGCACAAATATGCGCTGCGCTGGTGTTGACTGACTTCTTCACATCACACTCGGCAGTAATTTCACAGCCTGGTGTGATTAGAACAAGTCCCAACATGAAATAAAAGGACATTGTGACCCTAATGCCTGGTATAACAGACCCTCGGATTTCGCCGCGACCCTCGGATATAAAACAGACCCTCCGATATAACAGACCGACCCTCGGATCAATCTGATTTTTGGTTCTCGGTTATGTTTCTCCTTCTAAAGCGTAGCACGTTTTGATCTAATTAGTTGGCGGTAACGCAGTTACGTATCTTCGTACTCTATTCCAGCGTGGTCCAACTGCAGGCCCACGGGCCACATGTGCAGCGGGGACAGAATTTTATGGTACGCGAGCTTTCTCATTTTTGATTGTTGTGTGGATGTTACAGTACGTAATTATAATTAGAACACGCCTAACAACTTTTAATAATAATAATGTGCAATATTACCGGCGTTAGACCAGTCCAGGGTCTCCAAACTACGGCCCGCGACCCACATCCCGCCCTCGAAGACATTTTGACAATAATGAAAAAATAATGTGCTTACAGTGCTGTTCAGTTTATTTCTGCATCCCGACCAAGCACAGAATACTTTATCAGGAATACAGGGACGGGAAGCGACGGCCGTAGCTGTCATTTAAGTCACTGCCCTGATGTATTTACAAAAATTTATTGATTTGGTATAGTGTAACATACCCCGAAATAATCCTATTACGTAAGATGTCCGGTCCTCGAACTGTTGCATAGTGGCTTTCTGACAAAAAAGTTTGGAGACCCCTGGGCTAGACCGTAGAGAGCTTCTAGAAAATAATCAGCACAACTGAAACAATCTACTATAACTGAAACATTTTGAAACATTTTGCAATAAAAATGCACTCGGCGTTTAGAAGCACATAAATGTGTGAGAGTGGGCTACATTTTCTACTATGAAGCAAGTCAAACCCAAAACATAAATCGAATGTCAGGCGAAGCACTGTCAATAGTTTCCGACTTGCTACNACTAAGATATTGGTATTGATGTAGGAACGATAGTGTCAGAGAAGCATCAACCACAGAAATTGCATTGATTCGCAACATATGTTTATTGCTAGTGTGTAATAATTTCGATGACACACTGACTTCACTCACCTATTTTCCTTTTTCTATCTTGTCAACAAGGCCTCCAAGAGAAATCTTTTTAGGCGAAAAAAACATCTTGGGCCCAGCGCTGCAAAATTATTTTGAAATAAATAAAAATTGAGGCTGATATATGAGTATGAAATTTCAACAAGAAGTGCTCGTTTTTTGAACACAAGAAACATTATGTTAAAACATACCGGTATTCAAGTCATGTGACAATATTGCCACTTTTTAAGCATGAGTTTCAAATGTTCATAACAAAATCTTATCAAGGACGAAATTTGAAAAAACGCCGCAGTCTCAGAATGAAAGGAGTCGATGAAGGTTGAATAAAGCGTTGCTAGTGAAACGAGACTGTGACCTCATTGAATAGCTGTATCCATGGAATGACCTTACTTATTATAACAAGAATGAAGGGACAGAAGGAAATATTTTGTCAACCGACTATTGCTTCTATTTTTGACGGCGAGCCACAATAAACAGCCACACGGGCCACAGGCCGGCGATCACTGCTTCAAAGCATTCTGTCAAAATATTGTAAGTGATTAGGTTCACCTTTTCTAAATCTTCTGATTTCTGGGTATGTCCGCTAATCCTAAACTCACATTTGATAAGAGCCTATATCTGCTTGCGAGACAAGTTTAACAATCAACAAAATGCACAGCACACCGCTGCGGTGCACGAAAAGCTCTTGCGTTCTGCACTGCAGTTACTTGTCAATTATAAACTTTTTAGTTACACATATGCGCAAGATTCACGTGCTACTGTTGTTAGATTAGATTTTATTTTGAACTGGCATGTTTCCATTGAAATTTCACATAAAGAATCTCTTAGTTTGAAACTTTTGGTTCATTGGAGAGAGTTTTATTAAATATTTGTTTGAAAATGAAAGACGTAAAAGAAAACTCAGTTCAAAGGAGAGAGTGGGACAGTAATCGTGAATGTCATATATTCCACAAAGTAGGCAAACATTCAAGTTCAACAAAAATAATTACTGGTAATAATATCAATGCATCATATCAGGAAAATGCACTGCCAGCAAATCACATTAAACTACATCACACTAGCTTACGAAATCCTTCAGGCCAAACCAGTTTTATCACCGGGATTAATTTCTAAACGTTATTTCGAGTTTGTTAGGAACAAACACTCAAATATTCCTTCAGTCTGGGGCCCCGGAACAATGTACCTGCTGGACCCCCCTCTCATAGGCCCTGTTTGTCAATCAGTTTTTCATACACCATTTTATGAGGAGTGCCCCGCGACTTTCGCGTTTGTGTAAAATGTCCCGTAGGTCAAAAGTAGTTGGACCACACTGCTCTCCACAATAGCAGCGCGG
>JGI24159J19872_10003090_pt1 | contig 20449 bp, 14 predicted proteins | sample Ectturendosymbi4_FD_19872 | JGI IMG/M metagenome (IMG submission 19872) | reverse complement strand
AGCCGATGCAGCTGCATTGGGCCCCGCGCCATGGTGTTTGGGTAGATTATTCATTTTTGCCAGATACACCTTGCGCTTGAGAGTTCAGTGGAAACGCCATATAAATTTCATTGTCAGTAAAGAACGCTCTCGTTAGAACTAACTAATTTCCTCTCGAACGTTAGCAAACGTGCTCAATTCTCGTGTTAGTGCTGTACTGCACATCTGCGCTCTACCACGATCGTAACACGGTTGACTGAACACGATGACGTCATAGAATGATGACGTCCCCCCGTGCCGTCGCCACGGGGGGATTTGGTGGGCTTAGCACCCCCAAACAAAGCTCCAAGCCCCCCCCAAAGTGAAACGTGAAACGCTATAAATAAGTAGAGTTTTGGTTAATTTATAGTGTCAAGCCCCCCCCGCACAAACGCAAAACCCCCTATTGAAAACTTTCTGGCGACGATTCTGTTTTCTACCCTATTTATGTTTGATATCCGAAACGCTGTTTGAGGTTAGTTCCACTGCCGGTCCTTACTCCACTACAAATACGTCATCGTCTGTGAAGTTGAGTTTGCAACGAAGACATATCTAAGCGTTACATTTATGGTTAGAACTGCAGAGTATGGTTTGGGACTAGCGCCATTCCTGGCCAGTGTTCGCATTTAATGGTATCCATGTCTTCCTTTCTCCACTAAGAGAAAAAAAACAGAGCCGGAAAATTGTGATTTCGGAGTTGAACTTGTGGAACTTTCCAAGACAAAACGCATTAACATTTACCCCGTTTTTCCCCAAACCGCATATACTCCACTCGGCAATGTGCGTTTAGCAAAATAAGTGTTCAAAATCGTGACACCCTCTGCTCGATGAAAAGCTGGATAAGTTTTTCTCTGGTACAAAACGCCAACAGGGCAAAAAAATAAAAGTTTATTTTCAAAACAGTTCAGAAGTTCGACTCCAGTCGTAACTGCGTTGTTGTTGTTGTCACCAATTTNGTAAGCAGCTATTTTTGAAATAACAAGATAGCAAGATGTTGAACAAGTAGACATTTCGAAGCAGTTTTTCTCTCACAGCCTTGGTCGGAAAACGTGTATAGTGACGTTTTCGGCGCTTCGCATTTTTTCTTTTAAATTTTTTCCGACGGTTNTGTCCATTTTTTTCCNAAATTTCGTGGCGATCTGTNACGAAAGAGCGCGATGACNTCACTTCTGTCTCCTTCAAAAACCAACGGTTTCGGAAAAAGCAGATGAGGCGGAATTAAATTNTTATCTCATTTTGTCCTTGCTTTGAAAACTGTTCAAGGCTCTTCGTATTCGCGCAAAGAGTTCAGCCTGACCTTGCTGCTACGTCACTTCCCATGACGGAAAGTAAAGGGCGGTGGTTGCCAACCATGATAAACGCCGGAGGTGTGGTCGCCATTGATTGTACATAACATGAATTCTCTCTTTTGTTGACAAATGAATAACGCCGATGTGGAACATGAGTCGTCATAACTTGCCTTGTCACAGGGGCCGCTTTACGTTGGGAGCGCAGATCTTCTTGCTCGGGGTGAGAAGGTTTGGCACTGATGTTCTTATTGCGGGCGTTTCAGGCGAAAGCAGGGAGGGATACAGAGGGGACGATTGGGACGACCGCCCCCTCCTGAAACCTACGAAAGTAAATTTATTTAAAATGATTTTGTACAATTTCAAAACTGCATACGCGATTTAAGGACATTTTGCCGTCCATTGTTTTGTCACAGCAGTGTTGTGAAGTATACTTCATATCTCTGACAGTAGTGGACCCGCAATGAGACTTGACCACCAAATATTACTGAAATCGCCCCCCCCCCCTGGGCGAAAGGTCTTTTTGCCGTGCTCGGCTCTCGGTTCTGATTGAACCGTGGCCCGCCACCTCCCACCTCCTCCGATCTTTGCGGAAATGAGTTCTGCTCCAGGACGAAATTGATTTATCTCAGCATAGCTTGCGGCGAAGCTTATAAAATTTTGCAAAATTCGCTTTGTGGACACCGCGCCGTTCAGAGGCGCGCGCGACGCTTGTGAAGATCTCATTGCGCCGAGAACCTGTCCAGGCGTCGAATTTACAGCCTGTGGGGCGATGTGCGGAGGAGGCACTGGGAATTCGAATTGGATTTTACGAGTCACTGATATTTTTCTGCAAAAGTTTTCTCTTAAATCATTTTCTCCAGGCGGCAAACGTAATTCGGTGCTCAGGTGATTCAAAGGCGTTTGGACTGAAAATTGGTCGATTTATTTTGCGGATTGTCAAAAAAAGAGTAAGGTGCTGTTACTCCTTGTGAAACCAAATTCCTGCTGATCTGCTCTCAGCAGATTGCTGGAAATCAACCAAAGACTTTTCGCCTGGGTGGGTCGGATTTCTTGACCTTTCAAAATACCTAAAAGTGCGGTTCTCTTCAGATATCTTCTGTCGTTGAAGCGAAGGTGAATGGCTTGTTGGAGAAAATTTGTATTCCGTAAACATCAGCATAATGATCGTTGCTACAACTGAAATACAGCATTACGCTAAGTCCTCAGATACCCAAAACTGTCGTGCGCAATTAACTGAACACTGCATCTATATAACCTACGCGCATCGGAGGGTATGGGCAGTCAGTAAAATTATATAACCTTATTATTGGTGTCATATCTTTCAATAAAAACAACCGAAGAGGTGGTTATGATTTCATTGCTGAGTTTTATTGTCTTTAAGATGGAACCCGGTTTTTGCCATTGCATTTTAAAATACATTCATCTGCAGACCTTCACAATGCAAAGTCTGTTTTCTCGTTCAGTACCGTAGTTTTTAACAAAGTGGATTACACCCAGAAAAATCGCGAAAGGGGCTTTATTTTTGATTTGCTGTTAGGTATTTTCTCTTCAGCTCGATTTTGGGAGGATTTTTCTCGCGAAACGCTGAATTTGTTGCCTCTAAATATTTCGACAAGTTTGATGCCAGCTCAAAATCGGAACAAGGGAGCTTCATTGCCCGGAAATCGTGTCGCGAGGTGCCGCCGCCACCGTCCGACCTTCCCCGATCTTCGTCTCGGGCGAGCGATCGCTTATGTTTACATTCGGCGTTAAATTCCTTTTTTCTTGTGTGTAGTGACTGTTCTACTTGAAACGAAAGCGCGCGGCGGCTGCCAGGTACGACACGATGACCGTCAGACGGCGGACGGCCGCTCGTGAGTGCGCGTCCTTAGCCGCGTGTGGCGCTGTAGGTTGGCCGAGAAGCGAGGTGCGGATTCAGGTGAAGCGTTTGTTTTTTCCTCGTGGCGCTGATCTGTGTTTTGACATATTCTTTTTGGGCGGCGCAGATGTGAACCGTGGCTTAAGGAAACGTAATTGCTTTTAAGCGGATTAAGAACGTTTGTTTTACTGGCTGAAGTGTGACTTAAGACAGACAGCGAACACTGTTACTGTTTAAGCCTGCGTGAGCCCGCTCCCTGGAGTTTATAATTTGGAAGTCGGATATACTTTGTACCGGAACCCGGGCACTTTTCGTACTGTTATGGATAAAGAAGCAACGAAAGCTACAAGAAAACGAAGTCATTCTAATTTGTGAGTACACTTGCTTCTTGTTCGGCGTTCGTTAACTTTCTTCCTGCACCAAAAAGAAACACTGACGAAAACTTTGTAGATTTAAAGGAAAAATGATTTTCGGAAGATTTTATCGAAATCATTTCAGCATGCAGTCGCTTAATATGAATTAAGGCTATGATCCTTACTGGGAATTTGAACTAAAAAAACATCATCTGCGTTGCTTGGGCAACGCATGGGTTTGTGGCCCGCAGGGACCCACTGCAGGGTCGATTTAAAGGTTCTATCGTTGTTTGCAACGTTAAAGTCTTTCTGATTGGACAAAACGTCAGAAGTTGGTATAAGCTCTGGTACGCCCCAGTAACAAAAACCAAAAAAGACTATGGAGTCCGGTGTGGGGGTAATTGTTGTGGAATCAGGTAGTTTGGTTGTTTTTTTCCAAGACCACCGGCACTAACGTCAAAGGTTGGCACCCTTACATTTCGACTAACATGGGGGGTATCGGCAATCGATTGAATTGATGAAAATCAAAAACTTGGAGTTCTTTATGGGTTATTTAACTTTTATAGAAAAAACATTACTTGAAAAATATTGGAAAAAATGAAAAACGATGAAAGCTTTTTTTTCTCCAAGAACTCTGAACCTAATTTTGAGCTCTTGCATTGGTCGCTGACCTTCAGCTTATCCACATTTTAATGAAATTCTGTTTTCGCTTTGGTTGGCTTGCAGAGCGTTTGCATTTAGTTTATTTCGTTTGTTCACTTTTTCAAAGACATAGATCAAGGTTGCATTTCTTCTACCCATGTCTGTTCTCGTCCAGTTAATGGTAAAATGACAATAATTTCTCAAAAGTTTTAAAGCAAACTTAAACGCTTATTTCAGGGCAGGGTTTGCATTGCTAATTTGTGTTGCGAAAAGTTGGTTAAAAAGGGTGGAGTCACTGGAGTGTGCTGAAGTGAAGTTGTTTTACAATGGCGAAATAAAAAATTTCCGAATGTTGCATTCAATTTTGTTTTTCTGATTTTCTGGTGAATTTTGTTGGTTTTTGTGCATTTCACAGCAAAATTCCGTTATTGGTCACAGAGGTTTATTGCATTCATTTTGTCTCGATGTTTGACCCTGTTACTCTTTATGCTGTCACCTCCACGCAAGCGTCTTTGAGACGACTGACAATTTGAAGCAAAAACTACTTTAGATTGTAATGAAAATGATTGTGATGAGCTAGTGCCAGTGAACCAATAATATGGTTGAACCCAGTTACGTCAAAAAGAGTAGCATGAAACGCAGCCAGTGCTCCCTTTTTCTTTTTCTCTTTTAATAGCGTAGATGCTTGCTTTCATTGGATCGTTTACATTCCACAAGTTGAATTGTGCTCAAGAGTCACTTGTGACCGTGCTAATAGTACGTGTATGCAATGTTCACGTGCCCGTGTACACTTACACGTTTTGGTACACTTTAAACATATTTTTTTCACACCAACCTTGTTGCACTGCATTAAACGAAGCAAAAAGGGCATCTTCAGCTAAAAAAGTGGGAAAGAAGTAGAAAAGATAAGAAAAGTGCAGTGGGACAAGCCTGCGTTTGCGACTTTGAAGGTTTCGATTCTGAAGAGTATCAAGTTTCAATATTGAAATAAACCGGGGTGGAATAGAAGTTACGCATTTTCAGTTTCGAGAGAGAACATTGGCAAGAACATGCGTGGCGCAGAAGTCCAAAGTTATGAAGTTTAGTGGTTTGCGCATTTTTTTTGCTTTTTTCTCGCTCGTTGTTTTTGACCAGGGGTGTTGCACCCTTGTTGAGCCCTCCTACGTCCCCAGCGTTACCGAATAAACTCCAGCGATAGCTTCACAAGTAAACCTTCATCAGTCATCTGTTGAAGAAAGTATAAGTCATGGCCCTACGTTTGTTTGAGGCTGGTTGTACCCACGCACAGGCATGGCTCCTATGTTTGCTTTGGGGCTGGCTGAACCTCGCAATGGCATTTGTTGGAGCATCTGCTCAAATCAGGGATAATATCCTTCTCGTAAGAAGTCAATTCTCACGCTTCGCCTGTGGATGTTTTGTTGGTCCGCATTCACCGAACTCTGAGTTGTTGTTTTTCTTTTTGTGAGCATTGGTCTGGACGAAACCCTCGTCGTCAACTCGTCAAGCGTCTCGTAACGTTAAGCCAACATATCTACACACATGCTGGACTTTGTTGTGACAAGGACGCTTGCACTCGGGCTCCACCCTGCGTGCATTTGCCGCCAGCAAAATCCCGACTTTCTGTTTCAGCCGTCGCTGAGATTTCGACTCAAACGAATTTAACGAAAAAACGAGACTTTGATCGTAGCATTCAGAAACGTCGAGAGTTCGTAAAAAGTGCACTGAGCTTTCTCGCTCGCCTGCGGCTGCTGTTTACTTATAGATATGCACATAAGCGTNAAGTCAGAGTGGCCGCAGTTTGCTTTGTCGCGTTTTATTGAGGCTCTGGAATTTCAGGGGTGTTTCGCTGGTGCGTCCAGGTGTATGGCCTGCTAGTTGACTTGCCCTGGGCGAGAATGCACTTAGACTTCAACACATTCGGGGTCAGTCGATACCATTAAGAAACTGCGTGGGACGTTTGCAAATCGCGCCGACTTATTAATTTCCCAGTTATTANAAGAGGCGTNACCATACAGCGCTGGCCAGAAGACCCGCAGCTGAAAGTAGAAAGTCGTAGGGATTCCTCAAAAATATNCGCCTCTTACCTCATTCTGAAAGATCTTTAGAATGTGACACATTATTTGTCGTCAACCAAAGATACGGTGATGCCGCATTTTGCTNATTGTCTAAACAAAGAAAACAGACCTAAGCGATTAAGATGCTTCAGAGCAGTTTATTTATTTATCTATTTATTTTTCCAANCATTGCTACGTTCACGGAATGTATAAAAGTGCAAGTTCTGTTTGCCTGGTGTTTCTCCGCTACTCTGATCCACACCAGCATCAAAACAGAAGTGACCGCTTGTGACGCAGAAAAGTCCGTTGTTTTTATCTTGGTGACGTAACAATTGTTCGGACAATAACGAATTTGCAAGGAGCGAACAGAAGCCACCCAAGTGCTCATGTAATCAATGCCGTCGTTGTCGACGAAAATAGCGACACATTTTCTCCGAAAAAAATCCTGTGTCTGTGTTTGTGACCTTCCAGTTCTCCGCCGCTTGCTGTAAGGGCCATTGTGGCGTAACAATTGCGGAATAGCAGTTCGGTACAAGTGAGCCGTGTCTGCTGCGCAGAGTAAGCAATCAAAATGTCCTCTGAGCATGTGGTCAACTTGCAAAGGGCAAAACAGTTAAAGCCAGTCGGTGACTGTGCAGGATGTTTGGAGAGCGCAGTTTACGACCTGCGCTGAATGCGGCAGGCTCGCCCCTGCCAGGTAATGGCTCACGAATTGTGTCGGAAACTCGAAAAGTATGGTCCGGGCTCGAGTTACCCGCGGTCGTCTGCGCATGGAAATGCGGTCGTCTGCGTATGAAAATCGCGCGCTTTCCGGGAACGTCTCTTTCCAGTTCTTCGTAGCGCCACCGTCTTCTTGGACAAACTGACGATTTTTTTGCTGGTACGGAGACCCTCTAGCGATCAACCGGCCCGTGCAACCGGGCTAACCTGGTCTCGGCTAACTGCATCAAAAAGGTCTTGTGCAACCGCATTCATCTTGCATTGTGGACATGTTCTCAGGGGAACAGCGAGGGGGGGTAAATTCCCAGAGTCCCTGCGGCGATGCCGAAAGTCCCAACAATGTCACAAGTACTTCAATACAACACATTTGCTTCCGAAAGACCTCAGGTTCGAATATGGGGGCGTCAAACTTGTTCCTTACCCCGGCGCCATCTAGCCTCGTTGCGCCTCTGCATGTGCTTTAACCAAGCTGCGCTCGGTNGCTGCATATTCCTGCCCTTGTGCTTCTNGGGTGCGTCTTCCGAAAGCGCTGAAGAATAGCGTTTCGAAACGGTCCGATATTTGGTTGTGTTCACAAGCGACGAAAAGTAGCTTGCCCGGCACTGTTGGTGCTCTAAGTAAAACAGTGCTGATTGTGTCTGCCTCAATGGCACTGCATGCCGCAGGTGGCGGATATCGCTGAGCTTCGTCAAATAGCCGGGAAAAATAATAGCAAAGTTTGAGAAAACAAACGGGAAATACGAGGTTGTTCGAACAAGTCCGTCAATCGAAGCCCAGTTTCAGCCGTTTAAACACGAGGCCATTAACCTTGCCTTAGCTATGTCTGCTGGTGTTGTTCTTGCGTTGATTCATTGCAGTCGGCTAGCGTTCTGATTGGTTAATTTTCAAGTTTACGTTGTAGAGGGCGCGCTGCGATGTCATGTAACCCGCAGAATCATGCTCTATTTTCCCGGAATTTTCACTTCGGCCTGGTGTTTTGCACGTCTGTGGAAGTTTGAAGGGACCCAGCCACGAACATCGATCGCTTCGCGGACCAGTTTTCTCACAAAAATGTTTCGTTTGTGTAAGTGATCGTGAAAACGAAGACTCAGCCGGAATTTTTGTGACAGTCGGCTTTGTTTTACAGGTTAAAGTGGTCGTGGATTTTACTTTTCTGGATTCACGTTGTGGAATCAAACGGAAATCGAGTCACCAAGAGCGTAAGTTGGCGTTTTGCTTTGGAGTTAGATGTCTAAACTGAACGTTCATGTTCGGCGTTTGATGCCAAGGTTATTAACAGCTTTGTTGGGAGAAAAGAGCTGTTACATCATAGCTGGCGTATTGTTAGTGATTTATACAAAGGCTCGCCGATATATTCACCGTGCAAGTGTCGCGTCTGCTCCGCAAAGCTTACATAATGAGCGAAATTACTGGCGAATAGCCGATAATCTCCCAGGGCAGAATTACTGACAAAACCAGAAAGTATGCTGTGGTGCGGAGGTCGTCTGGATGATACGCCGCAGCAGCCTATTCGAAATAGCTCGGTTGCCGATCTGGTCTTGGGCCGTTAAAGGGCCGTCGTTTGATATTTGTTCAAGGTTATTTTCTGTTGACTGCTGCTTTTGGTCACATTTTCCCAGACGCCTAAACGCCAAAACGCGACACAAGCTTCGTTTCACCGACATGCTGCTAAGGGTGGAGCTTTAAAGATTTCAACCCAGAGTTTGTTTTCGACGTCTGGCAGTGTTGCGTGTCCCAAGATGAAAAATTGCACCAGAGTGTGGTGGGTTCGGTCGCATTGCTGACTCTTAGGCCCTCTTGCCGGTTAATATGGCGGCCGAGAACGCATGCTGCCATCGTTGTTTACCGTTTGCGGTCGTGTTTCTATTTAGTCGCGCCACTATTTCGCTCGCGGCGTTTTCTGTCAGCGTTGGCTGCGCACCAATAGTTTGGGCAGGACAGGTAGCCAGGCCAAGGTCCTCTAATCAACATGTTAAAAATGGTAACTGTGTGCGCCCGCAGCTGTTCCCTTTTTCACTTATGCGTCGTTTACATCGGCTCTGAGCCGAAACAGCCACACTTTTCTCGCTTTCACCCCAGCTGGAAAGGCTGCGAGCCCTTCGCACGGATGGTTGGGGACTTATAGCTGAGCAGGAAATGGCCGCGTGCGCGTTATGAGCTTGTTGGATAATAATACGCGGCGTAGACTCAAAGCAAGCTGCTAAAAATCAACGCNGGCGTTTAATGTTACAGATTCCATTGTGGAAGAGTTGCATCTGCATTGCNCCTGCATGTGTTATTAGATGACATTATGCATAGACACTGCATCGCTAAATTACCGTAACTTGCTTCGGGATTTGTGAAATGGACTCTTTGTTTACAAACACTCTGTATCCATGCAGTACCAAAATATCAGCACATTTTGTCTTTGCCAAGGCATTCATTGCACTGCATTTGCAGTAGCCATATTTTGAGTGCTATTCGAGTTGCCGAGTATGTGAGGCAAATCATTTACGGTTCACTACGACAGTTTGTAATTTCACAACGGTTTCCTGTTCTTTATAGCTTCATCAACCTCTACGTGTTGGCAAATCAAAGGGAAATCGCGCATTCCACTTTGCGCTTTCATCGCGACTGGTGTGTGATTTCACGCATAAAAAGTTAGGGCCAGATCAGCTGACCTCGACAATCAAAAACATACCGTGACTGACTTCGTGCTGACTGTTCTCTAATCGGATATTTGTGGCCGACAACACACTTCGCAATTTCGGCGACGTTTCCGCTTGCATCCAGGACCNAAACCGAACACACAGGTGTTTATTTCTGGGCAGGGACGTTGGATTTCGTGCGCTGCAGCACGAATTTAAAGTTGCCATCGAAACGCAAATGTTCAAATCCGTTTGTGTTTACACTACGGTGCTCACACTTTCAGCATTCTAGCTACTTACAAAATGAACAAGTCAAAATGATCTACCTACTACAAAATTGAAAAACATATATTTATTAATGAATATCTTGAGATTTATTTGTACAATGTATACCGGTATACCTTGCATTCCCACGTGAACCCATATTGCACAACACACACAATCAACTATGTACATTTTCGTCATTACCTGACTTTTATCTGATGACTTGCACTGAATGGAATCAGCCAGGGTGTTCACGTCATGCGACCTGCACACAGCGCCTTTGAGAGCGACTGGCAGATCGCGATCGACGTATTGATCACCTCTGGTTTACATATTCGGAAAATTCGCCCCACGCGCCGCGACAACTCGCAATCCCATCCAGAGAGGTCTGTGGCCGCCTGGCCTTCTTGTGGGGGTTGAATGCGTTCGCGGCAGGCGACATGACACTGCTTGGCAGCCAAGTGGCTGCGCAGTGGCAGTAACTGCTGACGGCGCCGGATACAGTTTATCTCTCAACCTTGTCCAGTAAAAAATGCGCTGCCGCTCGTTCCGCATCAGTGCCGTCGATACCAAAGCGGTCGACGCGTCGACGCTTGATAACCATCTGCACGTGTCGCCGCAAGTACAAAGTTGCTGCTTGCTCGCGAGTGAAACCTTCCTACGGTGTTTTTTTTCTGACCCGCGCGTGCTTCCCGGTCGGTTGTCGACGCTCGGTGCGATGCCAGCCCTCAGTATTTTTGACGTGATACCGAAAACAAATAAACAAACTGCGAAGCGGCACGTGGGACTGCCTCAGCGCGCGCTCAGGCACAGCAGAGGTCTCAGGATCCGATGCATAAGCGCATCCGTTTCGTACAGGCGCATCCGTTTTGAAAGCCTGCGTCTGCCAAAACGACCTTTTGAAATTGCTCGTGACTTTCGGACAATTTATGAAGCTCTTCTCAGGTTTGTTTCAAGCGACGTGCTTTAATAGCACGATTGTTTGTTGGCGAGAGAAATCAAAATACGTGAAAATTGCGTTTTAAGTCGCGTTGTACTTTGGCTAAACTGGAAGTAACTTTACGGCAGCAAACTGAGGTCATATGCAAGTTGGGCCGAGAAAGAAAGTCTGGAAAACGTTCTATTCACTCCTGGCCAACACAATTTGACGTGGGCTTACAACGCTTGCATCTGTTCAAATCTCTTTCGTGTGCGTTGGATTTTCCTTTGGGTGGTACAATGCACTGGTACCGTTGACATGGAACGATTACAACTGTTCAGTGATCGCGCATCCAAGAAGTAGGGTCGTAACCGTAACGAGGGGGGCAAGGGGGACAATGTCCCGCGCGCCGAATCACTGGAGGGCGCCGGAAAGTCCCAACAATGTTGCAAGTACTTTCTTCAATACAGTACAATTTCTCCCGAAAGACTTTAGATTCGAACATGGGGGCGCCAACCTGGTTTCTTGACCCCCTCGGGCTCCATTTAACCTCGGCACTTCCCTGGCAAGAATGCCTGTTAGTTGATGGTGATGACGTTTACAATTCGGCGTAGATGTCACGACACAAGTCCTTAACGCGACGCGAGGTTTATTTTCGGACGACTCGAGTTTTAAATGGATGACTCAGACTGGAGTAACATTTACATCAGAAAAAAACTTTGCTCGCGAGTCGGAAAACATCTTGATCCGTCGCTTGTATTTTTGGTGCATTTGCTTTTCGCTGCAACTTCGGTCGTTTTTTCATTTCTTTTAAGTTTAGATAGCAATCGCTCCGTTTTATATACAACTGCAGAAAAAATGAAGGACTCGAAAGCGACTCGGAAGCAAGTTGCCACTTGAGTTAGACTTGACTCGTCACTGTAAAGAACTGGACTAGAAGGTTGTGGCAAATGACTTTGACTCGACTAGAAATCGGCTCCGAATTCTTATGTCTGGGATTCGCCTTTCAGATTCATGACTCGTTTATCTCTGCAACGTTGTACGCTGAGTTTAGTCTGTTTTCGGAAATTGGAAGTGCAGTTTCCATAAATTGATTCCTTCGCAATACTGTTTTAACCGTGCGAACTTGGAATGACAGTACGCCTTTTTCTAAACATTTGAAACTTGTCGAGAGAGGTTGTTTCAATCTTTCCTAAGTCAAGACAACGTTCACTGTGAAAAGCATTCCTTTACATTTAATGTGAATCATTTTGGGAGCTGACGTGACCTAATTCTGGTACGTGGCGCGCAAGCTTTCCGTTGAGAGATTGAAACTCAATTTCCCCATTTTAGTTCAACGCGTTCTTGCATTAAGACAAGATACCGGTGATGTTCATGCAACTGGGAATCCGTAACGGAAAGGCCCTTTTGAAGTATGTAGATTGTCAAATACAATGCTTTTTCGCCACACCTCCACTCGGTAATTAATGGTGCCAATCAAAATGTTCCCACGAATTTAGTATTTTGCAAAAACAAACACCCCCACCAGCACACCAGGCCTTGAATATCGAGGTCACTCCGGTTGACCTCAAATCGACACGGGTGAATGGCTTAAAGTATGAAAACATCATGACCTATGTTGTGGTTAAGTCCTTAATAATTGTATATAGTTATATTGAGTATTGTCTAAGAAATTTGAAAAACCCGGAAAAACACGCGCAAATTCGGTTTACCCTGCACAGGCCTGTCGAAGACAGTGATTGTAGCAAATACCGGGGTCCATTGTGCGTGTCGTGTCTAGAAGAATGGACGCATCCACTAATGTCTTGTGAGCATACATTTTAAAAGTAGGTTGCGAGTTCAATTCCTCCATTTCGTGCAGACGATAGTGTCAGCAAGTCGACGTTTTTAGTGGCCTTGATGCTATCAGGCTGACCTGCGCTCCAGAAGTACACACACGTTCTTAAATTATCCTCAATTTTCTATTTTATTCGTTGGTTCTTCCAGGGGGTCACTCCCATCGCATCGCATCGCAGATGTGTTTCGTGCAGACGCCGAGCGCTCCGTTAGGTTTGTGATTTCGCATTGCCGCTCTTCTCTCTCCGACTGATTGCTACCTGGTATCTGCTACTGATTTTGCGATAGGAGTAAGGGCTTCGTCTGCCAACTCACAACTCCCTATTAACATTAAGCGTTGAAACAACTTCGCTTTGCTCCCATAAATATCAAAAGCGTGAAACAAAAACAAATCAGAGTTCAACGATATTCGGTTCCAAGCGACTCGACTGCACCAAGGCAAACAGGTGTTCTGAGGTTCTTCTGTTTGATGCTGACAAATTTATGAAACTCAAGACTAAAGAGCGTTCTTATCTTAAAAACAACAGCATGTCAATCAAAGTAAACCTAATCTTGAGGATGCCCGTGGCTCTCAGTTAAAATCAAGTGTCACTGCTTCTTGCAGCTGCTTGCAGTATGCTTCTATCCGTCTTTCATCTGCTGCATCTTCTGAGGTTTTGTGCAATGTCAAACAACCTGCCCGTTCGCCGATCGTCGCGAACAACCATCATTTCTCCGATAAAGATCGCTTAAGATAAACGTTATTGTCTAAAAGACCGCCGACGCGTCACGCAGCACCACATTACACAACAAGCATGCCACACATTCTCGTCACACGCGCATCGCATCTCGCGCTGCGACAAGGCGCTCCTGAGAGCACCGGCACGTTTTTCTCAACTTGTGTAACAGTTGCTTGCAACGCTGCGCGGCAATCAGCAAATGTCGGGCAGTAAATTGTTTTGGTTCCGTTCGATGTTGTCTTGGAAAAGACGTGCTTCTCAAACTTCACTTTTTTCCGTGCGGCGAAGAAGCAATTGCTTGGAGCCGTTGTGCTTTCATCAGAGTCACGACCAGTGATAATCTAAAGGCGAAAATTCAATGACTGCTGAAACCCTACCACAAACAAAAATTTTTACCCATATCAGGCGTTTCTTTGCAAATTAGAGGAGCTTTCTTGGTTTGTCTTTGTTATTACATCGAAGGGTTATTTGACCTTTGCGTTTTCAGTGCTGGTGTAATGATGGAAATCACGGTTAACTTCAATCGACCAAAACAAGTGCTCTGACCGGTAGCGTAGTCACGTGTCAGTAGCACGTGACCGGATTGTACGTGAAAGCAACAATGTAAGAATTAGCGTTCAATGCAAGTTTCAATGCGTTGTGGCGAGTGTACTCCAGCAAGCGCTTGAGACCACTCGTGATGACGTTAATCAAATGCGAATGAGGAAAATTGACCCAACCACCAGAAGACAGTAGAGAGCTCAGGACAAGGTCTCCGCACACAAAGACACGGAGATCGAAAATGAAGAACCTTTATCACGAATTATCCAGTAAACGGCACCAGCTTGCTGTTACCTTCTAGCATGGTCACAGCAAAGGTGAACATCCTCCCGTCCTTATTGAGCGCGTGCGCTTTTCAGCGGTGAACTTGAATCACGCCGCGCTCTCCATTCATTTCCAGGCAGGCAGCCGATCTAACTCGAAAAGCCATTTTTATCGCTCCAGCTGTTGCGCGGCAGCAGTTACTCCCACCGCAGATGCGGATTTGCAGTCGGGCTTGTGCAAGAGTTGAGCTCGGCGTTTGCAAACACGTCAAAACATATCTTGACGCGTTTCCGCGAGGTGCGAACTTGGCCTGAAAACAAATGTGCTTCGCGGTGCAGCGATTTTGTTTTTGTTGATTCTTTCACACAAATCGCTGTCGCATGTAGCAGTTAACCTACGTCTACAAATACTTATTTTTATGAAAAACTGAAGTTTTAACAACATTTTGTTATAGATTGGGAGATGTGTTAATTCCAGTCGCGTGAAATAATAAACTAGAAATCGGGAGCTGCGACGATTTATTTGTAATTTTTAAGTGCGCCACACTCAAGCGTTGATTCAATGACGTTGATTTCCCATAATCAATTTTTAAATCTTTTACTGAAAGATTGCAAAGCTTGGGAAACACTTCCTCCGTTAATCTCCAGCTGTATTGAATTCGCGGTAAACTCTTTAAAAGTAAACTCGATCTATTGTTTACCTCTCTCAAGCGCTAATATGCTCGTGGATGCACGCAGCCAAAAAGCGCAATATTTGCTTTCAAGCATTTTTGACGTTGAAGCCCTGACGCAGAGTTACCGCAGCAAGAAGTTAGTTCGCGGGAAAATATTCGATAACGTCGGCAGATCGTTTTCAGATCCAATGATTAAATTCCACCTGGCACTTGAAAGAACGCGATCTTGCCAGTTGATTGAAGCGTATTGATGGAGGGGTGCTGTATGCCTTGCTTGACAGGCCTCATGCAAAACTGTTGCGCTTTGCAAATTCAGCTCTCCGCCGAACCGGCGATTAATTTCACTTCGTATCGTCTTCGCCAACGGCCCCGCGTCGTAAGTCGCGAACCTCACAGGCAGTTCTTGTAAGAAAGGCTCTGCCAGTTGATGCGGGTCGAAAAATACAGGCATTTTGTAATTACGCGTTTTAAAATTATGATGTGCGCGTTGGAGCAGCGCCACGAACGGACGTCCGCGTCTGCTCATTGGTTGTTTCCGCGCATGCGCAGGTGAGAGCGAAATTGGAAGCAGTGACACCGCGTGAACGTTTTCATGAGTCACCATCCCATATAAGCAGGGCTAAAAAAATCATTCAGCCGAAAGTTTTTTTCTATTTTTATGTTTTTTTCACAACGAAGCTGCACCGGATGTTCGGTCGAAGGCGGATCCGTCTTAGTATGAATAAGCTTTGTGACGAACGTAGAGGCACCGGCGAAAGCTTTCAACAAATTGAGCGATAAAATTTTTACACATTTTGTCTCTTTGCCAACCCTTGACGTTGGAATCTGTCGACAAACTACTAGCAACGAAACAAAAGCTGCCAACCTTCAACGATCAGCTGAAAACTATTGCACTTCGTGTCAGAAAGGGCCCTGGGTTTTGAAGCATTTCACTCGCGTAGACGTTCGCTTGATTATGCCGTCACAATAGATGTGACGCCAGATACCCGCACCAAAAGGACTCGCGGTGTTTGTTTGTTTTTCGCACGCGGACGTCGCGGCAGCGGAAGTCAGAGATAAATGCTGAAGGCAGATTTGCGAGTATGCGTTCGGGAGCGTGAGCGCCAGAAGCGTTCGCCTGACACTGTTTTTGATGTCGCTCCAAATAGGGCGGTAAATTGACTCGTTGCTATTTCGCGCGCGCGTTGCGGTCGTCGGCATTTTGCTCGCGCTCGCCGAAGATAGCGCGCCGGCCCAGCGTTCTAATTCCGGAGATCGCCCCGCGCAGGCTGCGCTGCGGCGATTGAGATCGTCGAGTCTTGCACCAGTCCGACACCGAAACTTCGCAGCGAGACACACACGCTGTGTGACGTAACGCGCCGAACAATCCGGCATCTCCACAACAATCGGCGTCAGGTGACGAAATTCAAGCGTTTTCGCCTGGTGCGAACGGTTTGCTCAGATGCGCGAATGTTTGCATCGCATCGCGCTCAAGCCCGACCGCAGCCGGGCTACGTTGCTGCCTGCTGCAGGCAATCTAGCCTCGTGTGAACGTCCCCCTCCCCCGGACAACAGACGGCCGGTTTGCTGTTGTTCGTCAGTGGAGCGTTCGACGCGAAATTGGATTTTTGCGGCCGATTTTCGAGTCCCGAAAATTGTCGCTCGCTGAAACAATTCACGTCTGATTGGATCGCGACGGGACGCGCGGGTCGGAGGTGGGGCGTTTGCGGCGCGTGCGAAACGGTCTCGCGTCGTTTTTGAACTGTTGATCTTTTCTTTGATGTCTTATCGAAGAAAGGGAATCGACTCGCGGCAGCCCGCGCACTTCAGCGTAACCCGTTTTCGTACAAAATCCGTTGTGTTTATTGAACGACTGACACCTTCTCCGCGCTGCCCGAAGGACTGAAATTGCTGCTAAATCGTTATTTGTTTGTTATTGCCCGCGGACAAGTGAGCACGGCGCGTCTCTGCCTTGACCCAGACCACCGAAGCCTATTTGCAAATTGCAGCTTTCACCTGTTTTCGCGAACCACTGATGCACTTTTGCGATTGCGAAGTGATACGCGCGCCGCCAAAGCTGCTTATTTTTTACGCAAAGCAAAAATTTTCGCAGTCGCTATTGTGTTGATAGCAATAGAAGCACCTGCTTGACAACGACGATAGCGAGCGTTGTCATGTCAACAGTGTCGCGAAGATTATACCTTGCATCTTGGAAGCTGATTGACGAGCAAATTCGGGCCAAGAGGGACAGATTGCGCCGTCAAGGATGCCAATGGCCAATGAATAGTTTCGTGAAGTAAACGTGATATAGTGTCGCTGTTAACAGCACCACGTATACATAAGTGCAGCTGATTTGTATGGACGTTTTCTAATTCGACTCACGAAACGTAATGAAACGGAACTTCGCAAATACGACGAGTGTTCCACTCGGAGTGAGATCTCTCTGTCTCTCGTGACCGACGATTTGCTTGTTTGGCGAATAACTAGACAGCGAGTTTTTTTAGTGAAACCTAGCGTTTGAAATATTGTCCTTTTTGCAACGTTCAAGGCCAAAACGTTAAGTTATTTGTGGTTGGCATGATTGGTCTCGTATTGGCAGTGTCATCATGGGAAAACACCAGTGGCGTCGCCAGCCCAAAGGTTTGGGGGGCCAAAATGTTTGATTTTAGCCTAATAACACTGTTTTGTTTAGAAAAACACCTCTCGAGGCACACAATGACTATGTTTTCTAAAAATTTGGTAGGGGCATGACCCCTTTGGGCCCCCCTGGCTACGCCTATGGAAGACAGGTGGCAAGACGTGGAGGCATTAGGCCGGTTTTCGTATTTCTCGTTCACATTTGACCCATGGCAAGCGTTTTGGGATCCTCGAGGATCCGCAGCTCACCAACGCCGTTCAACACGAATGTGACGTAACAATCACTGGCCGGCGACGGCATCGAATTGCAACTGTAGCAGGTGGAAGGAAGAATCGCATGCGATGTAGGGACGTCTGCGTTTTTTGTTTCGCTGACAAGCTGCATGCGAAAACAGTTTGGCCAGATGACCTCAAGGTGATAAGAACGCAGTTGTTGACAGACGAGGCCTGCTGCATTTTGCCGTGCACGCCGGTGGTCTGCGCATTGAATGCAGCAACTTCTGTCCATTCAACATCGATGCGTTGTTTCGCAGCAGGGCCGCAATCAGCCTATATTTTCGTGGGGGTCAAATTGCTTGTGACTTGTTGTACTATTTTCGGGGGGAGGCGAATTGATTGTGACTTGTTGTTGTGCTATTTTCGGGGATTGTAACTTGTTGTACCTAACAACTAAACATGTTTTTCAAAATTTCAGAGGGGGCAATTGCCCTGATGGCGATGGCGGGCCTGTTTCGCAGTCTCTGGTACTCTGGGAGACGTTCTCGGGTTTGAAGTAAAACTGTTGTTTTGTGAAACAAGCCTTTAAATTCCATCCTTGTGCGGTAATTGTTTTTGGGCTGATGCGCAAAAGCGATAAACTATTAAAATCTATTTTTTGGCACTTCGATTGGAAAACCACATTCTACCACAACGTAAATCAAATATTTTAAGAACAGTTTTCATGTTGCAGCTCGCTAACAGAGAGCGCTTTGTGACATCGATAACAACGAAACTTCAGTTAAAGATCGTGATTTGCTGCAACGCTTTGAGAAACCACGTACTTCGTAGTTTCCATTCGCGAACCGCACATTTCGTAGAAAACCAAGATCGTTTATTTCCAAACTCGCGAGTTGCAGGTTTCATGCACCGTTTTATGTAGCGTTAGCGCCGGCAAATCCTTTGGAAACACGATTTTCATCAAAACTTTCTCAACTGCACGATGAGGGGCGCACGTCGGTTCGCTGGACAAATGCGCAATCTGATTTTTATCTCTTGCGGTGGGTTTGCCAGAAACAACCTTGAGTCTTGGACGTGTGGCAACAGTATCCATTGTTACCATCGCCTATAGTGAAGCGTCGGATTAATCACCGCCTGTCCGGCGTCGTTAATCAGGTCGTGGTTCCAGGCGACTAATAGCCGTAAAACTGGCTTTAAAAGACTCACGCCGTTATCAGCTGCAATCTGTTGCGAACACGTGTAGCGGGCGTGCTGAACGGAAGGATCTATTCAATCAAACCGTTGTCGCCGCGTTCCGCAAGCAACAGACGCTAAGAGGATTGAGTGGCTGTTGTAAGCGTGCGCTCGTGAAAACAGGAGACTCGAAGTATTTTTGTAACTTGTGACGCGACATATTAGCCGCTCGTAGAGTCACGCCAGCAAGGTTGCAACGTTCCCAGGAAATTGAGTCGAAGGATGGGAAGACGTTGCGAGATAGCTTTGCTTTTGAGGTAAGGTTGTCGCGCACGTGAGATACGAAAAAGGATCAGAAATGGGGGGGAGCTGATGCGAGTCGGATTTTAGTGCTTTCTGGTGTTTGTGCACTTTTCATTGCAAACTGCTCAACTTAACCTTTTGGTATTGCGTACTGATGTTAAGAGAAGATTATAAATTGAATGTTATCTATTCTCGTGCGAAAAAGATTTCAAGTCATGCGTTATTCCAGCACAAGTTTTGCGGCGTCAAATACAAAGTCGAGACCAAACACGACGTTCAAGTCGGAGCGATTTGTTGCGTGCATTTGGCGCGGTGAGGCGTTTCGGAGGCCGAAGAAAAATTTCCGCCAGTCCCTCGTGGCAAGAAAACCACTCGAAAACTTTGCAAACGCATTGGTTACAAACTCACACCTGCCGTTCAACCTACGCTTTCATGTGAGATTTAATGGTGTAAAGCAGTAGTCCTCAAACTTTTTTGGTCCATGAACCCATCTTTTCAAAAAATATATCCGATGAGCCACTTTGCTATGCTGACACCTCATGAACAACTAGTCGAAACTGTAAGGGACATAGACGGTCTTATATCATTTACTGTACAGCAAAGGTTACAAGTTTCAGGAACGTTTCAACAAGGATTTATGGAACTCTCTGTGGACCACCAGAAATTCCAGGTTGACCACCGATGGTCAACCTGGACCACATTGGGAATCACTGGTTTAAAGTCATCGCAAAAACTGCCGCAGGAGTGTTGTTTTTGCACGAGTATTTAGTACCGTTTTGCACGAGTGTGCAGTATTTCCGCTACATCTCGCTCTCCTTAATTTTTTACCTACAGCTGATGTTTTCGTTACCCCCATTTGTGTCGTAATTGAAAGGCCTGACATTGGTTATAGCTGTAAACATTTCTCAACCCGGTAGATCGCGTTTAAAGGGCCTATTTTTTCCGGTGCAAATCTTTTTTATCAGCTTTGAAAAAAATGTGACTTGCCACGTTTTCGGTGTGCCCAAAATACTGATTCAGTTCTCTTCTCCATCAGACGCGAATATCGCAATTCTTTCGACGTTGCACAGAACCCGTGGAGGTCGAAATAAGTCGCGCTGCGTGCGAAAACTTCTGTTTTTTCGGGCCCCGAAGGGCTGAGATCGCTGTCAACAAGTCGGTTCGAGCGGTGTGCACTGCGGCTTGAAGCTTGCGGTTCGCCGCGGTCCGCGGGGATTTAAGTATGTTCGGGGATCAAACACTGACGACCGCCTTTAACTAAACTTGTAACTATTTTGGAACTGGCGCACGCGCCCCGCCCCGATTTCACACGGGGGGTCCGGGCGGGTTTGGTTCCGGAAGCCAACCCCACGATCCCCGAAAACC
>JGI24159J19872_10003089_pt1 | contig 20457 bp, 13 predicted proteins | sample Ectturendosymbi4_FD_19872 | JGI IMG/M metagenome (IMG submission 19872) | reverse complement strand
TGTTTTGAATGCTGTATTGGTTTGTAGACTAGCATTGCTATGCAGTTAGGTTTGGTTAAAGTTCAACAAAGTAGGATAAATAAATGAAATTATGAATGTGAACTCATGGATGGTGTTAAAATCTAAGCATTGTTACCGAAGAATTGGCTATTGAAAAGCATGGTGTGGCAACAGAACCGTCGCCAGATAGTCTTTTCTAGGGGGCTTTACATTTGTGCAGTGGGGCTTGACGTTCTGAAATTTGAAGAAATATTACTGTTTTATAGTGCTTCATATTTCAATTTTGGGGGGGCTTGGAGCTTTGTTTCGGAAAGGCTAAGCCCACCAACCCCCGCCCCTCCGTGGTGACGGGACAGTGTGGCAACACTTCAGTTTGCTTCTTACTGCAATTGAATTGGAAAAGTACTTAGGTTACGTGATATGTCAAGCTTGCAAGAAAGGTCAAACTTTCAGTTTGAGCATGACGGGGCCCAAAATACACAACACATTCAGATACTGTCTATTCTGCTTCATGAGGCATATGCTATGATGGGACTATTTTGCCTTCAGTTGAACATATTTGATTGAAGTGGTTGTGTGACAAGTACACTACGCAGAGACTATTGGTTGGGGTTTAAGTGTTTATTGTTAGGGTTTAGGATCAGGAATTTTTGGTCAAGGTTTAGGGTCAAGTTTTAGCTTTAATAGTTCAGTGTTAAGAGTTAGGGTTTGGCCTGCAGTTCACTTAATGCAAACGAGAAGTTGCTAACTGCTTGCCAGCCCTGAAACCATGACAACCACCATCCATGCATGGGACTGAGTTGTTGGAGATGTCATGGTATACTAAACAGGACATGCTTTCCAAACTTGTCATGTGACTACTTCAACCAATCCTGTTTGGCTATAGGCAAAACAACCCCAGCAGTTATTTTGACTCACGAGGCAAAATAGCCACATTACAAAAAATGGATGTTGTGCATCGCAATACACTTTCGGATAGTTTTCAGATACGGATAGCATGGTTTCAACCAAAACAGGATTCGGATCCGATACGGATGTCATTTTTCAAAAACAGGATAAGATCGGATAGTAAAAATCTACTCTGCGATCATCTCTGACATGCTCATCTGTCGAAATGTTAAAGGTGTACGTGGTCAGAGAAAGGTTGGGAACTCGTGATATAGATGCTGAACCAGCAGGGAGTCTACATAAATTTGACGTGTAACTGCAGAGTTAGTGTGGGAGTGGTTTTTCTCTGTTTGCTGTGCGCGTACTTGCCAAGCCTTACCACTCTGGAGTCAATTGACCAACAACACTTCGCAAAAACAAAGGTTGGGTACATTTCTCCCCCGAATTTGAATGCCATAATAGGTATAACAAGTTATTATTGTGTAATTCTGAAAATGGTGATGTTGCATGATTCAATAAAAACAATTCAGAATGCGGTTTTGTGTTATTTTTATAGAACAAAAACCTCCTTTTCTTCAAAAACCACAAAATACCCGGATATAAAAAGAAACGAAAAAAAACAGGTGGGTAGGGGTTCTTAAAAAAACTCATTTTTTTCACACCTTGTTATATTTCAATGCTCTTTTTGTGACTTTCCCTTGATCGCATCATCTGGAACAAGTCACATCACCATCAGTTTGATTAGGTGTGCGCCGCACACCTAAGGTGCAGGTCCCTGGTATTGAAGAAGCTGAGAAGTACTGGCATTTGAATACGTAAAAATAAGCGTTGACAACAAAACAAGTTTCGAAAATTTAAATCCATGCAGCATGTATTGGTAGCCTTACAGTAGGAAAAATCATCTAGTTACAGCATTCACATTTTTGTAATTTCACTCTTTAGATGCCCCCTGCCTTTGATGCCCGGGGCCGTCGCCCCGTTTGCCCCCCTCCCTCTGCACGCCACTGGTGGTGGTTGTGCAATATAGGAACCATGTTATAAAGCAAGGTTTGATAAGTCGTGTGTCTTTTTGATGTTGATGCCTGACATTTGATTTTCAAGCCTGGAAAGTTTGATGTTAAAACGATTGAGCCCAGTGGCATCACTGATATGCCTGTCCTGACGCAATTCAAACAAAAGGGTCAGTTTGTCATTCAAACTGCGTGGATCGCATAGTGTAACAGCGTTGAATATGATCCGGTTGCCGGATCGCGATCCAACCGGATTCTGCAATTCAGAACAGGATCCAGGTTGGACTGGATTTTGAAAAAAACTCAACTGGATCAGATAGCCTATGGATATCCAAACTGCATTGATCACTGCAGCATAATGCTTAATCAGAGTTTTTTCGGATATAAACCGGGTTGGATCAAATATCTGGACAGGTCTACAGGATTAGGATCGTACAGGATTACTCAATGAAAATTTTGGACTGGATTAAGATTGCAAAAATCTCCAATTTGTTCAACGGTATACTATAGTGTAATGGTTATGCGCTACGCCTTCTGCGCCTATGGTTTTCGGTTCGAATCTCACATTGCCGACTTTCATTTTCTTTCGACTTTTGTTTAGTTTTTTTTCTTTACTTTTTTTCAGGCTTAAGTCTTAACTTTACGGGTTAGTGTGAGATTAGGGATAGGATAGCGTTAAGCTAGGGTTAGGTTAGCATAGCTTAGGGTTAGGTTTAGGCTAGCTTAGGGACAGGATAGCGTTAGGTTAGGGTTAGGTTAGCTAAGGGTTAACTTAGCTCAGGGTTAGGTTAGCTTAGGATTAGGTTAGGGTTGGTGCTAGTTTGGGGTTAGGTTAGCTTAAGCTTAGCTTAGCTTAGGGTTAGGTTAGTGTTAGGTTAGGGTTAGGTTAGGGTTACGGTTAGGGTTAGGTTTAGGGTTTATCTTTTACATTCACTTCGTTTCCACCAAGCCTACTGCACTCTCGTCGTGCGTAACTGTTACGTCACAGGTAGCTTATTAATAAGTTTTCTTGTTTCAAGATCCACAGGCGTATCTATGGCAGTGTTGCCACTGCTAGTTTTTTTTCACTAGATCTGTTTTTTTTTTGTTTTATCTGGGGTTCTTGGGTTTTTATTGAAAATTTGGGGTTTTTTACTCTGGTCAAATTTTTGTAAATGTATGTCGTATTACTGTATTTTCCATTCAAATACAGTAGTTTCACAGGTGTAATATGAGCGGAGTCAGTAGACAGTGCAAATGGGTTGCCTGTGAAAGGCGGAGCTCCGTAAAAAGCGGAGCTTGGTTGCGGAGGTTCAATGACGTAACCCGATTGGAAAAAAGTTGCGTTGCAAAAGCAAAAAAAATGAAGGATAAATGTTGTATTATTGCAACTTAATATGCGTTTCTCCCAAACATGGAATGCATGGAAGTTTGCAATGTTTAAAAATTTTGTAAATTCACAAAGGTTGAAATCTATTATTTTGTCCCCGAACCGTTGTGAAACTCAGATAACCAAAAATTTTCAAACTTCAAAATATATATATATTTTTTACCGTAGTGTAACGTCAACTTTTGTGGTGCAATTATTTTTATTTCTGTTTAGTTCTCATAGCTCATTGCAAAATATCTGTTTTAACGACTCCGGCTACGTCATCAAACCTCAGCAACCAAGCTGAAGCTCCGCCTTTTACAGGCAACAGTGCAGATGTGCTAGGCTTGACCAAATAGTTTGAAATATAATAATGGTTTGCAGATTAAGCACTAACTAGGCATAGGTCAGCACTCTAATCTATCGCTGGTATGTCAAGGGCTGCTTGTGCATGAGATCATGAATTTGCAATGCTTTTTTTAGTTTTCAAGATGCTGTGCTTGAAAATCTCTTCATTACGGGCGCACTGATTTGATAAAGATTATTAGCCTAGATATGCATGGGATGGAAAATTTTGAATGTTAAATTAGTAGTCAAATATTGCAATGAATGCAAATGGTTAGAGTGGAAAGAAAACTGTAAGACCTTGCCTATAGCCTATCTCATGATGTAGCCTAGTAATTGTTTGAATTTGTGCAATTTCTTAAAAGTAAAAGAAAACATTAAATGTTTTTTTAGAAAAGATCTAACTAGCTTTGTTTATGTTACTTCATACATTTGATTTACTGCTAGCTTACTTGTAAATTGTGATGTCCGTGTCTGTAGACTTGAGCTTGCTAAAAATATGATGCAAATAATAGCCTAGAGATCGACCAATATATCGCCCTGGCTGATACATCGACAGTAGGTGTTTGACAAAACGCTGTTGTATTCCTCACGCATTCAGACAACTTGCGAAAGAAAGAAAGCACATCAAAGCAAGTCGAGACAGTTATCTTACAACAACACTAGCAGGTGCGGTTTCATAAACAAGCAGACAAGATGAATCATGGAGTGTCCGCCGTCACAACCAAAACGAAACCATCATCGGGAAGTTCCGCAATGCTTGAGTTGAAGCCACTACGTGCAGGTGTTGTGTATGAATAAACTCCCGTTACACTTCCGGAAGTTTTCACAGCACAAAAAGTTTGACTGGTACTTACGATGTAGAAGTCCAATCGATGCCTAGTTTAGCGCATAATATTTTTAAAAAGCTTGCATGAAAAATGAATTGCGTTACGTTGTAATGTTTATGGTATTGTGAATAATATGATTACAAATACAGTTGTTACTCATTAGTAATGACAACTGTTGCTATGAAGCAGTTGCAAGTAACATGTTAAAAGGATTCTTCTTGAGCTGGCTCGCAAAGAAACTTGTTGGCATTTCAGCCGACTCCAGGGATCGACAGTGGCTCCACCAGCGCCCGTCTCTGGCCGTGGTCAGAGGGAACACCGCTAGCATATTGGCCTGTGTGCAAGTTTGATCTGATTTTAGCCACCCTCAGTGCATTAACCAGTGTTCCTGCCCGTCACTTGCCTCTCTTCGATGAATAGCCATCGCCTTCCGAATGTCTGTGTTTTCTGTGAGCTTTATTGTCTTAAACAATTTTATTTACAGCCAAACATCTTCATAACTGTCAGTAGTTGAGCTTCTTTGTTTTGCTGCCCACTTTATACTTCTCATCGAATTGTAACACCACGGCCGTTCGCTGGTTTTATTACCGGGTCCACGCCCAGTTGAAGTTTTAAGATGCACGTCAAGTTCTAGAACAGGGGTTCCTAACCTGGGGTACCTGCACCCCTAGGGGCAAATTTGCTTATCTGAAGGGATACATCTAAGGTTAGTAATAGAAGGGGAAAATATATTTATATATTATTTATTTCCAAATGTTTATGCATATATCAGTGAATATTATTTTCAAAAATAATTGCATGCTTTTTTTCAAATATATTAACTTTGAGCCATGAAAACGGAGTCTACCTTTGTAGTTCTAAAAATCTAAAAGTTCTATTAAAAATCCAGTGGATTTTTGTTGCTTAACTTAGCCTTATTGTCATAAGAAATTTTAGGGGTACATGCTCATTTGTCGAAATGCTGAAGGGGTTCATGGTCCGAGAAAGTTTGGGAACCTCTTATCAAGAACCATACAATTAAGTTTTGATTTGTGTGATCTAAGTGAAAGGCGATGTTACTTCAACAATAAAATACAAACGACTGATTCTGCATTGTTGGAAAGCCTGGCAATCGATTACACAACTGTACATTTTTACCGTATCATTAAATTAACAGTTTCTTTTTTGCCCAAGAGACGCGACTCTAGAATGAATACTTTTCCTTGCAAAAAATGCGCTTGGAAAATGAAATTGAATAAAATAAAACGACCTCGATCATCCAGAGCAAGGTTTCATCCAAACAAACGTTTCAGGAGACAGACAGCTGTTAGTCCTAAAACTTGCTTGGTCCACAATCATGCTTCTACAACAATAAATAAGCAAGCTCTCGCGGTCGAATGAACCAGCCAATCAAATGAAGCTTTGTGTGCTGTTTTCGTTTTATTATGTTATTGTGTCAAAGCTATTTATAAGAATGGTGAGTATGAAGAAGCATACTCCGCAGTAGTTTAATAGTGAGCTACAGATCCAGAAGGAAAAATCGTTCGATGGAAAACTCAGCTTTTTCTTCGTAACTTTATGGATTTGCTTTCCTACTAACAGAGCTGTAATACGCTTGTAGAAAATTGACACTCTACTTTGATCCAATTAACTGCTGGAAACTTGTCATTGCCCTGCGGGCTACTATAGCTGGGAAAGTGAGATCAAGATAAGTGCAAAATATGTAAAACTAGCACTTTGATTTGCTGCAGATTTGGTTTTGCTGGGAAATGCGGCCATTGTTGTGTGCCAAGCTCTAATTCCAAAACTGATCTGATTGGCAACGAGGTGTGACATTTCCTCATACTTTAGATTTTAGAAAACATGTTGGAAATTACAACCAGCACATGACGTTTCAGCATATGACGTACTGCATTTAACATCAATTTCTTTTCATCACTTAGTCCATTGCAATAATCTGAACAGATCGAGCGATTCTGCTCTGTTTTCAGTTTCAACAAGAAAATAGCGCAGTGAGCGCGACAACTTGGCTGCAGTCAACGCACTGGTAATATGTTTGACTGTGTAGGTTCATCCTTCATACAAGTGACTGTTGTTGGTTATGGAGCAACACAGCGTGACTGCCAGAAACACGCCGATGTTAGAGGAATCTTTTGAACAAATATTGACACGACTGACTTTTATCAGAGAGCAGTAGCCTTGTAGATTGGTTTAGAGCTTGGAGAATCAACATTCCTTCACACTCAACAAGGTGCAGCACCGTCTGTTAAGGCTGCGGATTGAATGTACTTTTCAAACGGTTTTGGGAAATAATTGCCTCATTCGTAGATTCTGGTTTCTTCTTAATTCTATTAACATTCGCTCAGCAAAACACAGTTGTCATTTCTTTTAGTAAATCGTTTCGTGAACTAGTAAAGGTTGAAAAAGGGTTTACGACTTCCTTGTTATTGGTATTTGGTTAACTTGTGGTTTAAGTCTACAATGTGTGGCACATTGAAGGCCCAAAAATGCAATGCGCAAGGGCAATCCGTTATACAATTTGACTGAAACGAGAGACTAATACTTTCAAAAGAGGAAATAGTCCTTGTAAAATCGCAAGCATAAGAAAATGGAATGTCATAAACTGTGTTTTCAAAACGTTTTTCATGGCTTGTGGTTGAAACATCTCATCGTTTTGCAAACAAACGAGCATTGGATGCTTTCCAGACCACCAACGGAACATTTTTGAACGCCAGCTCATTGAGACGGTCAATATAACTGGGTCTGATTCTCGACCTTGCGCAGGAAGCTGTTTGCCTTCGTTGGCGAAGAAGAATGGTGAAGATTGTTACAGGAGGTTAGTCATGCATACGGTCGCCCTGCTAGAACTTTATGCGTTTCAACGAAAGCAAGATTAGAACAAAGACCTCAATATCTGCCTCATCTAATTTTGCATGACGCCTACAGGGGGCATCAAACAGCTGTTGAGCATTAAGTATTTTCATACTCGCCCCCACCTGTTCACAGTATATTTTCACACTTACGTCGATAAAAAGTCTGGGTGATTCAAGGATCGCTTTACAAATATTCTAATTGTCATTGGGATTACTCTGGAAGACATTTTGCTACAAATTATCTGTTGCTGGCTGCATATTTTCATCCTGAAAACCATGTTTGGTTTCTTGTTCAAAATGAAAGTGCAAGCATTGACATACAAGAAAAACCTAACAGTGAGAAACAGTGTTGCCAGCTCCTGGTTGAGTGACTGGGATTTCTTGCACGATGCATGATAATATCAAAGATTTTCCTTTTTATTTAAAAGATTTGTCCGCTTTTGCTACGATGTCTAGATATTATCAGATTTAGATTCAGTTTAAGTAAACTCCATCAGTGTTACGTGCATGGTGGACAGTAAATTTAATGGATAAGGTAACAAGTTGTACGCACCAGCATGCTTGGTGGATTGCGTACATTTTGTGCTACTTATAGCAAATGTTATAATCATAGCGTTAAATGCGTGGGATGCTCGCATCCTGCATTGTTTTGTTGCATGAAATAGAAATAAGTCATTTGAACATTTTTCAAGTACTTTTATTAATTTGCGTTTATTCTTACATTGCACAGCAGCAGGGTAGTTGAGAAACTAACCCTGGCATGCTCTATTCTTGAGCGACTGAAGCCGGCAGAAGCCCCTGTGGATACTGAGTGTTGGTGTAAAGATAAACAAAGTTGACAGCTCTGACCAGAGTGATTGATGGATGTTTCTTGCTTCAAAGATGCCCGCTATCTTGGCCGATCTACGAGCTTGCCTACGGCGCGAAGAACAGAAAGAGAAAATCGGTAAAAATAAATACTGAAATCAAACCTATTTCGCCAGGTCGGGTTGCTTCTTTTATGATATATCGCTGTCCAGTAATATTTTCATTCTATCTAACCTTAGGTCAACTTGATTATCTGAAGAGACGATGCATTTATTAAGTACATTAGCGTTAACGATTGTGCCTGATGCATCTGTTATCTTGGCAGGAAATGACGCATTTTGTTAACTCAGCTCGAGCAAAACTAATTTCGCCGATCCAGCATCGCGCCCAGCGTTGCTGGGGTCGCGCTCGTCCCCCGATAAATTCTTAGACAATGACAGGGGTGCGAAAATTGCTTCCAACGTGACCCACTCATTCTAGCCTCAAGTAACTGTTTCAAATCACTGTTCAACGAATCTGGATACGAATCACTTCTGTCTATTCAACGAATCTGGAGTTCTGTTTCACTGATGTTCCGTTTTCAACGAAGCTACAAAGATCACAGTGATTGCGTTTGATATAAATACAAGGAAGTTTAAATAGCCGTTTCCTTGGCAGCAGCAACTTTTTAATTTTGTTTTATTGAAAAAGTTAGTACTGCGAATACAGTTCAACCGTTTTAATCTGCGAAGGTAACGCGGTTTTTACGCGTTTAAAATTCGATATAATATTCTTATGACAACTAGCTTGACTGTAGTGGATGAGCAATTCTCCTTTTTGGCAGAAATTAACGGCTGTGAAACATTTTTCATTAATTGTAACAACAGTTTTGAATACTTCCATGAAACTAAGGAAATTATGATGAATCTATACTGGATTTCGTTTACTTCAAAACTTGGCTTTCAACTATCTGTTCTAGCAGATTTATTAGCATATAAAAACCCTTTTTGAGCAAAAAATCCCATTCTTTGCATCAGTTTTTTGATTCCTTGATTCTCCGTAATCGTATATCTCTTGCGACAAGGTCTGTAAACACTTTTGCATAAGTTGATTTTCGTAATTTTGTTTGCTCTTCAGCTAAATTAGCTGAAAACTTTTGTTTCACACAAAGTGACTGTTAACAAACTGCGCAAAACTTATTTTTTAAATTTTTGTGTGTAACTTATTTAATACTGTGAAGCAACATCTGCAGTCGACGCCGAACACTACGCAGTAACATAAACCGAAAATTATACTTGGAAAATAAGCATCATCGAAGCTGACCTTAAACAATGGTATTAGGTGTGTTTGAAACTCAACAACATTTTACGTTTGTTTTCATACAGCCATATACAGTGCAGACCATCGCAGAATAAAATGTTTCCATTGAAAAATTGGCATCAAATCGATGTGTTATATCTTGCTGCAATTATGCAGTTCTAATGAACCATAAGCAACATCCTTTGCTTTGCATTCTGGTCACTGAATCAAATGCCTACAGGTTCAGAATGAACTCATTGATTTCCAAGTTTCATCACAATAAATCCTAAAGAGTCATGCAAAAGATTCACGCCCTCTTTAGATAGGAACTCGTTTTAATGCACGCTTGCAAATGTTAGATCGACTTGTTTTCTATCTTTGTAAAGTATTATACACACAATGAGTCGCATTTTCTCATAATACTGGAACATAAAACACTTTCCCATCGCCTGCTGAAATTTTTTTTTGGTGATGCAGGATATGAATTAAAGGCTAGTGAAAAGAACTGCTACAAAGCAAAGTTTGCAAATTGTTTACGTTTTAGCACTGATTGCATTTTTAGGTTGGCTTGTTAACGGATGTTTGAATATTTTGCTCTCATTTACATGTTTTTCAACTTCGTTGAAATACTAAATTTAATTTTGCGAGTAACTCCCCAGGGCATATATTCTAACCCGCCGATTACAGTTTTATGATTAGACAACGAAGTTTACATTACAGACCGTGTACTGCAAACAAATATATTTTTGAAATAAATGGCCTATTTTTATCAAATAAACGATTTACTTAAAAAAATGATAGAAACTTAATCATCTTACGTTTTGTTTCTGTTGCCTTCTTGTCTATTTTTTTCTCTTTCAGCCACATATGTTCAGGACACAGTCCTTCGTTGACTGCACCTTTTCTTGGATAAGGGAAATACTGTCCGGGTGAAGAATAAATATGGGCTGGCGGGGTAGGGCCGCAGTGATGGAGTCCATTTGCATGGGACTGACTTAAATATTGTTTGTTGACATCTGAATGACGCAGACCGTTTGTCGTGTCATAATAGCGTGACGAGTCAGGATTGATCGAGCTGTAAAGAACGGTTGTCTTTAAGTCATGATAATTTGTTGGATATCCAAAAGACTGGGAAGGATATGTGGATGCATGAAATTCAGTTGGCTTGCAAACTATATCGAGCTCATTCTTAAAATTGCTTTGCTGTTCTAAAACTGTAGTTTCAATATGAGCGCTTTCAGGAAGCACATTACCAGCAGGGCAAACGGAGGCTTGTACCTGTTCCGATTCTTTTGTGCAGCAAAAACCTGGTTGAATACGTCCATTCTTGGGCAAGTGCCCTTCGCTGATGCTGCAAACAACTGTAGGTGTGAACAACATGCTGCCACAAACCGTGTTGTCAGCACTACATGGGCTTGGACTGCCCGCAACAATTTTTCCTGTAGTACTGCGACAGGCTGAATCTGTTAAATTGCCAGCGACCGGGCTACTGTAGCCGAACACACCAGATGGTAAGTCGCTTGGGCCGGTTGGTGAAGCTTTTACGTAACCTTTCTCTGAAGCAGGCAAACTTCGTCCGGGTGCTATATTCAAACAATCAGCTAACGTTGGCTGAGAACCTACAAATCCAGCTTCACGCAGTGCCATCATTGCTTTAAAAATCTTTATAACTTGCGTATACGCTTCTATCTTGCTAGACCATATTTACTAGTAGGCCAGTTGCAAACTTCAGCAATGTATATATAAACCTCTTGAGCTATACGAAAAGCAAATATGGCCAGCACCAGTCAGAAAACAAGGCAGGAGAACTTGCCGAAAAGCACGGTATGCCCTTGAAGCTCGTGAGATAGCATCTTCGCTGGCAAGTCGTATGCTCAACAAAACCGCAGACAATGCAGGTCATTCGCCATTTTGTTCTTTTCCCGTGAAACTGAACTTCAACAGAAGATATTTCAAGACACAAAACCCCTGATGCACTTTCGAATATAACAACTCTACTGTAAAACAGGTTCTCTCAATTTAGACTGATCAGTTGTGTTATACGTATGCTAACGTAACCTGAACTGAAAAATAATTTTCCGTCTTGATATAATGAGCCTACTTATATTCACCTCTTTCAACAAAGTTCAGTTTTCAGACAGCACAAACAAATGTGATGCAAAGTTTTCATCTTTTTCAATGAGGAATATGCAACTAGTTCGCATGGTTCAATCACCTTTGCTCTACAAAAGTTTTACTGTAAACAAACTCAGCTTTGAATCAATTCCTCAAAATGTGTACATTTATAAATATGAAAGCTACTGGAAGTTTGGAAAGTAGCTGAAAATGCTAAAACGAATAAAAAATCCTAAAGTTCTGACACCCCTCAAGATCATACTGAATTTGTTTGCTCTTTTCAAATGTTAACAATTTCGTGACAAGCGTGTTATTGCAAAACTATTATCTACACCTTGATTTCAATAATATGTGCAGACGCGACGTTAAAATCTTGAAAAGCGTGGATGCAGACTATCGCAGAATGATGCGTTTTGAGTCAAAATTTCAGTTCAAACAATGTTGCTCGCAGGAGTTTCAACGGAAAAGCACAGGAGATTATCAGAAAAGCTCGAAAGCCATTTCAATAAACAGCTGAAAACAATTCGTGTAGGTGCATCATAATCGTTTTTCTACCACAACAATAGCTATTTTGTTGACTAGTCTCAGGAAAGCATCACATGATAAGAGCAGGAAAGCATCACAAAATTAACAACAACCGGTAACGATCGGGCTGCGGAAAGTATTTAAAATGCTGATGAAGCTTTAACTCTTTGAGTATCAATAGATCCGTAATATGGAAGAACCGCAACATATAATTCCAGCAAACAACGGATGTCACCTTCAAATAAAGTGTAGTTTGACAATTCAACCGTATTTCAAGCGTAATATTTGCTGTAACAGTTTCTAACATCCAATTTTGTAGCTGTTGTGATCAGCTGCAAGAACTGCATCAGTTCTCAATAGCAAATAAAAATAGTAGTTGTTGCTGTGCATCACCGACGATGATATAATTAAAAATTTTTCGTCACAACAACAACAACAATTTTATTTTTTTGGCCTTAACGCAAGTACCTGCACTTGTCAATACATACACAGTAAGGCCGGAAGGCGGCGAAAAGACACTCCAGTCATCCCGTCTGCCACCACCCAATCAATTACAAGGGCATCATGAAGCAATGTTATCAATTCCTCTCAAAAATACAGTTGTGTTATCTGAAATCAGAATATAATACAGTAATCGCATATCCATAATCACCAATTAAATTGTAGCAGCTCTTTAGTTTTAGCTAGGATGTTTGAAAACGTGATGCTGTTGGAATAACATGAAATGCACAAGATTAATGCAGGTATAAATACTAATCATTGGAACTTTAACCTTTGAAATAATATGTCAAGAGTTCTTAGAGGCACTGATAAGCTGCAGTTGCTCTGAATACTTCTGCTTAACACATGCTTCCAAAAATCTTAGTTCTGCTTCTATCTGAACTTAGTTGCTAAGTGACTTTCATAATATTTGCTGTTGAGAAAATAGCAAATCAAAAAATTGCCGAACTACACAAGAAAAATGTTTTTGAAATTGAAGTTTGTTTTGAAAGGAGATCAGACAAAAATCTTTTGTTTGTTAGTTTCCCGAAAATTCTTTTAGTTCTGTTCAAGCCTCTATTAAGAGGCGTTACATTAAATATATGGTGTTAATTTGAACTAAACTTTAATTTACTAAATTTAATATGTTTTCTTATCTACACTTATTTATGAATCTAAATGTTGTAAGTTGCAATTGAGTATAATTTTGCAAGATTTTACTTGCGACTATCTTGCAAAATTATATTCAGCGCTTTTGTGAATCTGTGACACTGACGTCACTTGACTGTTTCAGGCTCATAACTTAACTGACTTCGTAGCAGTTGTTGGAATTGATAAATCTTCATTAAATTTATTCTTATTTACTAACGTCAAGTTCAAAGGTATCTGTGATCATAATTGCAAATGAGGCAAAAAATTTATTAATTTAATAGCTTTTGGCTGCAGCAGGAATACAGAGTGGACTAAGATATTCTTCTACCTCAAAACTTTCAAAAAAAGTTGCGAAATAACTATGTTTCGTCAGGGGCAAAATTGAAGCTCGTTTCAAAGAACAGATGAAGCTACTTATGGTTTTGCTACCTTTTGTCTCCATTCAACCTGGCGTGACAACAAGTTCGAAGCACTTCAGCAACTTTCCTTTTTAATTAAAGCTATTTGATTAAACTTTTGCCGGCCTCGAAGGAACATAAATAACAGAAAAACTTGCAAAAAGCATCATGAAGTCCACCGAATTAAAATCGGCATAACAATGCAGCTAAAGTTCATAAGTTTCAAAACTGTTTTGGATGCATCTGGCCAAAACAGCTGCCGTTTTAATTTAGAAACTAACTCATAAACATCTCAGTTCATGAGATATCATTGATTACTGCATGCAGCAATTTTACTTGGCAGATGTCGCTTGCTTTGTAAGACGGCGCAAGACTGCTGTCTACGTCTGCTGTCCCATCGATCACTGTGAGACAGACGTGCCTGAAAATCAACAAATTTACGTCAGGCCGTCCTGACGCGCGTCCATCAGCACGAGGCCGTGGTTCGCTTCATGCTTCGTGCAACTTTCGATGAAGTTTTGGCGTGAAGAAGTGCTTAACGCGCGATTGCTGAAAACGCATGTCATCTTTGGAATCTGTTAGAGACGCTACCGCGGCTCATTCCTCTTTCTACACAATTTAAATCTCCCGCAGAAATTGTTGAACAACATTCAGCAGACCTGGACTCTTTTGCATGTTGTCCGTAAAGTGTAAATGGTCTTCTAAAACATCGAAAATATTTCAAGAATTCGCATTGTTGTGTTCTTTGCATGCTAGAAGGTCTTAACTAAAACTGAAACAAACCGCAACATAATATTACTGCTTGCTGCAGCAGGCATCGTCGTGTAAACCACTTTAAGAGGCGCAGATATTATGGAAGAGGCGATCAAGAGTTGGTACAAGCTGGTTAAGATGACGCACTGCATACCATTAAAAAAATAAATAATATTAAAAAAACAAAAACTCTCGTCAAGACAACAGCAGTAGCTCAGCCTTTTCTTTGTGCCAACTACTAAATAAAAACACTTGCAAATAGAGTTGAGAAAGAATTAGTTTCTTCTTACTAAGATTCACTACGCACTCAAAGATTGTCTGTGTTTTACTTTAACTTCTGGTCGCAAAACTCAAATCTGCTTTTGAAGGAGAAAGTACTCTGCACCCCATGGTTTTAAGACTGTATTCTGATCTTGGGTACGCGCTGCACCCGTTACATTTTTTTCTTGGTATAAGTTGTCACGCAGTATGGCCGTTTAATCTATTCAGGTAAAAATTCAGTTCCTTTTCATTCCCGATCATAAAACTTTCATTTTTTACCTTAAAATTTAAATGCAAGTGTAAGGCAGTTCAATAACTTGTAGTTTGGGTTATCCAAAACAAGGTTGCTTATAACAAGAAAGAAAAAATTGGTGAAGCCTTTTTGTTTTATTACTAGGTTACTTTGTAACACATTAAAGAATGCACTATACCACTACATTGGTTCTCATAGTGTTACTTAAAATTTTGCAACCCTCCTGAAAATCTTTGCAAATCCTTATACAAATCGGTTTTATATAAAACAGTAGTTCCAACTATCTATAGTGAAACGCTTACAGGAAATTTTCGTTAGGTTTTACAAGNANCTGGTTTGTAATTTCTTTAAATANAAAATAATTTAAATATGTTGCTAAAGTACTTTTTTGTCAGAAATATCAAATTTACAGTTATTGATGTAGGCTTCTAAGCATAAAAGGCTTCAGTTCTTGTGGACTGTTGCTATACTGATCTGCTGCTATACAGTGCTAATACAATTTCATGTATTTTTTTAACCTCAAAAGCACTTTCTTTTATCTCATATTTTCNTTGCAATCTTACGAGAAAAATCTNGTCAAGGTTTGAGCAGACGACAGCGTCAATGCTTTCAAAANCTTTCAGAGAGGACGGTTCAATATTTATGTGTGGCATGTTTATCGGTTCAGAAGAAAGATTATACCACTTGTGCCAGATAAGGTGCAATTTTATATTTGCAAAAGCACTTTTTGAAGCTTTGCCATTTGGTAAAATCTGTCTCTTCGATAACGCTTTTAACCAAATGCCTGAATTGTTTACAACTTCTTTGATATATCTTTTCGAAAGTTTGATGCTGCAGAGATGCTGGCAAAGATAAAAACGTAACCGTCCTTTAGTAGTTTGTAATCGTTGTAATAAATAAAAATATTCCAGTTCATAGTTTTAGGAAAACATCTTCAAACTCGTAAACTTTTCTCATAGTTACCACTTCTATTGGTGATTTTTTCCCAGAATTATTCAATGAATCATATACGCGTCTGATGACTTAAACACACAAAAGTATTAAACATTCATGTAAGAAAGCATTAACATTGGAGACATTCATGCACTCTTTTTGAGAATGGCCGCACTTACTTTTAGTCTTGGAGGAAAGGAACGAAGAAGTGAAAGTTGGGGATTACAGTAAAACTTGACACTAGTAATTTTATTACTTTTTAATATTATTTATGAGAGTGTGTGGCTCAGAATCATGGGACATATCACAGGGGTTAGTTAAAGAACACAAAAATGCTTAGCCATCACACATCACAGGGACAGGGTTAGTTGGAATGCATGGCAAATACTGGAAAGGGCAAACACTTAAGCAACATACCAGCAACTACTGCAATCACTCATCGTCATACAAAATCGTTTAATAGAAAATATATTTTTATAAGCAAAAAGTTAAACAAATTTGATAAATATTTATAAAAGCCGATTGAAAAAAGTAAGTTATGTTAAAAATCTTACACAAGGCAATTACAAACAAAGTGCTTCTTTCTGTTTTGTAATATGTGCTTCGGTAGAAAAGTTGCATCCTTCACAAATTCACAAAAAACTATTTATCGGTTCCCTCAACAAGAGGTTTTGTCGGCATTTGGTAAAAGTTGTGCCAACAATCGTTTTTGGAATTTCATTGCTGGCCCTTAAAAAGGATTTTTCGATAATTTTCAAGCTGAGTTTTCCCATAATTACTTACTTGTTGAAAACTTTTTATAAAAACAATTTTTTTCTGATAAATCTTGATCAGTGAATTTCAGATTAACAAAACAATTGACAAAAAATTGGAAATTCATGAAAGGAATAAGATTTTGTAAAACTTTTAAATTCATCCATAACCACAGGCGTAAGAAAACTTGAAGCTATTTTGATATGATTTCCACTTGGAAGAATGACACTGCTAAAAACTTGGTGGCATGGTTGGTGGCATGGTTGGTGGCATGGTTGGTGACATGGTTATTACGGATCCACGACCGCACCGCACTACTGTAGGTGCCATTTTTAGGTTGTTGCAAAAACCAATGTTATGGTAGATATTCACCGTATAATGCTTTTTTGTCACATAAGAGAAACGTTCAAGTTGTTTTATTGTTCTGTGCGTCGTCAGTGGCAACGCTGAACGCATAAAGACAAAAATCAGTCATGACTTTTTGGCAAATGTCCTTTCACTCTTTCGAAAACCACACATGAAATTGACAGCGTTTGTAGAGTTATTTATGCAACCAGCAGAGACTTAAAATTTTGCCGAGGTACACCTCTGCGACCCTGCTACGCTTTGGTTCCCACACAGAAGTGTATCTCTGTAAAAAGATCCGGAATTTTTTTGAAACATTTTTAAAATTGCATACAGTCCAGCTATTGAGAAGTCGGCTGATGGCTACAGCATATGCCAATGTTGGTATAAGATTGATATCTCATGAAGAAACACAGTTTATGCATAACCACAGATAGCTGAAGGTTATATCAACACAATTTCACTTTCTCCTCAATTTTATTTCTAATCTGTTTATTTTCTCATCTGGAAGCGCTCCAATGCCCATCTACGCCAAACTGCTATTCGGTGTTCCATACTCCACACAGCACACGTATCCAATCTAGTACAATGCTTCGAAAAACACCCGAAAGATTGCAAAAGATGAGAATAAAAGAAGACAACAGTTTTGCATTTTCTTTGTTTATGATGTGAGTTACATTCTTACTTGGTTTATTTTAACTTTTACAATTTTTTTATTTTCTGATGTAAACTTAAACTGTGCCGAAATTAGCAACTAAGGCCTTACAGAAGAAAATTAGTTAATTGATTCTAATTTTCAACGTGCAGTTGTCTAGCGTGAGACAGCTTGACTTATTGCAAAGAAAAATAATTGTTGCAGCCATGATTTGATGAAGAAAGTGAAGTTGGTTTTCAGATAGTAGAGTTGCTTCAGGAGTCCAATACCAAATCGACTTGGGAAGGAAGCTTTGTGCGTTGTTAAAAGCGTTAAAATACGTTGTTAAACGCGCAATTCTGTAGATTAATTTTATGTTACTAGTCGAAAACAGTTCGTGCGCTTATTTCCAAAAATGTAGCAAATTGAAAATCTTCTGACACTTGGAACGGACGACTTCAAGTCAGGTCTTTCTTGTGCTGCAAATATTGGATTACACGTTGACAGGACACAACGTAAGCACACTACAGTCCGGGAGAAGTTGCAGAGCAATTGTTCGGTCCAACCCAGACCATACTTAGTGGTTTGTTGAAAATTATGAACAATTACACTGCAGGAGCAAGACAAGAAAGATATAACTTGATTATTTAAAAAAACGAAAACCAGAGAAAAGCAGACGAACTTCATGTATTGCAAGAAATTATGTAGATTGTAAGAAAGCCTCAGTTTAGTTCATACAAAAATAAAAAGTAAGAATCAAAACGATTTTTCTATTCACAAAATAATACTCCACACAACGATACTGAAACGTTTATTTACTTGGGAACACGCTTGAGGAAAAGCTTTCCATACTTTTCACGTCTTATTCCGCAAACATGTACGCAATCCAAATTGTGAAACAAAGTATAAAAAGACGAGGAACCATTACAAACTTCATAGTCATAATAATATGCTCCAACTGTGTGTATTATTAGAAAGAAAGTCTTGAAACGAAAACGCATCAAATCGTGAGCGTTTTGATGGTTTTACACATACTCCTGTGTCGAAAGAGCAGAAGTACACACGTAGTTGACGGTTTACGGCTTTAACGCATCAGTGGCATCGGTGTTTGCACACAAACGAGAAATAGTAAATAACGTTGCCATGTTCTTATAAGGCTGTGTAGAAGAAAAACTGTTTGCGCCCCAGTACGAATGTCTTCGAAAGGTCCACGATCATCTGCGGCTGCAGGTTTCTCTTGAGTCGCTCTTTCTTGTATAAGAAAATATATTTATTAGTAGAGTAGTTGCGATGCTATTAGTCCATTAATTTGTGTACCCAGTTCTTTATTTGCACTTCAATTTGATAAATTAGTTTATCGGTAACATATCCCCGGTAATGAGGAAATCTTTGATGATAAACCTGAGAGCAAAACAAACGAATGGTTGATGGACGCTCAAGGTTCTTTTTCCGATGACTCGGCGTCCTAACTCACAGCAAGTAGAAATATTTAGCGTTAGTGTCAGCAAACTCAACTGAGATCACGAAGACCAGCACCACTTCATGACGAAATACGCTGAAAAATAAGGTGTCTTTGCGGCCGCGCAACCAAAACATATTTCAGAATGAAGAGCGCTTTATCGCAGATTTACAATTGCAATGATTCGCATTTCATCATGAATTTGCAAAGAGAGCAGCGACTGCTCGTGCAGTGCTTTCTTTCCTGTCATAGCAATGACTGCGCATGGGAACGGAAACTCAGTCTGCCATTTCCCTGATCAACAATATGCATGCTTCGCGTTGTGGTTGGAGTTGCAAATGCAGCAAATGCGCAATTTATCCAAATCAATACCGCACCTCAAAGTTTAAGTTTGAAACACACCAACTGGGAATGTATTACTCGAATTCGACATCGCTGTCACACAAAAGTCCGCTTACAACAGTTACAATGTTACAATACATGTGACTCTGCTCAAATAAAGAAAACGGTATTCTACGCACACAATTTTACAAAAGCTACCATGGTTTGTTTTATTAGACTGATAAGATGAGTCAACGCCTTACCTAATGTTTTCAACGAGCTGTAAATGAATTACGAGCAAAGTCTATTTTTTTCGCAGGAGTTTTTGACCGAAGTTCGTTTGTCTTGAATTGAAACATTTACAAAACTGAGTTAGCGCAGGATTTAGGAATGTTTTGCGGCCAAAGCATAAGTTGCGCCTGAATTTTTTCTCTGGAGCAGATACTGAGTGAGTGGTTGTATTTTTGCGCCACAGCGCCCTCTATCGCAAATTGATGTTTTCTGCTCATTTTATGAAAAACTGTAACCAGAAAATAAGACCAAGAAAAAAGAGATTCCTCCCGCACTGTTTACCTGCAGAGTTTCAGGATTAAATGCTGCGAACCTGACCGATCGTTAATAATTATGGAACGCAAGAAGTTTGAGCAAATGTTTCATTCTTCATCAAGCTGACGGTGGAGAAGCGAAAACAGTTTGATATGGTTTTAAATTTTCTTTATGAAAATATAGGGAACAGCATCTTGTAACAAAAGAGTGCATGAGTTTAATTTACATATGAAATTGTAGCAAAACTTACAGAAAAAATAAAACCTTACGTACTATTTATGATAAAATAATAGATTGAAAGCGGTATTGCTGAGAAAGAGCCTAAAATCCTTCCCAGATTTTTGCTGAGTTTCAGCCTCACCAAAACCTGTTTATTTTGGAAGGCCCAGTAATGTAATTGAAAAAAACTTGCTGAGCTGACTGCAGCGTCTCTTGCAACTGTGGTTGATATGTTGTTAATACTGCTACTCACTGTTGCTTTGCTCACTGTTTCTTTATATTTTTTCCTGATTATGTAATCACTGCCGGTGACTGTTTGATGCGCGTTGGGTCGTAATGGCATTATCGGGCGATACTNGTTCAAGCATGCTGATAGACGTCCGGTAACTGTGAACACAAAGCGATACATTGAAGTGATGAGAAGAAAATTCATGCGGGCACTGAAGTGGAAGC
>JGI24159J19872_10003087_pt1 | contig 20459 bp, 12 predicted proteins | sample Ectturendosymbi4_FD_19872 | JGI IMG/M metagenome (IMG submission 19872) | reverse complement strand
TAAGGCAGCGACGTCTGCGCTGGCTGGGCCACGTCCACCGTATGGAAGATGGTCGCCTGCCCAAGGATATCCTCTACAGCGAGTTCTATAACGTGCCTCGTAGAACTGGCAGACCAAAACTGCGCTATAAAGTCGTCAGCAAGCGTGACGTGGCGGGCTTCCACATCTCTCCACAGTCATGGGAAACACTTGCTGCCGCAACAGATGGCGTGCCTCTCTGAGTTTTGGTTATTCATTGTCAGCCACAAGCTACGCAGAAAAAATGGAGAAGCGCCGAGCTCACCGTCGACAATGACGGGATGGGCCATGATGACTTNTTCTGTTTCTACTTGTAGCACTGTTATCATCACTTGTTTGAAATTGAACGTATCGCTTGCATTCGGGTTTCATANAACGCCATGGCTTGTCTTTGATTCCGAACTCCATTGCGCACAGAGTACAATGCATCTATCGAACATTATGCGAATATCCTTTCCCACNTGTGAGCTATCGCATTGGCTGAAAATCCATTTCTTGTATAAGTGAGCGATTGTCCACCTCGTTTTCAGCTTGTTTATTTTTGCAAGACACAATACAACGTTGCACGCATGCACAACTGCAGTGACGCAATCAAATATCATGCTATCAACAAATATTTTACTAAATATGTAAGAACTGCAAATATTTTGTGTGGAAAATTTAAGCCAATTTTTCTCGCCGCTAAAATTGCTTGTACCACAGTTTATTTATATTGCAACTCCATTTATCGTATAACCTCATTACGCTTATAAAACCTCATACTCAGAGCAACAGACGCTTATTATGTTTATTTGCCATATGTTCTGTTAAGTAATTTCGTTTTTGAGGGCTTTGAAAAATACTTTATTTTTCTTGAAATTGCTGCATCTTTATTCAACATCCATTGGCGATTATAAAATCAGTAAATATGAAACATCTGTTTACATGTGGGCCTTAGTTGGGAATAGGTCTAATGCTACAGCTTCAATAGCGCCCATTTCAATCTGGCCTGCTGGGAAGTTGGGGAACACTTGCCACCTGATTGCAAATAGAATTTATTGGTTCACAAATTTTATGTCTTTATCAGAAATTCTCTTTGACACTCTCAAGGACGACGAGCAGAAAGTTCGTCGTCTAATAAAGGCTAATTTTAAAATATGAAGTGGAAATGTTTTTGTGTCTCAAAGTTGATATATGCAATAATAAGTAAATAATGATTTGTGAAAGTAATATTCACTGATATATGCGTAAATATTTGGAAATAAATATTATATAAATCTGTTTTTCTTTTCTATCGCTAACCTTTAATATACCCTTCCAGATAGGCGAATATATCCCAAGGGGTGTATGTACCTCATGTTGAGAACCCCTGCTCTAGCGTGATCGGTCAGCGAGTTACGGCCCGAAACTGCGTCTTAAAGACGAAACTGCTTTTGCGGACCCTTTCTTCAAAGAATTACTCAGATCCATTAAGTAAAGCGGTCAACTCGTTATGAGTTGCCAAACTACTTTGGTGCACATCAACTGCGTTGAGACGGTTGTTGTCTACTTTAAGGAAGCAACAAAATAACACGGTTATGAGCAAATTAACGCTTTGAAAAACCAATACTGGTAGACAACCAAAACCTGAGAAAATTTCTCTTCCAGCTTCTGCGTAAGCAATTCCCATAAGTGATTGAAAACCAGCCATCCAGACAGTTGAAAATGCTTCGTCAATGGGATACGTTACTTGTGTAAGCATCTCGTACAAAGCAACAACACCAACTTGTCGCATGAAGCCATATAGGGCAAAGCAAGCGAACCAAAGAGCAGGAGACTCGATTACATACGCAAGGATTAGGCCAATGAAAGAAGCGGATGAAAACAGACAACTTACAAGTGCAATCAGCTGATACTGCTTGTTTCTGTTAATCAACTCACCACCTGCCAGCGACCCGCATAAACATGCAACGGCAAAGGTTGTCATAACGTAACCTGATAGAACGTTAATTCTGCTGATATTTTTTCGTTTTTGAAAGTCTTTTGTCAGCATTTGTGGCAACATTGTCAGTTCCATCATGTTTATTTGAGATAGTATCCCGAAGACAATGCAGCAAAGCAGGTAGGTTTTATTTCTTAATAGGCTTTTAATCAGATCCAAGTACAAACGTTTGGCAGAGTTACCAACCGGTTTTGTCTTTGCTTCTTTAACCATTTGAGACTGGCTAGGTGGCGTGGGAGGGTGATCACTGACGCAGACAAAAAGAATAATTGTACAGAATAAAGCGACAAATGAGAAAGCGGAAAACACCGCTGCTAGCTTTAATTGAGTTTGCGCCATCCAAAGCTCGTTTGTCGTTCTTGTGTCGGAGTCGTTTACCTTCAGAGGTACTTGGAAAATGTTTGGCAACAACGTATAACCGAGCACGTTTCCTAAATAACTTGACATTACGCTGAAACCAATTGCCGTTCCTACTTGATGTTCCGGAAACCAAAGTGCGGAGAATACAGGCGGAATAATCAAACGAGCGGTTGTTGCCAAACTGTTAATGATCTGTCCCAAAAGCATTAGGGAAAATAAAAATGAGCTCGCTGCGGAACATGCAATAATCGCAAACCCCAATGTAGTACTGACGCCTTGCGCTATTGACAGCGCCCTAAACCCCAAACGCCCGTTTACCACGCACCAAGAAAGTGGAATTGTCAATATGATGGGGCCAATATTCACAGCCAGAGTGAGCCAGTCGACTTGGGCATAGGTGACTCCATAAAAAGTAACAAAAACATCACTTATTTGACCAAAAGACACATTTGATGTGCCGGGTATGATCTGAAGAAGTGCAATAAGCACAAGAAACAGCCATCTCCTTTGGTATAGCTGAAATTCTGGTTCTTCGGAAGAAAGTGTTCCGTCCATTTGAAGCTTCACCGTTGTAAGTTGTATCCGACCCACATGCCTGTCAAAAAGATTTGAGACATTGATCCACTTTTAAACTTTTTAACAATATTGGAAGAAAATAGAAACCAGACCTGACGTCTTGAAACTGAAGCTGATGTTTAGTAAATCTTTGAAACTATTTAGATCCAGTTTCAGTTGAAAAAAGCGTGCACTCGGGGTTCTTTTACATTTCTGTAAGCAGAAAATGTGTTATAGTGAACTATTTTAAAGCACCAGCATGTGTTCAAAAGTGAAGTTTTCTATATTGCATATCTCCATAAACTTCAATCACGGAGTATTACCCGAAAAGCTATGTACAACTTTCTAGTAATGTTGGCCATGCCGATGTCAGCCGATGTCATTTCCCGCGCGGTAATGATGGTTTGTAAAAAACGTAGAGCCGTCCAGCACAATTTAAATATTTTTTTTTGTGAATAAAGTAAGATAAGTCACATTCCAACCACTTTTTGGTTCACTTGCACTTACGAATCAAATTTTCTCAATTTGATATTCAGTTTACTCACAAAACACACAAAAAACATCCTGATATATCGAGTTGACAAACACGAACCCCGGAACCACTTCGATCGAGACTTTTTTTTATAAGCTATTCCATTTCCATATTCATTAAAAGAGTCGTTCCCAAACCTGTTCGTGGCGTTGCCCAAACCAAGGTATAGATTATGTCATAATTAGTTACCCTCGATATCCTGCAGTGATCGTTTATAATATAGAACAGCATTGTGGTTTTGGTTCCGCATTATCTCACAAAGAATGGCGTATTACCCCCGGGAGGTAATTTACCCCAAGTTTNTGAACAACTGATTANAATATAGAAAATTCTATGTTTTAATGAATATGTGTGTTACCTGNACACCTACATGCAGTGTAAACACAGTGTGTTTATTGGAGTGACCCACGTACTTCATNATGCTATGCAATGTAATTACTGGTCAGCAGCGCCACCACGCGGGTCAGATTTATGTTCCATTGATCACATTTTAAAAAGTTGAAATGAGAGTAAACTAAATATTGCATTGAGAAAATTTGACTCGTAAGTGGAAGTGAACCAAAAGTAATTGTACTGTGGCGTATCTAAGGTCAATCACATTGAAACACAGAATGTTCCTCGTGGACGTAAGAGAAGGAAAACTTGAATAAACAACTAAAATTGAGCAAACTCACAAATGGTTTCGAGATACGAACAAATAAAACAACATCAAACTTGGAAGCTTTGAAATTCTTTCATAACACTTCCTTAGAAACAAATTGAAGCTTAGGGTTTGCTGCAAGTGTTCGAGGAATCAGCCGACTGGGCTCTGCTTTCATTACACTGCCATGATTCGGGCTTGCACGTATCTGTGTTCAGTTAAATTGCTTTCATAATAACAACGAAGTTCATCAGAAAATTTTTATAAGAGCTCGATGAAATTTGTAAGCAAGCTATAAGGGTGAAATGTTGAAGGGTTAAAGCAAGAGCATGAAAGAAAACAAACTGAGAACGGAGAAAAATATCAGGGCTCAGCGATGAAATAGTAAAACCAGCTTATGCTCAACGTTCTTGCAGACTGTTACACAAAACATCCTTTGACCCAAGTGATGCTTTTTCTGTTTTCATTTTTTTCATTATGTTTGCACTAATTTTGTAATTCCCCCAAAACAACGAAATTTAGCTGAAGAAGAAGAAGAAAGTAACAGAATACAACAGATTTATGACTGAATCTATACTGTAACCAGTATTTTTTGGATAAACCCTTCTACTGTCAATTTTTCAGTGCGGTGAAAAGTGTGTTTATTGATATTAAAATGGTAGCAACAAACTTCAGCATCGCTACCTGGTTCTGCCATTCACAGGAGTTCAAATTGAGTCAAGGTGTATGTGTAATTTTTTGAGTGTTGATGTAAGGTTTAACTGTGCTTCTGCTGCAAAAATTATGAGCGCCAAATATAGAAAAGGCTGCTATTTCAAAAGCAGAAAACTCTGCATGTTGCAAAGCAATTACTTCAAATTCCACACACAAAATCCCAAAATTCCACAAACAAAGGCAATCTTTCTACGTGCTGCCTCTTAACATGTGGCTGGATGTTCATGGGATACCGATAACACCCTGAAAAATAGAGATCACTCGAGCAACTTTCCGTGTGCAGATTTAACGTTAATGTCTCTTAAATTTCTTTTTAAAAACCGTCTCTTAAATTTCTTCAGTGGTCTCTCAAGAATCAATAGAGCCTCGTTTTACGACCACGATCAGAATGCACGGAAAAGTCGCTTAACGAAAACGTCGGTGTATAGACAAAGTATTTAAGGTTTCTCAAAATTTATTAGCGGCCACCAAGGCTAAATCCTGAAAAACCCTGGTTGTAATCATTCCTGAACAACATTTGAAGCAGTAGGTTCCGATGAATACAGGAGGGCTAAAATTGCTGCCGTGATCTAACCAAAGGATAAGGTGTCAAAGTACAAAGCTGTCATTATGACGTAAGCAGGGATGAAAGCATTCCACGAGGCATGAGCAGATTTAAAATTCGGGAAGATTAGTTTGGTACTTTACCTTCACGCAATGCTTGGATATAAGCGCTGCACTCAGTAATCACAGCGAATAAAATTAGTTGTTTTATTCTGAAGGAATCGCTTCATCACCGCTTTCCTTATTGCTATAGGTCAGCAGGTTTCCCAAACAGCAGTAATATGGCAGAACCTCTACGACAGGGATGATGGCTGTGAGAAGATCGGGGATGGTCGAACTGCAGCGAGCCTTGTTGAAAGAGTGCATACGCCAGGACAGGCGATTTCAATCTTACATTCCCACTGGGAGGGAAAGATTTTTTGAGCTGCCGCATGTCTATTGCTTTAACATCTTCTCAAGCAAATGAGTCACAAGTGAAGAGTCAGGGCGAGCTGCAAGAAAACATTACCTCTCCAGCGCCTTAACCAGAATGATTTCAATTTGTTTAAATGCTATTCGTTACACGTCACTTAGTCAGTGAGTTTGAAGCAACTGAGTCCAAGACACTAGCGCTTCATCAACTAACGCGAGTTCCGTCTGCTGGTTTGATTGAGTAATATCAAGCAAGATATCTCAGTGTACATCGAAGATGAATTTTACAACTTAAAAATTGCCTTTGAAAAGGTCGGTTTGACAATTTCATATAATCAATAGCGTGGCTGGCATGGTTCTGTTGGTATATTTTGTTTTTCTTTTATCAAAAAAAAAACATTCAATTTTTTCTTGTTGAAGGCAATGTATTCTGATGTTTTTACCACGTGCATGAAGCTGATGCTAATTTTAGTGCAGTTAAAAAAACTACTGGTAAAGAAAAACGCACCAAAACAATTTATAAAGATCCGAGTGATCACCCCATCTGTCACAACTTAACTAAAACCACAAAACCTGCACAAACACACAGCAGTAAAAAGGTCCAGTGTTGCTGCAATCATTCTTTTTAAGGTTTGGTGTAAAGAAACGCCAAGAAATTTTATGAGGCCGCATTTTTTAGCAAAACGTTTAAAATAATTCCTAAACGTATTGCAGCACTGGCAGGACAGTGGACAATTAGTACTACTGTATTTACAGAAACGACAACACAAATTTTTCAACTTCATTAAACAGCTCTTGTTCATCAGTAAAAGCATCGGTTTCTTACTCGTCATCTGCAGATTCTACGGTCATTAGTGCTCGCTCTGTCACTCTCTGTTTATTCTTTGCTTTAAATCCATTTCAATCACAAATCTCGTGAGCAATCGCAAGCGCACCCACTGCTCTGGACCCAGCCTCGACGCCATTGGGGGATTTGGTGGGCTTAGTCCCCCAAAAGGTCCAAGGACCCGAAATTTAAACATGAAACACTAAATCAGTTGAGTTTTTGTCAATTTTTTCCCCCCTGCACAAACGTAAAACCCCTCTATTGAAGACTTTCTAGCAACAGTTCTGTCTGGACCGTTCATTGGAACATTTATCATCGCATTCTGAGTTACATCAAGCAGCCTGCTTGGTTTTAACACGGCACAGAGTTGAAAATCCTAGCTCTGGCCAGGCTGCGGCAAGTGTGATGAGCAGCAGCCAGCACAATGCAGCCATATCGGTTGTCTCGTCGACCATTCCTAGCCCAGCATTGGCTCTGCTTGACGTCGAAACAATGCGGTCACTCAAATGTTCCGAGATAGCAAAATAAACTCGGTTGCTGGCACAGAAGTGGCATGGCGGAGGTCGCGAAGCCGATCAATATGGTCAATGCGGTCCACCAAGGTTTGCAAGAAAGCTATTTTTCGATTCGCTATCTCTTCTTTCAAAACCCAGTAAACCAGATGTACGCGTTCAGCTACCGTGTAAACTTTATCTGAAATGCGATCCTGATGAATAGCATGGAATAAAGTAGTGAAATGCGTTGCGTTATTTCCAAGCTGTTGGCTTTTTAAAATGTGAATTTATATTATTACGTTACCCAGAGTGGAAGGTCTCGCAACCCACTATATGCGGAGCCCTGGCTTAGAGCATACCAAACATGTTTTGCCTCCGTCAGCATGCCGAATGAACATATACCGATATTCATTTGAAGGGATTCATCAAAACCTTTCAGCTTAATCCATGATTGAAAAGTCTTACTGTTAGATGCTGGTGGCTGACTGTTAGCTGAGACTGACAATGCTTTTGAGATTCTAACAGTTAAAGGCTGATCTTCCTGCACAAGAGAATCGAAAGAACCTTTGCAGTCGTTGCTGCTGGCGTTTGCACTTTCTGGCTGGCTAACAGCAAGAAATTTTAGCTTAGGCTTAATACAAAAAAACTGTTTTATGCTTGGATGGCTAGCTTTACATTTTGCTCTGATTATCTTCTGAAAATACCCACACAAGAAAGTGAATGTATAAAATCTGGAAAAGACTTGGTTTGCTAAAAACGCCAGACTTTGTGGCATTAAAAGCGTTAATTATTACATAACATAATTGTTTATCTCACAAATGCTCCCAAATTTAGTAATTGTTACATAGCATGGGATTTCAGAGATGATTATGATGAACAGGCGGAGGCTATTGTCTGTGCTACACTTATCTGGTGCGAGGCGTATCTGTTGTGGACATTAATTGAAGCAACGATTCAATTCCGCTAAAACGTTTCGTGGTCGTCCAGATCAATGCGAAAGTACTAATTTTATGGGTCCGCACAGGAAATTCATGGGTCCGTTTTGGACTCATAAAATGCCTTAAAAAGACCCTGGGTGCGATGGTGAGACGCTTGTCGGCAAATTTTAGAACGGGCTGCAGCTGATCACTTACGGAAATGACATTAGCAGCAAAAAGCATAAGCTGAAATTAAAAAAGAAACAGCACCTTCTCCTGGTTTCAGCTTGTTCGGGGGTGAATACGAAGCAAGAGTAGAGTTAAAATCATTTTTTTCGAGCTTTTGCTTCTTTTCTCACAGATAGAGACACATTCATTTCACTACAGGCCATGCGCGGCTACACGGATCATTGTTATCATTGAGTGAGATGAAACCAAACAAGATTTTTAATCAAAAAGAGCTTAGGTGCACACTAAACTCTAAAAAGCGATATACTAAATGAAAACACCTTCGTAGCTTTTTCAGAGACAGCACATCTCAACAAAAAACGGGTTGGCCTATTTATCGAAGGGCACAAGAATCGTTACACACCATGTCATTGTCAGAAGACACCTGGGCCCATTACTCCGTGGTTGGCGACGTTCCTAAACCGAGCATGAAAAAAACCATTGAAGCATTTTGGTGTTCGTGCAATTGATGCCACAAATACGCAGCTTTAAAATAAGCGGTGGTGGTACCAGTGGAAAATCGAAAATCAGATACAAACTTATCTAAGCAGATATACCTATTTGATGACGTCTAATTTGATGATGAAAGTTTACTAAATAAGTGCTTCGTTCGAACCAAAAATAACTGAAAAACTGGTAATCGAATAAAATTTGAAACTCCTGAATAAACAATCAAAAAATTCGAAATGAATTGAAACGTTTCAACAGCGCTCTCGATGCTGCGCAACAAAACGTTAGGGGTTAGAATGGCATCCGGCACATTTTTAGGATCGTAGCCACGTGCCAGTTGAGACAAACAAGAATACGTTTAAGCGAACTTGCACGTAAACGAAAGAATTTTTCAAAGAGACGCCTCCAGGAGAAGAAACCGCATTACTGCTCTGGTGCTTCTTTTGAACACACGTTTTTACCGAAATTCTTGTTGCAAGCAACAAACAATCACAGTGCCCAAAAATATAGCAATGAAACTTCCGAATATCACTTTTTTGAGCAAATTTTCAAGACGTACGATGCAGTTTTTACATCAATTAAAATTTGTCCGAAATGGAAACCCACAAGCAAAACGTAGGACTGCAAGACCTTGCAAATGCGAAATAATAGCAGGCAGGATGAAAATATTATACGTAATTACTAAAATCTTTAAAATCGTTTGGTTGCAAGGTTTCAGGTCAATAATAATCTCAGTGTCTCCTGAAAAATTTTAAATAGGCCCAAGAATTGTCTGAAAACTTCATAAACGTAGCCGTATGCAACTTAAATAAAACTTAAAACTGGATGAGCTTCCATCGCAGCATCTTATTTATAACTGATCAAGTTTTCTCAAGTAAATATTTAAGACAAAAATTGAGTTCTGCGTTTGAGAAGAAAAATGCCACAGTATGTGAAACAATGTATATGAACCCAACGTATATGTCAAGAACGTCTCAGTAACTTGGATAAGTCTACTCAATGTACAAAGTATATGCGGAAAACGCTCGACAATGACAGTATATAACAAACGATGGATTTACTGTAGCTTCGGTTCACTAATGTTCTGTTTGCTGAATAAAGCCTTGTTGAGGTTTTGTAGTATAGATTTACTACAGTTTGTTCAGCAAAGATTTTTTCCATGTTCTGGAATTATGGAACAGCATATGAGACCCCCGGTATTGGATGCTGATGCTAACATGCTAACTCTTCCATCAGAGCTCGGAACCGGCGGGATTTTTCCAATGTTACATTCAAAGAAATCAAGGGCGTCACTGACGCAGACAAGCTTGATATATTAATCAGCTTACTTCATGCTTCAGTTTATGCGTACATTCGTGACTGCAAAACCTACGGCGACGCTATGACTTTAATGTCTCGACAAGGCTTTTCTCAAACCAGTGAAGGAAGTATTCGCCAGGCATAGACTGAATACTTGCCAGCGGAAAGTGGGCGAATTGCTGGAAGAATTCGTGCAAAGGTTGTAAACGTTGAGCGTCGACTGTAATATTAGAGCCGTTACCGCTGCTCAAAATCAGGAAACTGCTATTCGAGACGCGTTCATTGCTTGCCTTAGTTCTGGATATATCCGGCAACGGTTTCTGAAAGTTGCGGACTTGGAGCTTAAAGCTGTCTTCGATAAAGTTCTACCACTCGGTGATACTATGAAACACGTAGAAATTTACTCTTCGCGATTGGCATTAACACCGGGAACTCTTTGCGTCTGGTGAGACTTCCTCCGAAACAGAAATACAAAGTAAGTTGAATGTTTAGCTCTGAAGCAACTGCAGTGCTCTTTCTGTGAAAGGAAATGATACGCGCAGTGGATCCCTTACTATTCTGACAAAATTAGGCCGCTAGTCGCTGCAAAGGTATTTCCACTTGACGACAGTGCTATTGGAGCTGCTGTTAAAGCGTTTGATTTATCTTTAGTGGCGCATGGAGTAATTGATGAGAAGCTCCCATTCATCTTAGAAACAGATGCGTCCGACAACGCAATTTCGGCTGTGTTGTAACAACAAGATCGCCCTGTGGTGTTTTTCTCTAGAACGCTAAAAATGAACGAACTTCGCCATGTAAGCTTGGAGAAGGAAGCCCTGGCCATCGTAGATGCTGTCAAGAAATGGGCACACCCTCCGACCGGTCGCCGTTTCAAAATTGTAACTGATCAAAGCGAAGCTGATAAAGCTGGCATGTCCTGATCGATTTCACCAATACAGTATATTTGCATCTACTTTCATGAAAAAAAGTGATTTTGTACGTGCTTCNAGGAAATTCTGCAAGGTAGTGCCTGAGATATAAACGCACATTAGATGTTGGAAACAATACCAAGCTNGTACCAAACGCATATCACAAATAGGTGCACTACTTCTGTATTTCGATTGGNTAGGCCTGCATTTCGACTGATAAAACTNCCCTGATAATGTTCATTGGTCTGAAACTTNCGAAAGTACTACGAATGCAGCAGATAATTTTTGCACATGGGTACAGGACGCTCATGGAGAGATCGCAGCAGAGAATCCAAATCTCGATTGAATAAAACATTGATCTTTCGGTAAACCCTATCCCCATTATATAATAAACGCAGTTAATCGTAACATAGTAGAGTTTTTCTGCCCCGAAGGATTAGTGCGGTTGGTGGATTGCGAATGTATCTTGTTGCGTCCACGTGGGACTTTGTCTATACTTGTAAACATTTACAGCCTGTTTGAGATACAATGTAAATATGTGCCATGCTCCAGGAGAATAACAATTCTACGCACCAGAAAGGTTTACACATGCGTATTTCGGTTAGTAAAACCATGATGCGCATGATGTTTAAGCAAAATGTACTTATAGTTAATTTAAACATGGTAAATTTCTCAATTTGCGCTAATGTAAGAACACGATTATCGCGGTGCACTGCTTTGGGCGACCTCAGATTTGTTCCTTCAGCAATAGTGGTTTCAAACGGAACGAAAAGCTTGATTCTGGTTTCTTGCAAATTTTTGTTAAGATTTGCATTTCATTACGACAGAATGGCAGTCAATTAAATGAAAATGATTAAAACACGATTCCTTTATCGTTCAAACATTTTTAGTGTAAACTAGGATTCTATTGTGTGTATTTGTACGAAAATATTTAATAATTTTATAACTAACTTGCCCACAGTGTTAATCACAATTTGCAAACTCTGTGTAGCAAATTTAATGTAATTATCAGAATGTCAAGCCTCCCTGAACAAACGTAAAACCCCCTGTTGNAAAATCTCTGGCGACGGTTCGATGTTGTAGGTTTCAAGGTGCAACGGTAATACACCTGTTCATGTCTGACTTCGNTGACAAGTTGTACCTTTATCAAGATCAGTGACTATTGACACTTATACGAAACGAAGCAGTTCACAATCCAAAGTGTGTGTGTTTACACTGGATACATGTGGGCCTGACGCGTGATTTGTGTCGCGTGCAAGTTAGGTACCGCACAACATTGTCAAACGAGTCCAGCTTTGCATGTTTATATTGTGTTTTACTGTTTTCGTATCGCCTTTGTTTCAATTATACTGCAAAGTCAAGTTTTCCACACTCTACATTAAACGTCATATCCAGTCACGAACTATCGCACGCCGTTTGACGTTTTCTCACGCTATGAACCAAATCAAATGAAACAACTTTCCTTGCACCCGTTGTCTGTAAAATAGTTATTCAGCCCGGTAGACTTACCACACTTGATTAAACTTACACTTCGTGTTAAAAGAACTGAAGTTTCCTTGGGTTGTCTTGCGTATCGTAGTGTTACCGACATTCCCAGGAAATACACTACCGCAACCTATGGCTAATCCCCACAGAGACATTGCGATCTTTATGAACTCATCTTACGGAGTAAACTTTTGCTTAATCACTGCATTTTTAATATGCGAAAGGAAATTGTGAACCATCTGAATGTTGAGCGGAAGTGACATGAGCGCCGGAAGGACTTTTTCCATTGGGGGGGGCAATAGCGTATTTTTTCAGTGGTAGCCAAAAACATTTTTTCAGGGTAGGCCAAAAGTGGTGAAACTTCATTTTTTACTCTAGAAAATTAAAAAAAACGTATTTTGCTAAAAACGTAATAGGAAAATGACCAATTTCAAAATCCAGGGGGCTAATGCCTCTTCCTGCTCCCCTTTCCGAAGCCCATGGGAAGAGACTGATTGAGGCTGAAACTGTACAAATAGCGATTTTAACTCGACTGGACTTATAATATGTCTGCAAAGAGTAGACACTGTATTCCTGAAAATTGAGCTTGAAAAAAACTATGCTCAGATTTCAACGAATTTGCGTCAATGCCTCAAATATCTTTTCGACGACTTTGCCTCAGCTTGGCCAACAAACACAAGCGACAGCTGATTCTCACCTTGTGCAAGTCTTGTTCAGAACTGACTTATTCCGCAGCATCGCTCATGTTTATTTTCTGAGCAATGTTGCCTCAATTCCTGAGATGTGAACAGTCGCGGCGCGTTTTTGAATAGATCAAGTCAATTTCTTGGAAACTGAACGACTGTTCGACTTATAGTCTTCCTTTATTCGAAGGAATTGACTTTACGCCAGTCAGGCATGACAGTGATTCGTAACAAGTAAATAATGTTGATGATCAGTGAAGTCAATGATTTGATGTCTATTAAGATTTTGAGCTTGATAGAAATTTAGTGTTTTTTGTAAAGATTGATCTTTCAAATTCAAGCAATGAGCGTTTTTTTCCAAGAACAGAAAAGCTGGTGAAAAGTCTTACTTTATGCAACATATGTAAATTCATGCTCCGCACTTTGCAATGAATACCATCAAATATGGATGTAAATGACTTGAACATCAAAGTGATATGCTTGAATTGAGTGGGAACAATCATGACTTGACTTAGTATTATCAAAGACTNGATGGGGGGAGGGGTCGAAAACTCTTGGAAACCTCTCAGACTTGATGTGTGCTTGGTGTGGTAAAGACTCCAACTCCACGTGAAAAAATCTCGATTTACTCCTATCTCTGCCTAATGCAAAGCGTAACTCGATGTGCTTGCACTACGACAGCGATCGTTTTAGAAACGAAAAATTAACCTTGCTATGCTTTGGAAATTTATTGTTTAATTGTCAATTTTATTTTATAGTTCTCTCCTCGCAGCAACAAACGCACAACAGGTTGNTCGCTATCTGCATTATTGTTCGATTTATTTCTTTGCATTCAACTTCCCGACCTGTCATCCGACCATCATTAATATGAAGCACTNCTGCGCTGGAACGGCGGAACACGTTGAAAGCTTTTAGACGATTACTTCCCTTTGCCAAAGAANCATGCAGAGTAGAACGTTGAATGGCTNCAGACCACAGAAAGATGATGCTAATTAAACGTAGGTGTTCGGCGCATGCGCCGCGTAGTGTAGCTGGCTAAAGTCNCAAAATATCGNGCAACTCAAAATAGCCAAGCGGTTCTTCTTTGCTAAAACAACCAGCTCTATGCACAAAATGCAGCTGAGCTTGTTTGNTGAAATAAAAGGCCAACAACTGACGCATTCTAAAATCATTGCTTGCATGTTTATTTTAACGAATGTAGCGCCGCGTATTCAGTTTTTAAGTTGGTCTCACGTAGTCGTTCGCCGGTGGTTTTCAGATTAAATTGAGTCTACTTACGTTGTATGTTCGTGACTTTAACACGTCAACATCAAAGATACAAGTAAAAGGTTCAGTGAAAAGTCTAAAAGTAAGGCTCCGTTTTGCATTTCAAATGTACGCTGAACTCAGACAAAGTGAATCCAAGCACCAGAAACATAGCTGTGAAAACATAAGTGGCTGCATTTACATTCCTGTCCAAATAATATTTTGCACTTTTGTGAAATTCACCCATTGCGCCATGTATTTTATGTGCAAACCTCTAACTCTGTCCAACTTTCTTCGACACTTTTTGCTTGGTCGACATTCACACTCCAGGCGTACCATTATTTTTCATTGAAAATTTTATTTTCAAATAAAAGCTATGAAAAAACCTACAACATTTTTTGATTTTTGTTTTCATCCTTTGCATTTGTAAGCGTTGAAATTAGCAGTGTGTTGTCAAATTAAGGCACGAACCTAACTGCAAGACAGCAACTTTGATTTTAATGAGAAGAGCTAACTTTAAACAGTTGTGCATTCTTCAAACAGCCGTAAAATGAAACGCACAAAATGACATTAGGGTATGTTATAGTGTGACATCCTATCAGCCAAATCACTGGTGCACATTAGCATTATTATCTGTGCAGTAGCTTTTTGCTTTTGCAGCCAATTTCACAAATTAAAATTGAACAATGACAAACGTAAACGACATTGGTTGCGCAGCATTCGTCAGCTTTATCAAAACACTAAAAGATATATGATTGAAAGAATTGTAGTGAAGTGAAAAAGAAGTACAGTTGAAAGCTGTATAATCTATTGGTAATGCAATAGGTTCTTAGTACGAGTTTTCTTGAAATAATTCTTGCAGCAAGGTGAAATTCATAAAGATATTTTCTTTTCTTCCAAGAATTGCANCAATTGAGTTTTAAAACGCTTCAGCTAATGGCAATAAAAAGCAGGTCATACGCACTCTTAAGGTGCATCACGCTACTGAAGACTATTTGCAATTCATTACGAAAGAACGTATTACTATAGAATAAATGGACCCTGAGATAATGTTGGACGTGCATNTGGAGCATGTCATTCTGCCATTTTATAGGTAATTATTGTTTCGAANGAATTNTGTGTGACGCTCGCTTTACTAGTAGGCCTTTTATGATTGCGATTGACCTACTAAACCACTGTAAAATATTTTTCACTATACGCATGACNTCTTTGCAAGAAAGTGGGCGCAAGAACTGTAATGCTTGTTCAGATTTTTGCTGTGAAGGTTTGCGACATTTACTGNATTAAAATTTCAAGTTTGGAAGATCTAATTGGAACTAACCCACAGCGATTGGCCAATGCTCTTTGTCTAAATGTGGTACCAATGCAACGCACCTGCTGCTATGCGAACAAGTGTTGACTCTGAGNGTGGTTTGTNCGCAATCACCTCAAGAACGGAAAAAACATGTGCAACGACGTCAACTGCGGCAGGGTCAGGCGCGATCATCTTGCCACTTGTTTAGTTCTGCTTTTCACAAAAGGGCTAGGGAAATGCCTACTTTGTTTTCTTCTGTTTTTAAAAAGTTACAAGTTAATTCTAAGAAGAGAGAATCAAGCTAAATGAGAAGAAACAAGCAAATCAATTTTATGTAGTAGTACATACTTGTAAAGTCAAATCCTGTTCCGTTTTTGTGAAAATGGCTTTCAATATAGAAAACTTTATTACTCTAAAGATGCGATTGAAATGAACTTCTACAAAACCTTTAAATGCCAGATTTGTCATGGGAAACTTGAACAAAAATGAAATCAGTCTCCAAAGAAGTTAAATGCTGATACGGTAAAAGCACTTTACATCAGATGATACAATGTTTGCCTCACATATGAAGTTTATTTTTCAATAATCAACAAACTGCGTTATCATGATTTTTCAGTTCACTTTTAATTGCCTTCGTAGTTAACGATTTCGTACGAGTAAGTTTTCATTTGGAGGCAAAATCTGCTTGGACCTCCAACGTTGAGGTACAGTACAAATAATGCAACTCGCTGTTAACACCTCATTTTATAAAAAAAAAACTGCATTTACCGGACAAAGTTGCAAAAGAAGTATTGCGCCAAGGAAAGAAATAGTTTCAAACTCATTTTATACTTCAATTTGCAAATCATTGTTTTGGTTGAGAATACAGAACAGCACTGACGCTTACTACATCAGAACAAAAATGTGCTTGCAGCATCTTGCTGCTTCGTAAAAAGAGTGAATTTCTCAATTAATTATCCAGAGATTTGGAGCTATGTGTACATTTCAACCATTATTGCAACTCTAGTGTGCAAAACTCTGATTAAATTGCTCGGCTTAATTTGAAAATGTTGAATTATTTACTTTTCTTCGAAATACAAATTGAAACTAAGCTTACTCAAAATATTAAATCATGCAAAGCTCCAATTGGCAGATGCAAAGCACAAGATTTGGTTTTTAATAAACAAACATTAGTTTACATATCTTTAGAAAGTTTATACGATTTTCAACGTCTCTTTTTCGTGTTTGGAACTGTGAAGATGTAAAAAAACTATTATTTTTGTTAAGAAGCTATAGTCAATCACTTGAAACAATGTTACCATTCAATGAACAAACACGCAAGTTGTCGAAATTCTTCGGCAAAAATATTCAACGAATGAAGTCATTGTTTGTGAATATCGAAGTCTCAATCTTTCAATTTGACTTCGTTACTGGTTTTGTCGATTTATTTCTTGTTGGCAACCAGTGCACTACGTTCGCTGACATCTGAAGGGTGAAGGTCACGTGCTTTGTTTGAAACGAAGCGTTCATTGTCGGATGCAAACAAGCAACTCAGGAAAACGCTGCCAAGCAAGCTGCCACTCTGCAGAAGCAGAACGGCCAAACCACCGAGTTCGTTGAACAAACACCTTCCCACTTCTCCGTATATGACTGCCATCATTCCTTGGACAGCTATGAGCCAAATTGAACTGAAGGCTTCGTCGACAGCATAAGTGTGCTGTGTCACAATCTTAAATATGGCCACGACGCCAAACTGGCTCACCAAACCGAAGAACGCCGTACATGCGAAGAACATTGATAGCAAACGGAAAATGAAGGCCAGGACTAGTCCGGTCGACGACGCAAACGCAAGAATGCAACTTAGAGTGGCGACGACTTTGTATCTTGTGCACCTGTTGATGATCTCACCGCCGATCAATGATCCAAGCATGCTTGCCACAGAATATGTGGTCATGACGTAACCACCGATGACATCAGCGTCGCGATCACCTTTTATCTTCGGAAAATTCTGTTTCAAGATTTCCGACAGCATAATGAACTCCACAGCGATAACCTGAAACAACACACCGAAAACAATACACGCCGTAACGTAAGTTTTGTTTTTGATCAAGTAAGCGAGGTCAGCTAGAGGCAATTGTAACAGCGAATGTTCACATTTGGCGTTACTTGAGTTCTTCAATTTTTCCTCCCATGATTGACTATTCGGTGGATGGTCAGTGACGTAGAAGAACAGAAACGCTGAACACATCATAGCGGTGAAGGAAAGCAACGAAAAAATTCCTCCAAGTTTCTCCTGCGAATCTGTAACCCATTGCGATGTTGTTTGGTTTGCCCAGGTCACGTTGCCTTGATAACTGGGTTGGTGTAGAAGGCTGGCCGGCACAGAGAACCCAATAGCGTTTCCTAAATACAGCGACATTACGTTTATACCAACCGCAATTCCAATTTGACGCTCGGGAAACCAGCGGACTGCAAAAATGTTTGGGGACAAAATCATCGCAGTCCTCGCCAAGCTATTGAGAATTTGTCCTACAACAAGCAGGGGAAATAACGAACGCTTCAAAACCGAAAAAGCCAGACAAGCAAATCCAGCAGTCGAACTGAATGCTGCAGCAAGAATAAGAAACCTGAAACGGAGACAGTTAAGTGAGGCAAACCACGACAAAGGAAGGGCCAGAATGACTGGTACTAAGTTCATCACCAGCGTCAGCCAATCCACTGATTCAACGCTGACTCGATAGAAAGTTACGAAAATGTTACTGACTTGACCGAAGCTTGCCAAAATGAAACCACAGTTTGTCTGCAAAGCGGCGACTGCAAACAAAAAAGCCCACCTGCGCTTGCAAAGCGTTTTAGTGGACGAGTCATTTACCTGATCGTTGTCAGATTTCATTTTGTTTCTATCCTCTTTTCACTGAAAAAAATAAAAAAAGAAACGTTTCAGTACTGTAGATAAGCTAAACTAACCTGAATAAAGTTAATCAACTCAATTGGTTCTTTTTATTGTTCCTGTTTTATAGGTATTAGTATTTGTCAACTTTCATAAAAATTTAACGTCAACATTTAAAAAAGTAACTTTTGCAAGTCTTCAATTCATAACATAAATCATATGTTTAATTTTGCTCAGCAGCAAATTCAGCAGTTATAAAAAGCGCCTTCGTTCAAACAGCTGTAATCTATATGATGCTGTGAAAGCAAACTAAATATCTTCGCGTTCTGCAAAAAAGAACTTTCACCTAAGTTCAAGCAAGAGCACATCGCAACAAATTATGCAAATCGTTTTTAAATTAATTTTGTTCTTCCATATTCTCATCTAAAGTGCTTTTCATGGGACACAACATTGCAGCTAGTCATCCGTGTGGCTCATCTACTGATAAGCTAAAGGTACTGCTTTGTCAGAAGAAGGAATGCGAAGTTCATGTGCTGTCGTGGGGGTTTAGTAAACAAACGTCTTTCATTGCGTAAGTGAGGGGGTGCTTTGCCTGGATGATAAGCAACACGCACTGCTATGCATTTTTTCAGTTACTTCCGATGTACACCCAACTTTGCTCAGTGCCGGGCAAGGTCTCGAACAATCTGCTCTGAACTTTTTTGACAAACAGCTCTATCACAGTTCGGGATTACAATGAAGTGAAACTGTCCAACCTATGTCTTCCACTTCTTTTGCGGTTATTACAGTCGACATTGCATAGCGAGTGAAGGTTGTGATAGAAGTGACGTTGTCAGCGGCGGCGGATTTGCTTTTATTTTGTTGGTTTCGAATTGAAACGTCAAATTAAAAGTATTGGAAGTAGGTAACTTCCTGCTTTGTTTTGGTCTTGCAAGTATTGTTATTTATATCCAATATTGCATTCCGTTGTATTTAGTGCCATACCAACTGTAAAAATCCTGATAAATCCAGCAGCACTTGCTCTTCAATTACAGGAAAATATTCATATAATGCTTCGAAAGCAACTGCGTTGTTGTTTTCCGGAACACAAAATGATACATGACTGGCATCGTTTATATCATACGTCAGACGTCAGAATATCATACGTCAGACGTCAGAATTAACGTCAGACGTCAGAATTAAAGCAACATGATAACATACCGAAATGTTTACGACTGAATTTCCAACTGGTCTTTCAAAGTAAAACGATGTGCCGTGTATCTTCCTGATTTTCGAATTGGTTCCTTGTTTCGCCTGTAAATCCGCGTTATCATATGAATTTTTCCAGCAGGTATCCCGTGGAAAAAAATTGTCACTTTGTCGGCCTTCAATTTAACTGCATTGCGCAAAATGCTTGTAGTCATGGCGATTGATAGTGATGAGCAACCGCTTTGTTAGACAGTTATTGTATTCTGCCTGTCAGTGAAAGCAATCTAGCTACAGCAATCTTTTTTCAACTTTCTGAGCTATAGCATATAAGCGATAGCATATACCAATAAGCTATAGCATATTGCATTAAAAATAGAAAACGTATTTTTGGTTCCTGTAAAATAAATACCTCTGAGTAAACAACCCAGCAGTGTTTGAAATCAGACTTATCCAAGCTTAACATTTCCACAGTAGTTATTGATATCCATGTAAGATGGCGTAGATGGTTAGAAGTTAAGTATTTCGACGACATNGGTCGAATGACGAACAAATTCAAAATATGCTAANTTTTCACTGTTAAGAATCTACAATTTTCATGCATATGTTTACATCTTAGGTGTTCTGTTCACACCAGATAAAAGGCATTGCTTGTTCACCACCACTGTAATTTTTATTTTTCACCAATGCACACCGTTCAACCTTCTCCTAAACAATTTGCAATGGAGACAAATATTTTATAAAAAAAAAACACTAACCGCACCAATTACTTCGTTACTTAGTTCGGAATTAATGGAAATTCATATCTATTACACATCATTCTCATAGCAGTTACAGGTAGCC
>JGI24159J19872_10003084_pt1 | contig 20465 bp, 12 predicted proteins | sample Ectturendosymbi4_FD_19872 | JGI IMG/M metagenome (IMG submission 19872) | reverse complement strand
TGTCATTATTATTTGTTTTTATCTGATTCACACTCTAGTTAAAATACTCTTTTGTAGTGAAAACGTTGGAAAACCGTCTTCCCTGCTCATTTGTTCAAGCGACAATTTTTTTCTGGCATGTCTTGTAAAATGCAGCAGAAGAGATAAGTTAGTCTGAGGTGTATTCGCGCTAAAACGCATGCAATTAAGCAAAGCTCCGGACGAAAAGATGAACCTTCTGCCGGATACAGCCGAGTGTTTCTGGATAGATGTTATCTTCTTATTGCTTATGGAAGATTATAATCAGAAGCTTTAAGCCGAAACATTCGTTGATTCCTATCTGCAAGTGCGTTTAGGACAAAATAATTTTTATCGGTAGCACTTAGCAGAGAACGAACCTTCCTTCTAGTGCGCCTCTGCAGAAACCATGAAGTTGATTAGCTAACTTCAGTGGTCCCTTCCTTCGACCGGAGCTGATCAGCTAAGAACGCGAGCGGTAGTTTGTTGACTGCATTTTCAAAAACAAACAGTAAGTGTGGAAAGCATGACGTAACACTTACGAATGCAAAACTGTAAAAGCACAGGTCGATTTAAAGGCGCGCAAGACAGTTTCAGACAGGTTAAGGGAAAATGGGGGCATTTTTGCTGCGACTGATAAAGGATTTACATTGATCTGGTTCATAAGAGCTAGCCATCGATTTTTACAAAGTGAGGGCAACGATCGGTTAAATGGCTGATCGGTAGAAATCAATCGTCTGACCGTGATTCAAGAGCCACTTTAAGCATCAGGCGTCAGAGTTGAAATAAACATACATGATATCAGACAGAGACGAAAACTTTTGACTTGGGATTTTTGCACAGTGGGTTGTGTAGGCGGATGCAATTTTTGTAAGTTGCCTACCATTGGATTGTTGCAATATTATTCCAATGAATCCTAGTCGAACGGACCTCTTACGATGATGTCAATGCCAAAATCACAAGAAAATGCATTCTGGCGCTTGTTTAAAGTGGTTGTTTCAAACAAGGCCCCTCTGCACAAGTAATGGTTTGCGATAAAACGTGCGAAACAACTTTTCCAAGTGACACTTAAAGCATACAGTGCATGCACATAGACAAGCATAATTTTCGCAATAATAGAGCAGTACAGGATATACTTTGCCTGAAATCGGTTGTCAGTCAAACGCATTTGACATTATCTTATGCGCATAACAGCATCTCTTGGCAAGGTGCAGTGAAGTAAGAGAAACTAACTTCCTACGTGAGCTCATGAACCGAAAAAATCATGAGTGAGTTGGCCTTATGTAATTTGCAAGATTGCCATCGTTTCTATAGCGGTTGACATTGTAAACAATGAAACAAAACCGGATTGCGTTCAAGCAACAACCCTTTTACGGATTTTGAAAACTCACGTCAAGGCTAACCTATTTTGCATTTGAAAACTAAACTAGACTTCATAAGCAACTGGTTTATAGAATGCTTTTTATGTATAGTTTTTTCTTCGAGAGTAACTTTGAAGTCACAGCAGTTTTAAATAAAAAGTTAAGACTTAATTTACCCACAAAGGTTATGTTTAAATATGACTTGATTTTTCTGAACCTGCTTTCGTCATCCAATAAACCTTTGAAGAAAACTTGACTGTGACGACGAATACGTACAAGTAAAGCATTTTCCTATACTTAAAGTGCAAAACAAAATAAAAAATCTTAATACAGCAAATGACGAAAGATTATTGCTTCCGCATCAGTAAATAAGACGTTATAATGGTCAGAGCCATTAAAAGATTAAAATGATACTCGGTTGTTTTTGATCCAAAAGACTTCGGACAGTCGGAAAGAACAGAACCTGCAACAAAAATATTGTACAACACAATTCCCATAAAAGTTCAATTCCAAAACATTTTGTGTAAATCTACTGTGAGAAAGTTTTCGAAGAAATAATGTGTTTTGGCAGAAACTTTGCTACTTACATTTACCTTCATCGTTTCCTATTCAAAGGCTAAAGCTTTCTAATTTCTTAAATATTTAAATGGCACGTTAAGTTTCTTTATACTCAAGCGACGCATTAGCAACCTTAGTATGTATTATAGCATTAAAAAGCTCTTGCGTGGTTTAGTCAGGGGTTGAAACAACTTTACTTGTCCAAAACAATATGAAAACTTCTGCAAATAATTAGGAAGCAACAGAAAACATTTTAAAATATTAATATGAATTAAGTACTGTTTGAATGAGATGTGTGCGAAAATCATCTACAGCACGTCAAGAGGGTTGTTTTTAAAAAGTAATTCGTTATCATTTGACATCAAAGAGTAATTTCTCCACTATTTGCTGCTTGGTTACGATGCTCAAGGGCGTAAGCCAGGGTGGGTGGGGTTACCCCCCCTTGAGCTTGATATTTTACAAAAACTTTATTACCTGCGCAAAGGGGATAATTGTTTTCGCATCCTTTGTGCTTGTTACTTTGTGGACTTAATGCAAATACCACGAAATTAATTTTCATGCAAATTTCAAGAAACATTGTAAATGGGCCAAAAGAAATAATTAGGTTTTGGTGGGAATCTGGGTTATAGTCTGCATCCAGAAACCATCTCACCACTTTTTGCAGACCTTTCGCCCACTACGCATGTTTAAGATTGTGTTCCGCGATAGTTCACTTTATCCAACATAATTGTCTTTATTTTGTCTGCTATGACTGATCAGCGCAAACTTCTTCAAAACGTTGGTTTGGAAAACATGAATATGACGTCAAATTATGATGTCACAAACAACGCACACCAAATACAAGTGACACCATACGCCACTGAATGAACCCCCCCCTATGAAAATTTTCTGCGTACGTCACTGACGATGAAACAAAAAAGATGCCTGGTAATCTTTCACTTACCAACGTTTGATTCCATTTGAGGAAAAAACTCTTTCCAAAATGCGCAGTGGCTTTTGTAGTGAGCAAATACAGGTGAAAACAGCGTCGAAATGTTTTCTAACTCTGCACCTCCGCGGTATCCAATCAAATTAATGTATTTCGTGGAGGATTGATAGGTTGGCCAACTTTCAAAAGTAGAATCCGGCGGTCCATTGGGATTTCTGTCAAGAAATATGGCATATTTAGAAAAACACAAAGTCAAATAAAACAGTTTGGTTATTCGCTGCTCAACGGTTTGTTCGCACCAGTAAAATAAGCGATTGCAGGCAACAACTGATGCAACGCATGTTAGTTAATTTTTCCGCACAAGACAGATCCCTTTAATTCAGCTTGTTGTGACATGCGTGCGTGGCTTCCCACAGAACGTCCAGTCATTTCATGAATTAATCAAGAAAAGCTTGTGGTGTTCAAGGTAGTGTTTTGGTTTTACTTGATTTGATATATTTTCAAAGGAAACAAACCGTTTATAAAAACTGAGATCGGATCAATAATTCTGTGAAACATGCATAAGACGTAAATCACCTTGCTCGTCAAGAAAGGACTGCCATTAGAATCATTGTTTTACAGCATGCAGCAAAAGGCGGTAATACCCATCATGTCAACCACTTCTCAATCTTAGGCCATAAAAGCAGATTTCATGTTAACCCTGCTCAGTGAAAATTTCATGATTTTGATCTTTTGCTCATATAATATGATGGGATACGTTTGTATGTTGGCGAAACTGTAGGTGAAACACTCTACTTAGTCACAGTCATTGTGTCAAGTACGGATTGTAAAATGCTTATAGGTTGAAAAGTGCATACTCGAAACCAAAATCACGCACTCCTTTTTTCTTTTTAGTGAAAGGAGTTGCTGGAGCAACATTCAAAGCTTGTTTTGATACTCGCAGGGATAGCGCAAAACACTTGTTTTCAGATGAAGATTACAGCTTGGTGACGTGTAACGTTATGCCGGATTTCGTTTTTGCGGTTTTTCGATGACTGAGTCAAACGTTCATAAATTTTTCTTTCCAAACTTGTTCATTCTACTTCAACGGAGCAAACCAACATTTGGATCAAGTTCTTCAACAACATCCATGTTTGTTTAAGGTTGTAGATATCACAAAAGTAGTTGGTAATACAAATTAAAAGTGAAGTGGTCTATTGACTTCTGCAAGACTCCTGAGTTCTACTAAAGAAATGGCCACTCCGAATTTGAGAAAGAAATTGAACAGACGCAGTGCCAGAGTTTTGAACCGGAAACTTCGGAACTTTTTGTAATTTTTGTACCTAATGCTGTTTCGAAAGCTTCGAGCCAAAATCCACCAAATGAATCAATGAAACTGGGAACTCCAAGAAATTTGCACTGCCTGAATTTGCAAACTGCTGACTCACCCGTATTTGGCAAAGTTGGCCCATCTCGTCATCATCAAAAGACTTAGTTCTTTTTCTAGTTTAGTGTAGTTGAGGCGTCTGTCAAGCGGAATGCCAAAATTGAATTCGACCTCGTAGCCGTGCATAACGCCCATCCATTCAGGCCACGGATTTTGACTGCTCCGATGCACGAAATTGTACAAGTAGACCTTGGAGCGTTTTCCGGCCACTTTTGTCAAAAGCTCAAGCTGAAGCATTTCATCGAGAAAGTCGATAACAGGACAAACGAAGTTCACGTCGCCCACCATGTCATCAAGCAAATTTCGGTAAAACACGTCGGGAGGTGGAGAATTTTGCAACGGGAAAACTGGAATTTTCACCCAGTCTTTGTCGATGGGACGCATGGCGAGTGTTCGGTTTCTGGGCTTGATGCCGTTCGTGTAAGCGAACTCGGTTGCATCAGTGAGAACTTTGACCGCTTCGTCAGACTTGAGATCAGTAACGCTTCTGAGAGCACGTCTGAGTCCAGCCTTGAACTGTGATCGGTTGATCTTGCTCTCATTTTTGAGGTTGAAAGCAGGTGAACCGTAAACCAGGAAGTAGGTGCCCTCGTTCAAGTTAAAGCCAGCAAGGACGTTAACGGTTGGCAACTCATTTTCTGTGTCATCAAGCAAGTGAGAAGGGTCGTTTTTTAAGAAATGTCCGTCAACAATGGGTGCGTTCGGAAACTTTGCTGTCCCCCAGTCCTCCAGTCCCATTTCCACGTCGACCAGTATTTGCGGGTCTGTCGTTTGAAGGCACGATACGTTGATAGACCGTTCGATTGAGCCTGAAAATTAACAAGATCCTCAATTTTTCAGTAAGTGGATTTGTCATATCCTTCATTTAATTGCATGAAGGTATTGCGGGATGAAAGTGTGACCACGAGACAAATCGTTCACATCACAATAAATTTCGACTAAAAGAACTCCGCAGCAGGCTTCTCTTCATCTGGCACAATGTTGCCTTGTCGTCCAGTTGCCGCGTAGCTGAAATGTGTTGTGGCAAAATAGCAGTCCCGTAACTAGGGGGTCTCAGGGGAGATTCCCCCCTGGAAAATATGGTGGATATAAATTAAAACTATTGGACATCGTTTAAAAATTTTGGACCCCTCATAAAACTCTCGATCCCTGGTGTTCCAAGCTGGTTACGGGTCTGCTGAGTAATCATGCTGCGCACGGTATCTCGCTTCGCACTTTTGCTATGTCGTGGAATCGTCACGTTGTTATTTATTGTACCTACCCCAACTATCACACTGTCAAGCACTTTTGTCGCCCAATTCACTTTTCATGAGCTGACCCGGCATAAGCTTAAGTCGTTGTTGAAAACAGTCAGTTGACTGTAGCTACACTTTCCAAAAAATAAGGCACGTCAAATCGCGCGAACTCCTGGCTCTCTTACAAATTTGCAAAAGTCAGTTTATATCATTGCATATAAACTCGTCTAAAAGTCAGGTGCTTATTTTCTGAGTACCCAGTTGCAAAAGATAAATTAAGCAGCGAAATGGCTTACTGCAGAAAAATTTATCGTTGGAAATAGAGCTGGACGCGGCCATCTAATCCACTGGAGAAATATAAAAACAATACGTCAATCTTCTAAGGGCTACCTTTGTCTCCAACTCGCTTAATTTCTGTGCAGTTAATGGTATCGGCAATAGCAAGTGTTCGCCTGTGTGCTTCTTCCAAAGGTATAAGTGTCCAGGGGCTGAACGCCGTAGCACTTTGCAAGATAGCATTGCTGCGGATAACAACACGTGATGTGAAACAGAATCTGAGAAACGTCCACGTAACAACCGTAGGTAGGATAACAAAAGCTTTATTTCGTGTTCTGGACACACGATTTCGTATTCTGCCCTAACAACAAGGAAAAAAGGCCAAGTTTACGAAAGCACAAATCTTAGAAAAGCTGTTTTTCCATAAATGCTGAGCTTCAACTACTTTCTCATAAATTCTTCATAAAAATTTGCAGAATTTTCTGTAAAAATTCTTGGTCAATAATAATCGGATAAGAATTTCTAAATTCTAGCTGCGCTTTGTTTCAGAAAAATGTGGTGATTTCTTTCTTCTAATTTACATTCACAATCAATTTATTCCTAGGACTAATGGAACTGTTTTGAGGTAAAATAAGCTTCGCCGATTAAAAAATTTTGTTTCAAGCCATGCATTTTTATAGCACATGATTTAACGGAGACAGCAATAAAACATGCTTAAAGTAATTGACAATCGAGAATATAATCATAGTAATAAATGTGTACCTTTCAGTTCGCTTAGCTCTACAAACACTATAAGCAAGTCTAAACTCAGAATCCGGACTCAACTCTTCGTAACAGTTCTCCACCTCTACTGTATTTTTGAAATGTTTTGAGAGATCGGTCAATATTTTTTACCTGAACAACCCACGTGACAATGGAGATATCATGTGAAGAGAAACGCTTGCAGCGCCAGCGCTTTCCCCGAACAGAGTAACTTTTTTCGGATCTCCGCCGAAGGAACGGATGTTGTCACGAACCCACTCAAGGGCTAGAACTTGATCAAGCATTCCTGCGTTTCCGGGAATTTCGGGGTGATCCGCAGCAAGGAAGCCCAGCGCCGCCACGCGGTAATTCATGGAGACAACCACCACCTGGGAAAAGCATAATGCTGTCAAAACTGACCTTCAGTCCCAATGGGAATAACATTCAAACGTAGAGTTTTGTTTATTGTTTTGCTGGCTAAAAAAAACGCACAAAATCAGTCAGAGATATGTATAGTCAGGGCCGGCCTTAGCAAGTGCGGGGCCCGATTGGAGACAATTTTGCGGGGCCCCGCTTAGTGGTGTGTACAGAAATTTTTGAGGAGCATCAAGTCATACTGATAGAAATCGGTGATGTGAGAAGAGATCCGAAAGGAACGACCTACCACTTCACTAGTTGGCAGTACTCTTGCAGTGAAACTTATGAAGCTGTGTCCCATCACTCTCGTTTTCGGGGAAAATTTATGTTGTGATTGTAGGTGATTCTCCTTGTCCTAAATAGTCCCTAACATTCCGACTCATTGCACCTGGCTATTTAGCAAGAGCGTTTGCCTTACTAAATACAATTTGACGTGTTATGAAGCGCACGACAAGCATTTTCACTGTGGTGTGACTCTTCTAGAGCTTTTTCTGGATTTTCTAAGGTACAGTAGTTCTGCTGCTAAACTCTTGTTCAACACATCTCTCTTTTTCCTACACTTAAATCATATTACAGTAAAGCACCGGTGTTGAACACAAACCGCTGATGAGAGCAGATTTTTAAGGTCCCGGAAAAGATAAAAAAATTGCTCTCTTTTGATATGAAAGAAATATGCAAATTAATTGCAGATTTCCCAGTAACTATAAACCTTTCAGAAAATTTTCAAAACAAGCAAGTACTTTGGTAGCATTGGCGTATGGGGCGGGGGAGAAATTGTTCCCCCAGATTCGGGAAAGATTCAAAAAAGTTCAGGCAAAACTGCAGAATCATGGTCTGCAAAACCTTTCCTGTTGAAGATTGTGTGTTAATGGCGTAACATTCGGGTAAATCGAAAAATATTTCCCCAAAAGCCAAAGCCCCCGCACGCCTACGTTAGAAGTCTTCAAAACTTTCAGGAAAGTCATCCCACCTTGTCACTTTTTTCAACTTTCAATTTGTTAGCCTATATCTCAAAAATTACGACGCCCATCTAGTTGAAAGTGATGCCATAATCCTTGTTCCAGTGGTACTGCACTTTTTCATGATGCAACTTTCACCACAACAACATTACTTGGTTTACTTCGCTTAAACGTAACTGTCACTTCTATTTCTTTGCAAATGGATTTACTGTTAATAGTCGTAACTTATGATGTTTTAAACCTGCTACCAAAAGTTTTCGCATCATCTGACACACCCATCGACAAACACTATTTGCTGGGACTGGTTCCATTTGCTCCCACTTATCATGGAAATTGTGATATTCGAAACGCAGTACGAATATTACACATTATCATCAGAGCTATTTAGTTTTATTTAATTCTTATTGACTGTTCCATTTACACTATAAGTAACCTAGCACTCAGGAGGTATGCAACCTAAATGACCCCTAGTCCATCGCAGCCTCCCACTCCACCATGCACTTTGTCAATCGGTTTACTTGGAACTCATCGTGGCGCCATGCAACGGTAGTAAACATTGTAGCAAATGTGTTCTCTTTATCAATACCACATATCTATGTTTGTGTTTCTTCGAAACAATCGTATTAGAACCATTAAACGTATGCTTTGCTATTACTGGCACATATGTATCTTCGTGTTCTTTCAAGTATCTGTGTGTTCTTTGTTACTGCCATGTATATTTAAGTCTACTGCGTTGCGTGTGGGAGTGAAGACGTTGTGCAATACAATTCAATTCCGGTTGTAGGACAAATCCCACATGGAAAAATGCCATAAAGGCAAAACCGGATGTGGACAATTGTAAATAAAAAACGTAATGAACACTTGGATAATAGTTCGCGATAGTTGTTGTGGCGTGATTCAGTTTCACGAAAGGATAGGAAATTCGGGCGGAATTTTCGATTCGGATATTCTTTAATTTGTAGCAGGGGCGCAACCAGCTCTTCATTTCGGGAGGGGGCAATTTTCATGAACTTTCATTCCATGACGTCATCGTGCATATTCAACCGTGGTACAACTTATTCGCAAACGGGCACAGGTAAAGTTCTCTTCACAACGTTTCCGAAAATGAGAAGTTATTAGTTTTAAAGCAGGCCCGTAACTAGGGGGGTGAAGCCCCCATTAAAATTTTTTTCGCCCCACTTGGAAAAATGTGTTGGACATAGTATAATTTGAAACTGTTGGACATAGTTTAAAAATTTGGGCCCCTCCCAGAAACTCTTCGCCCCCTCTGCTGTCCCAAGCTGCTTACGGGCCTGATTTTAATCAAGATGCAGACCGAACGATCAGGACAGAGTAAAAATTAGTAGCCTAATACAAACACCTGGTTCCGTATTCAGCTAGTGCAGTCATGGCTTTTAGAAATTTCATCAAATCGTTTATCAAGATTTTTGAAACTTTAGTTGAATATATTTGTTGTGAGATAATTTCTAGATGATAGTGCGAGAGGTGAAGCTGTCAGATACAAGAGACTATTGCCAGGACATATTTAATCAATGATGCTATTCAAGCGCGTACGCAAGGGGAGGTTGGGTTAAAAAACTCCTTGAGCTTGATATTTTACAAAAATTTTATTACTTGCGCAGAGGAGATTAATTGTTTTCGCATACTTTTTGCTTGTTAATCTGTCGACTTAATGAAAATAACACGCAAAAAATATGCATGCAAATTTGAAAGAGCATTGTAAATGGGCCAAAGAGTAATAATTAGGTTTTGTTGGGAATCTGGGTTATCGTCTGCGTCCAGAAACGATCTCACCAATTTTTGCAGACCTTTCGTCCACTTCGCATGTTTAAGATTGTGTTCCGCGACAGTTCACTTTATCCGAAACAACTGTCTTTTTGTCTGCTATGGCTGATCAGCGCAAGCGCTGACCGCATTGACTACATTACTAATTTCTATAGCATGATAGAACTGTTGCACGAGCTAGCTCAAAAACAGCGGTCTTTACACAGAAGCATTCAGGCATTGATAATGTCTCAGAAGGAAAAATAAAAATAAAAGTTTACTGGACTTCTATACATAACAAAAAAATTGAAAGTTTTCTTGCGTACTTCATGCGCATTCTCGATTCTTGTGTAGTTTATCAAGACTCGATCTTGCAAACCGGGGTGTGCGCCAGCAAGTCCAGCCGCACACTGTCTATGCTCGACCATAGGCGTAGCCAGGCGGGGGGGCAAAGGGGCCATGGTCCCCCCAATTTTTTGGAAATATGGTCATTTTGTGCTTTGAGAGGAGTTTTTCCAAACAAAATAGGGTTATTCGCTTAAATTCAAGCATTTTGGCCCCCCCAATTTTTTGCCCCCCCAAATTGCTAGGCTGGCTACACCACTGTGCTCGACTGCTCGTATTCGACAAAACATTAGCATAGCCTCATTTTGCGGTTGTAAATTGCTCTGACGCAGCGATGAGTGTGTTTTACTCCCCTGCTTTAACGCACTGCCTGATGTTTTTTGCAATGATGAACTGCTGAGTCGTAGGGTTGAGTTCATTTTCCTCCAATATCCTAACGTGGAGCGATAATAGTTTGTATTCAATGCAATGACACATAAAATAAGGGGAATGGGTGTAGAAGAATATGTATATTATGTCAACAAACTTTGTCAAAACGTTGGCTTAGAAACATGAATATGCTGTCCAATTATGACGTCACAAACATCGCACACCAAATACAAATGACCACCATATGCACTGAATGAAAACCCTCCCATCAAAATTTTCTGCTTATACCACTGATGCTACAGTTTAAATTGTAGATGCGAGACTTCGTCTGCTAAGTGAAATACTCTTGAAAGGAATGCAACAGGAATGCAACTTTAACTTTATTACGAATGGTTGGGCTGGGCCAGGCTCGCCACCAGATGTGGGTGGGCCTAGCCACTTTTACTAGGACTGCCCAAACAACACTTAATAACTTTGAGGCTCTTTTGAAATTCGAATTTCGCCTGCAACGTTAGAGCATGGCTGTGAAACCTCAGTAACGGTTAAGCACTGAACATAAAATGCAAAAATGCTTAAATAGTAGCCTACAGTAACCCCAAGCAAACGTAAAGCTAACACAATATGAACATACGAGCAGGCCTATGCTGTTTCTGTCACCGGGCATAGTCTATTGGGTGCAAACTTAGTTCTGATCCTGTGATAGCAATGCAGTTTTTATCGTTGACGTTTCAAGAGTGTATGCAAACTCTCTCCCTCAAAAGATGGCAAGAAACAAAATCAAAGCGTACACACACTGCATTTATGAAAATTTTCAGAGTGGTACACGAAAAAAACGATAAAAAATACCTTAGAAATAGGCTACCAACAATTTAAACGATCTCTCAATTCCGGCATATTTGTGGTTAAATACCAATAATTCAGGAAATTTTCGATCAGATTGCCTGTTTCACGATATATCCTGTAAGGAGATAATTAACCAGTAAGACAAAGAAAAATTCAAGTAAAACTTTCTCTTAAAAATGGTTAGAATGCAAAATTTTGACTTCATTATTTGAAAGTTTTTGCATATGTCAAAATTGCTATGCAATGTTTTGAAAATTTCGGGGGGGCAAATGCCCCAAATGTCTCCCCCGCTGGTTGCGCGCCTGATTGGTAGTAAACGTGTAAGTTAGATATTACTTGAACTGTCTCTATCACATGCTGAGAAGGCACTGTGGATATACCGAGAAACACATTGAAAGATCAAAGACACTGACGTGACTTACTTTTGGCATAGTGTAAAATTTTTGCTATTAGAATAAGACAAGAAATTTCTCCAGTTTTACATGCCAAGTACAAACAATTTGTGACTGACTTAAGTAGCCACATTTTTGCAGCCATTATTTTCAAGTAAACAGGGATTCTGGAAAAAGATTACTGAAGCTTTCAGTTATTCTGGCGGAGTTAAGCCTCACAATAGAAAGTTATCACGTCTGATAACCTAAGGTTTAAACGAAAAACAACGTCTTTGCTGTTTTTATCAAAGAAAAGCTCTTTAATTTGATATATTTTTAACTTTAATATTTTTACAATAGACTACGAGCGAACGGTAAATTCCTACATCTCAAACATTTTGACTTGCAGCACACCACGGCATTTGCATCTGTTCGGGTAGTGTTTGTCCAGGCAGCAGCTGGTTTCCAGGCGGCATTACTGGAAGAACCATATGTGCTAGCTCGCAACATGCACAATACCTTGCGAAAGGGTCCAACTAGCTCTATCCGAATGAATATTTATGTAATTAACATTTACGCACAAACTTTGTTTTATAAACTCCACTGGATATATTTCGAGTTGCACACGTCACTTAGGTTCCTTCGCTGAACTTAATGAACAAAATACGAGTATTTTTGTTACCATCACGAACCAATTAAGAGCATGGTTTTGGACAAGGATTTGAGTTTTAAAATTATTGTTTTTTTTAAGTTACTCAATTTTAACTCGAGTTTTCAATGTTTTTGGACTTGAATTTTAAATTTTGTTGTTATCTCTGCCACGCTCCTGTGCCTTTCTCCAACTTAGCATTTCCGGGTGAGTAATCCTTTCAGCGTTCATTAAATGCTTTGGAAAAGCCCCTTCACGGCAAAAACGAACAATCGTGAGGTGTATATCAAACATATAAATTGCACAGTAGGAAGAGAAACGTATCTGAGCTTTGCTGTCAGTGGGGAAAGGTTGTACTTCGCCAGAGGCGTAGTTCAACCGCCTGAAGCTCACCACTTCCGTCAGAGCCAGTATCAGTTGAACTTTTTGATGGTGTGCGGACTATTTCGGAGAAGAATTTGAAAATATTGAAGAACATTGCAAAATGTTGAAATTTATCCGAAAACGCAAGCTTTATACCGCATTTTTTGAAAGGGAACAACTGTCCGTTTTTTTCTCCCCTGCATGGGCGTGATCTCCAGCAGCGCACAGTAGATATAAAATAGTAATTTCGAAGCTGAACGATATGATTTGAACCACTGAACGCTGTATAAACGGACTTCAATTCTTTTCAGGCGTTTGATGTAACAAGTACAGCTCTGCGGATGTTGGTACTTCATCGGCTTACCACTTTAAAAAATTCCCATATTGCGAAAGGCAAAGTTCTACCTGTTGAGTTACTGCTAGCCATTTGCCATCGTACACGTCCAACGACGATGTGCCACTGTAGTAGCCGCCACCATAAACCCAGACCATCACTGCCAGTGAGGAATTGTCGCCGACGAGCTCTGGCGTCCACACGTTGAGATATAAGCAGTCTTCATTTTTGGGGGTATTGGTATTCCACATCGCCGTGCCCCTGAACCCTGCAAAGGCAAAAAGTGTGTGAGGCATCCTTCACATTTGTTTCATTTTTCACACGTCCATTCAGCTGAAATCATATCTGATAACCTCAATGCAATGAGCTCCGGGTTTATTTGAACAATTTTTTACCACAACCTTTCAAAAACTCCCTTACTGTCACCACTCGCAATGAATGACTTGATTCTTGTCAGTTGGCAGATGAGTGTAGCTAAAATAGCTTTTGTTAGAAAGAACTAAAGAACTACCACCAGCTGCTTAAAAAGTGCAGATAAATCCCATATCCTTGTCCAGTGGCGTAGCCAGCCTAAAATATTGGGGATGGGCAAAAATTTGAGCGGAGCCAAATGTTTGACTTTTTGTTTGGGACGCCGCTGAGCTCCCCCGTGGCTACGCCTATGTCCTAATCTTTATTGAACGCTTTTATCATCGATCTACGCCTGTGGATAGATTGAAAAATAAAACCAACACCTAAATCTCTTTTGTGAACACACGGGTAGGCTCGATGAAAGTTTGTCAGTAACGTGTATTAAAGTCATGAGGCTACTTTGTCAGACTGTCACCTGCAGTGTGCACTGATAACAATTAGACTTGGAGTGTTGTGTGGATTTGTGTAACATTTAATTGTTCGTTCCAATCCGTTTGTAATATGAGGGCATATTATCTAAATGCATGACTTTAACTCATGAATTGCATTTTCTAAATTTGTAAAGTTTTCATCCACCGGACAAAGAACGCAAGAAGATGCAAGTTTGTGGCAAGACTGACCAGATAAGAAGTTAGAAGACGGCCGACAGATTTTTCGAAGATTATAAGCAATAACAGACTTCTAACGTCAAACCTCGTTGCAGTGAACGTCGGTAACCCATGAAAAATATATATTGCCATCAAAATCCATCTAAGAATAACTCTTTCTACAGTGTAAACATGTTTGGTTTGTTTTACCATCCTCAAGTTCTTTTGATTACCTACTCGCATTCTCGCATTCTCCTTCAAAACTCAAGGCCGCGGTTTAACAAAACCCTACTTTTCTTTCTGTCTTCCTCAAGCTTGCCCTTGGGACAACGTCCTGGTATCACGAATCGCTCACCTACATTTGTAACATATATGACTGTTAAAAAATAATGTAGGGGCAGAATCCCACAATATTGACTTTAGCGATCAGAACCAATGTGAAGCACAAAATATGCACTATTACAATACTAGCAAAAATGTATCTTCCAAGCCTTATAGCTGTCTCTACCCTACACCTTTTATTGACTTTCTTAATTAGTCAGTTTCTAATTTGTATTCGTTTCCTCTTACCACTGCTGGTGAAGTAAGCCAACTAATATCATCTATAAAATGCAAAACAACATCGAACTCTTATAACATTCCCGTAAATGTTATAAAACAAATTTGCTAATACCTTATCGTTATGGTAATCTGAATTTTTTATTAATGGTATGGCATAAGGTGAATTTCGTAGCTTTTCAAATGTTTCTCAAACTAAACCCATCGCTAAAATAACCATTCCCAAGTCTCCTAATGACTGCAGATCAATGTTACTGCTTTCAAACCTCTCCAAAGTATTTGGAAAAGTGATTTGCAACAGATGGTAACCGTTTTTCAAGTAATTGCATGCTAAGCCTATGGTTTTGTTTTAATATTATAGTGAAATAGCAACTACTACCACCTATGGCAGCTTGGTTTGTGATAAACATAACAAATTAATTACATGTATTTTTTCCTAGACTTGAGTAAAGCCTTTGATTGTGTTGATCATAAAATTCAACTTAAAATAATGTTTTACTACGAAGTAATAGAAGTACCCATAAAACAACTTGCTGCCTACTTGGACAACAGGGTTCAGTGCACTAAAAAAGCAGATATTACATCTTTCTTACACGCCACATAAGGTGGACCTCAGGGATCTTTGGGCCTTTACTATTCCTTACATATGTTAAAGATATTGTAACATCGCCCAATGTTAATAATGTTTAAAATGTTGTTGATATCAGTCTTCATATTTCAGGAAAGAAAACTACAAAAACGTGTAAAAGATGAGCTTAAAAATTTAACTACTGGGTTCGTGCTAACAAATTTAGTATCAGTTATTCCGAAGTAATTTCATGCTCATGAATAAAATCAAAAATAGACATTTTTCTGTTTTTACTGATTTAATCAACCGATATAAATACGAAGTAACCTAAATTATTTTGGAATTGTACTTGATGAAAAACTTAATTGGAAGCCTGAAATAGAAACGCTGGCAACATCAGTTCCTAAATCATGTGAAATTTTGTGCAAACTGAAACACTACGGCAGTATCTCACTATTCAAATCCGTTAATTTTGCCCTTTTTCATTCTTATCTAACTTACTCAATACTTAATTAGGAAGAGCGAATAAAACTATTTTACTTCCATTAATAACATTGCAGAATGAATCTATAATAGCCGTAACAACACGGATTTGCTTTCTTGTAATTACCAAATCGTAAAAATGTCTGATTTATTTAAATTATCAGTTGTCAAATTTATGTCCTCGTTTAAAAACTGTAAACTGTCTGAGCACTTTCACTTTGACAATGATTTTTGTAAGATTGCATCAATTCGCAATTATCAAGAAAATGATTGATTCTTATTCGCAAAAATACCATTTACCCAGAATGAAAACATCTCTGGTTCAGCCTTCTTTGTATTTGTCCCAGAATATCGTCCGAAATTCATGAAATCTTTAAGTCTCTCTCATCTTTTACATTTCGAAAGCAATGCAAAAATATCTTGTTCTCTTGCCAATATGCGAGCTGTTTCTTGAGTCATATGTTTGTTCCAATGTTTGTAACTTTGTATATAGTGCCTCTTCTTTCTGTGTACCCTTCATCTTTCCATATGCTTACCCCAGTGACCCCACACTCCTGTACATAGACATGCTTTTCTCTCTCTGTGCTCTTTGTTCTTCGTGATGATGTGCTTTGCTAGTAACTTATGTTGGATGTTCAAATTAGTGCATTTTGTCACTTCCTTTTTCCTCTTCACTTAAAACGTCTTGATGGCATAAATCAACACAGAGTTGAAGACATTTTAATATTTCTGCCCTTTGGTGTTTATCTGCTCTTTTTTAGTTTTTCGTGGCAGGTAATGGTAATATTTGAAAATTGCTGTGAAATAAGTACTGTAGAATCTTGTGAAGGGTTCCTAGCAGTACCTAGATTGAAATCTTGTGTCTTCCAGCATCTTGTTTGAAAGGAAAAACATTGTAAGGCTAACGTATACAACGAGCGTTCTACTGTATGTACAGTGCATTTCCTGATTACATATTTGGTAACGAAATAAAAAATCAAATAAAAAACGAAAAACTTGCCTTTCTTGTATGACTCAAACGAAAAATCTGCCCACTGATAGCACGAAAAAGGATATTCGAAAGCGTCACGAGTGCCTTCCCAGGATTTGACAGGAGTGGGCGCTTTAAATCGTTTCTGGCCGACCGGCGGTTCCCCGTACGGTATGCCCAAAAATGTCGATACACGTTTACCAAGCATGACTTCTACGACCCTTCCTCGCACTTTTCCGCTTTCAGTCGGGACAACAACACAGGACTCGCAATCAGGAACCGTCCTGAAGTCAAGTGTGTGGCCGCTGGCCTCGTCCTGCAAAGTAGTAAAGTCTTTTTCATCGAGTTCAGCCAAGGTAGATGCGGCAGTCGTGGATGAAATTGAAGGCCGATGGCGTTTCGAATGACGAAGCGAATTTCTTCTTCTTGAAGATCTTTGCATTCCGTTGTGAGCAGTTTTTCTGTCGCCATGCGCTTTGCTCTTCTGCTTGTGTCCGCTTGCTCTCCGGCTATTGGATCTTGCCTCGGCACACAAAATAAAAATTAGCATCACCACTGCTATCGCCAAAACGATTTTCAAATGCTGCTTCATTTTGAAGGCTGGCTAGGGATATTCTTCACAGTTGGGTAATCTGCAAGTACTTGTCTCGGCTGCAATCCAAATCACACCCAGTAAAACCAGCAAACATCTTAGCAAACAGCACAACCAACTTTGCAGGTCTTCTTCACTAAAAGCAAACAAACAGCCTACTGTACAATAAAGAAAAACCTACGATGCATCAGACATCATCGCATAAAAAAACGGTTGTAACAAGTAAAAATGGACAAACAACGGCACTTCACCTGCTTTTTAAAAGATAACGGCGTAGATGGTAAATTTTCTCGTTCAGCTAACAGAAAAGTTATGGGATGGGGCTAAGTATTGGTACCTTGAACTTTTTTTATTTGGTGTGATGCTTTTAAGTCATGAGAACGTTTGAACACCTCGCACTTGAAAATCTACCTACAGAAGTTAGCACCAGCCGCTCTGTTCTTCAGAACAAAAATAATATTTCGTGATTGACAAAATTTGTAGTTCAAAATTTCGGCAAGGACTGGAGCTCAGGGCCCCTCGCTCTCCAGACCCTACCTACAGGCCCATATTGGCATCTGCGCCTTAAGTCAGTGGTTCCCACACGAAGACCGTCAAGGTGGTACCCGAGACCCTTCTGCTCTTCTACACAGAAAGAAGACATTTTGTTTTTCCTTATCGCGTTTTGTTAATAAAATCCTGCATTTTTGTGTACTTCCCTTATTAGTTTCGAAAAATGGCCATTATAATTTCTCACAGCCATTTCATTCATGCCGCATGTGTGTCAAGTCTGGTTTGCCAAACTTTGATCGAATGATATTGGGTAGAATGAGTTTTCCAGGAACAAGGTGTTTTCAAGGTGGTACGCCGTGAAAATTTAGGGCTCACAAATGGTACGCGATCAGAAAAAGTTTGCGAACCGCTGCTTTAACTGATACTTATGTTCACGTGAATGTGTAACGCGCTTTCGTAAGTGTCTATGGAATGTAATATAAGTAATCTTCGGAAGGGCAGGGGCAGGGCCCAGTGGAACATCGTCTGGCGTATTTTTTGAAATTCATTTTTCTTTCTACAAGTAGCCTTGATTCATGATGACAACAGCATGTTGGCGCGCAACATCCTTTTCCCAGTAACAAAAAGTGCTGTATGTAACGTGTAGTTACATACAGCAGGAGGCCTGTAACGCGTAGTTCAGGACAATATAAAAGCATAAATTAGGAGTAAAGCAAAACCTATTTTCTTAGGCAGTATGTTGTCAAAGCAGACGAATTTTCTATAAACGTAGGCAATATGACGAAGAGTGCGGCATGATGTACACCATGCTTTTCAGGCCTGCAAGGTGTACTGTTTGATCTGCAACTTTGTTTCTTCTTGAACTGTGTCAAAGGGCAGGTGTTTTCATTCTACTGAGAGGACAAATTTCATTTCAGTATTTCCGTTGAATTTCATGCTGTGGTCCGTGATCCCAGGAAGTCTTGCCTTTTGCAACCAGTTTTATGTCAAATGCAACGCGTTTTCATGTTTGATAGATATATGACCCAGTGCAGCCAGTTTTCATAACATGGATATACTGCAAGTGGTTTCGAAAACGTTTTGCACTAGAAATATTTTATGAAACTTCAGCGGCCTCGTTAAATGCATGTGCATTTTCGAAACGCTTTTTACTACGAGCGAAATTTCACTTAGTTTTGTTTGATTAAGAAAAACAAGAGCGCATCACTATGTTAGCTATCGTTTTCAATTTAAATATAAAAGCTCTTTGAAAGTTTTATGAATGCGTGTGCCATACAAATAGTCAAAATAACTTCAGTCAAGGATGGGTATTTCGTAGTAAGAAAAACAACAATAATATCAAATTGCAACATATTCACCCCCCTCAAACGAAGTCTAACAATGCGATACAACGCCATAGCAATCCGCACGTTTTCTTGGCCGTGTGGACCTGCGCACAGTGGGGGTAGGTGACTTTGCAGCGTCCGTTTGCAAGCTTTCTTCTGCTCGATTACCGCCGTCTTGTTTGACCATTCAAATGCATATGCTTTCGAAACACCATTCCAATGCATATGCTTTTGCATTATAGAAGGTCCATTCTTTTCAAAACATGTAGTCTAAAGCAGGGGTTCTCAATCTTTTCAATCGCGTGGCCCAATTGATAACCAAACATATGGTCCGTGGCCCACCTACTGTACAACTTCTCCAATGCGACAATTTTTGCACATGCACTGAGCAGAAATGAAAACAGCTAAAGAAAAATTTTAATAACACAACATGCTCTCCAATCAAATGCCAAGGCTGATCTAATTGTTGTTAGAAGCATAGATATTCCATGGTCAGGAGGGTTTGTTGCAGAAGCATAAATATTTTACGAAGAGGTCCAACGCCGGAACAGCGGTAGGGGTTTGACAGCGTTGAAGGCAATGGGAACTTATACAAAACAAAAATATCTTTACCAATTATGCTTGTTTCTGATCAGCAGCAATGTCTACCTCAAAAAGAATTAAAAAGGTTACAGAAACCCATTTTGAATTTTCTGTGTGGGCAATAGTTGCAATAAGTTGTTTAAAGTCTATCTTGATAAACCGTTAAATTACCAGTGATAACCTACTGCTTTCAAAAGGCATCTCTGCCCCTCGTTGGCCCCCTTTTGAAAGGTAAGGGGTCAATGCTCCCGTCATACCCCCTGTCCGACGTTCATGGTGTGACGCTTCGCGACAAGGTGCGCAGCTGTGAAATTCGCAAAGCCCTGAATGTCGAACCACTTCTCCAAATCGAGAGATTCCAGGTACATTGGTTCGGGACATGTGTCCAGAAAGTCCCAGTAAAGATTGGCGAGGCACGTCCTACTGCAGTGGTTCCCAAACTTTTTTCTTTCAAGGCGCATTTTAGAAAAAAACAGAAATTATTTGGCGCACTTCGAAAATTTGACAAAAAAATTTATTTGAATTTGTAAATTTGCAACAAATCTGTCAGTGAGACACATGTGCTTGATGTTGTTTGGCATCGGTTTCAATGTTAGGACGTATTTCAGAGAGACAAACCCTCATTTCTTCTTCAACACAACATAGCCACTTTCGTTTTTGGGCTTATGTTGTGGAGTGTTGAAAATCCAAGTTCACATAGATATGATGTTGCAAACTGCATCAAAATGGTCAAAGCCTTCTTAGCTAATGAAGGGTATTCTTCTTTTACAGCAATCCAAAATGCATCTATAGGTAACTCAACTTGTTTGATTTTAAAGTCCGCGGTCACTAGTAATACATGCCAACTCCTCTTCTTCACATGATAGAAGACCAGTGTTAGATGAACTCTCTATGAAAGGATTTCGAACCCAGTCGTACTCATCAGTCTTCGGTGATGGGAAATAAAAGTTGAATTTCTTCC
>JGI24159J19872_10003083_pt1 | contig 20465 bp, 10 predicted proteins | sample Ectturendosymbi4_FD_19872 | JGI IMG/M metagenome (IMG submission 19872) | reverse complement strand
CCACTACGCAGTGCAGACGTGATAAAGCGGCACTGACGACCACTGAATCAAAACTGTCAAATTTAAGATTACCTAAATAAGCACAGTTTGTACTTAACACTACAGCGAAAGCCTTCGACTAGGCCGCATGCGGGCCACAGGTCGGACATGGCTATTCTGTGCTCTCCACTGCCGCACTTTCACCACTGACTACAAGCGAACTGCAAGTTTTCTCCATCGCGTGAACTTCTGAGAACCTGAAAGCCGTGCTTTGTGTCGATCGATAAAGTGTCAATCGCCGCTGGTCTTTGCAAGAAGTAGTGTTTGATGTATTCGTCATATTCGAAACGAACAGCTTAGTGCTTTCCCGAAATGTACCGGCACGTACAAAAAGTATCGCGGTGCGCTGCTGTCACCGATGCAGATCCTGCTGTTATGGTNNTGGGCAAGAAATGTCGCATTGAAGAGGTGTGTTGGTTAATCACCNCGCATTACTTACCTTACATACTGGAATTGCTTAAAGGGTGACTCGTTTCAGTGCATTGAGCACGGGCACATCCTGTCCACTCGCCTGACATTAGTGTGAAAACGCCGGTCATTTATTGGCCGCGGCCAAATTACGACAGGAAGTTAAAACGGTACACTGTGAAAATTAACGATTTTGGCTGAATTTCCAGGCTAACTTGCAAAATTGCGCCCTATACAAATGCATCGCAAACGTTTTCTTGTCGCTCAGCTTCCTACTTAAAAGTGAGACTTATCAACTCATCGAACCACAGTGAGGAGGTTACCACCATCAAACTGTGACTGCTGCTTAGCTTGATTTTTAAATGACGGTGACGTTTCTTCGCCATGGCACCACGCGTTAAAAGTAGTAAGCTCATGCTCATTACTATGCGACCTTCTTAAAACTTGCAGATCTAGAAAATGTGCTGGGTGACTGGTAAAAATGAACTAAATGTGAAGATCGGCGCTTTGCCACATCGTTTTAGAGAGCGCACTTTCATAAAAAGAAACAGCGTTTGCATTGTCAGTATCTATCGAGAAGAACTCCGTCGACAACAATGAATCAGACAGTATGATGTTTACCGAGTATATATTTCGTCTACTGAGTAGACATCATAAGCTCTTATTCAAATAGAATCGTTTGTATCTTTTCCTTCGTTCCGTGGTAATGTNGCCTGTGCGANTTGGTGCTCGTTCCCGTCACTCCCTATGGCCCTATGGTTACATTTATGGATTTACTTACGNGTCAATTTNATAACGCCGGCCCAGGGATTATAGGACAAGCTGATAAGATTAATGACACGGCTGCTTGGCTGCTGTATGTTTTTGGCTGAATTTGTAGCGTTTTACTACTGGAACTGCTCAACTGCGCGCGCTATGCAACTGCCAATTATTATCAAGGCAGTGAAACTAAGCGTAGACAGTCACACTGTTGCCAATTTTTGTTTTTTGTAGGACTTGTCAAGTGAGCCCGATAACGTTCTCGAGCCATTGTTTTTGCGCAACTTCAAATTCCACTCTGGTTTACTTAACCTTGCTGAGTATTTTGCCGTCAGTTACGTCTTGCTCGCATTTTGCTTCTGTGGGCGCCCTAACGTGTAATTTGGTCCCTGGTAATTACACAAGTGTCGTTTTTTGACTTGATCGCTCATGGAACAGCGAGGTGTCGGACCGCATTTCGAGGTTACAGAGTTAAACGAAATTGTCGCTCTGTGTGAGTGGGTCAGCACGTGTTTGGTTGATCTTGTGAAGCACTCTTGCGGTTTGCGTTCTGCAACAGTTCTTATCCGATGAGAAGCAAACAACGTGAAGCAATTGGAATCCAGACCATTGCCAGCGGTGACATTATTTGCTTCTCAACGGTAACAAGCTGTTTGCTTGAAGTACTTGGAATCCAGACTATTTTCTTCGGTAACATTATTTGGGTCTGATTGATGTGGCTTAAATTTGTCGCAACTTAATGTCAGTCGTCATCATGGGCTAAACACTTTTTTTAGATGCACGGAGTGATATGTGCTTCGTTTAATGAATGCCACTGCCCTGGGTTCGTCCTGCGTAATTGTATGGCATGTGCGTCTTTTGTTCGTACGTGTCGATTCCGCCAGGTAGCCTTTTTTCTGCGAGGATCATTGTTCGCAGAACAACAGCGAACAACCGCGTAAGCGGACCTCTATTGCTAGGTAGTGAGAAAAGCTTTTCGAAATCGACAACAATGGATTGTTCCGTATTCTCTTCAAGAATGCTTGCTACACTTGCGTCTTCTTTGAAGTTCTCATATAAAAGAATTTCAAATTTAAACTCGCGCTCTTCTGTTCGTCGTCTGAATGACAGGTATGAATGCTTGCATTCTCTTGAATGAAATGAGGGTCTTCCGATTCTTGTTATGTAACTGTTTCTCCATCGTTCTGGTCATATTCCCACTTCAGTGTCAGTCGCTGCTAGCTTTACACAAAAACAAAGGCCACTTTCACTGCCTCCCAAGAACCCAGATGTGCCTGTTACAAGTTGACAAATAAGGTTTTGGCCGTCGGGATGGGGGAAAAGCATGATTGTTTTCAACCAGTTCAGACGCGAAAACGCAGTTTCACTCCATTTGACGGCACCTGGGTCGGGCTGAAAGATCTAAGACGGCATTTTGTTGAATTGTTTGCCGCTCTGCACAACACTGTTCTGCGGTTGTAGCTGCACACCCCGGTCTCAAAAAGACAAGTCATGACTGCCGGCGGCCCTTACCGTTGATTTCGTTTTTGCGTGCCCGAGTTACTCATGCTGTGGTCTTAGATACCATCTGAAATGCCCTTCCTTCGTTATGACATCCAGGCTACGTTTTTTTACCTCGGGTCGCTGTTTTTGAGCTCTGCATTGGAGTGAAACATTGGAACAAAGCGTCTAAAACAAGCCCATGGCACGTGAGGCGCCATAGCCGCGTTTTAATGGTTTGCCTGCAGAAAAAATGTGAGTGCAGAGCGAAAGAAAACCAGATTTTTTGGTCGGCAAAAGCACCAAGCCTGCACCTTTCCTTCATATAGCTAACAACATTCGGCTTGTCTTTTACATTAGTGCATTCGTGCTGTTACTTTTCCACCTGCTGCCCACTGCATTTGCCCAGGCCAGCGCCAAATCAGGCGAAAAGTATTTTGCCAGGTGGTGGACTGCCCGCTTTGGGAGCACGCAGTAGTTAGGTAATGCTTGGGCGCTGCCGTTAATCAGCTTAAGCAAACAAACCAGATGTGGCTGAAAGCACTCCTGTTGACTTGAAGCCGCTTTCCACGTGAAGAGGCGATTGTGTCGCCAGCATTTCCGTGGAATGTTTTCCATGAAGACAGAACACGTGTTGTGCTGCACAGCGAGGTGTTTCACACTTCGCTTTTGGTGACGAAAGACTCTGATCACATGCACTCGTTCAGGGTCGCCCGAGGTTCACTGTCGTACTCTTTTTGCGCAACTTTCAATCTTCACAACGATGCGTTAAATTCGATTCCTGCAGAAGCGTTCTCATTTTTCCAGTGTTATTTTAGTTAGGATGCTTGGCAAAGCACCGATTCCTCAGTTTGTTGTTGCCAACCGAGGTGATTTTAATCGCACGTGGTGAGCGTGCATTTTCAAGCACAAAATTTTTCCAATATGCCATTTGCATCATTCTTTTCGTTTCATGCCTTTTCAGTAACCTACGGAATGCAGCTGTTGCAAGCTTTTCAACTTGCGAAAGTGTGAAAGACTGCTTGTGTATGAGATGAAGTGTTGGAGCGAACTGGTTGTTTGTTTTTNTCAANAGCTGGCGTTTGTTATATGTCAGTCATTAGAATTCACGAAAACTCCCGAAACTTCGTTACCGATACGTAGATGTTACGTACCGCGATGAAGTTACAAGTATGCTTTTTTGGTAACATGTAGAATTCATTTAGAACGCGTAGCTAAAGCGAGCTGCAATACGTAGAATCTCTCAGTGTCAAAGATTTAACAAGGCTGTTGCCGTAGAAAAACGTGTGTTGATTTTCTCGGCTTGACAACGAGTAAGTTCGTACCTGTAGTCTTCGTTATTTTCGCTGGCCAAGTTTCACAGAGCGCATCAATTTTTTCAGCTTCAATACTCCGAAAGTGCGAGCTACCACGGTTCCACGGAGAACATCCATCAGCCAAGCCCGTACAGAGAGGACTATCACTACGTGGTGAGTGTTATCTTCGTTTATTATTTTGCCCTTGTGTGAAAGGTTGTCGTGTAAAGTGTTCGCGGCGGTTTGATGCACACTCCCCTTGCATCGACGCGCCGTCCGTTTGCCGTTTCCCTGAGCTGCCTGCCGCTATTGTAATGAAATTTCAGTTAACGTAGATTTGATCGTTTTAACACTTGCGCGCGTACCGGCGCGCTTCAGGCGTTTGTGTCTTTTGTTGGGACGCACTGTTTACTTTAGCGACCTATGCTCGGCGGCGAGAACTCGCTTGTAAAGGTCATTGCCGCGACACGCTCGCGTCCTGTAAGTTCCTGCAGCGCTGCGCGGGCAGCGAAGGCTCAAACTGCTGCCTATGTCCTGGTCGCGGCGACGGTGTCCAGCGCGCGAAACATGTTCGCGCGCGTGTAACGCCGTCATCGCCTACAAGCGTTTTCCCTGACCACCCGCGCGTCGCATTGCAGGCGTCCCCGCAGCAAACCAACAGCCCGGCGATGTGCGTCGTCCCTCGCCACGCCTCGACTCCCCTTAATCGCTCCGACGTGTCCCAGGTAGGCTGCGTTCGGGTAGATAGCCGCTTTAAATAGACCTGGCGCGCATTTTCAGCCGCAAATCAACGCTTTCTTTACGTTGGCGGGAATGAGCTGAACGTGCCGACCTTTAAGAACGCGCTTGCGCTGCACAGACTTTGCTGCAGTCATCTGAAAACTTTCTTTACCCGTAGCTTGACATCCACACTTCTTTTGCACTGTACGCAGGGTTCCCACGAGGTATTGAAAAAGTATTGAATGGTGAAATCAGTTTTCAAGACCTTGAAAAAGTATTGAATTTGGCCAAAATGTACATAAAGTGTTGAAAAAGTATGGAAATTCCAAATTCGTCCGTTTGTTTATTCAAATTTCTTTCTTTACCGCTGGTGAGTTTTGCAGATGCTTTTTGCGTTGTGTGCACCATGAATAAAATTTTGAAAAAATGAAGATAAGTGATGGTATTACAGTTTTTTCATTTAGTATCGAAAAGGTATTGAAAAAGCATGGAAAATGGTTTTTGAAAATGCGTGGGAACCCTGTGCACGACAGTCAGCAAAGAAAATTGCGAGCTTCGTGGTTGTTCGCGTTTTCGTATTTTATTTTGTTCCTGTGACGATAAAGCGGTTTCAAACTGTTTGGTTACGATGTCGCGCTTATGAGGCTTGTCACGCTCCGCTTTCGTAACTTTATAGTGCTTGTGGAGAATTGTCACTGAAAGATTTTCGATTCATTCCGTTTGGAACGCGCTTGAGCCCTTGTATCTTTGATTTGCACGTTACCGTGAATTTCCGTCCTCGCTGCTTTTGCCTCAAACCTGGCGTTAAATATCGTTGATTGTTCTCCGTGCAAAGCGATGGCGCAACATTTCGTTGCTTCTTTGCTTGCCTGGGAGGATGCCACTGCTACCGTTTGGGGAGCGTGGGTTAGATTACTTGACAGTCGTTTAAATCGCCATTGAAATGACGCTGCGGATCAGCTCAAGCACTCACGGAACGCGTCGTCTGTGTCCGCTTCTCTGCAATCTCGTTTCCTTCACACAGACGCCAGATCACAGCTTCAGCGACGGCGCTTGCGTCGACAGCGTGCCGGACCTGCGCGACCTGAGCGGCTCGTTTCGCGACATGTTCAGGACCGTTTTCCAGCCTCACGTCAACGAAGGTGGGTCGCCGACCGTGACCTGCGCCTTGTCGTCAAGTGCTTGCTTGCAAACGCCGTCGCGACCGCGAGCGCCGGATTCGCTTGTTGCATCCCGCCGAGATAAGCCCAAAGTTGGCGATCCGTGTCCTGAAGCAGTGTGCTCGTCTTGTCATGCTGCTCGGCCTGCTTCCAACTGTTTTTGCCCAGGAGAAATTCCCTCGCGGTCCCTGTTAAGACCAAAATTATTCGATCACGTGCTTCAGGTCGATCGCTGACCTTCTGCTGCTTGCGATGTGTGACCGCTACCTGTTTTTTTGCATTGTCATTTTAAACTCGTGATCCGGTAGTTAGCAATGCGTTTCCCATTCTATTTCGAAATTTGTGCGCGTCGCTTTGCGGCCAGAAGGAGAAACCACCTACTTGTTGCGTTGCTTTTTTCTACGGTTAATTTGGGGCTTGGCAAGCTGTGCAATTGCGCACACACCAAGCTAAGTCTTCACATGGCCGCACAAAGACGAAGTGTCCCGACCAGACTAAACTTGGGGATGCGCCGGTGCTGTTCCGAAGACGCTAAATGTCCATTCATTTGTCAGAGAATCGACACTTCTCGTGTGCATTTTTTTGACTTTATTTGGAGGTTTTAGCCCTCGGTATGCAGACTGATAGTACAATTTCGGGATGTACGTCGATCAGTGACAAGCCGACTAAACAGTGTTTGACGTGCTCATTGATCAAGATGTTCCAAGCGATTGGTTGTTACCATGGTAGTTCTTCTGGCTGTGCTGTTTGAAAAGTCGACCCAATGCCAAACCTGCTTAAGTGTCTAAAGCAAGCCCGGGTAAACTAAGGCCCACTAAGCCCTTTGATCCTTTCCGCTGAACTTATGGAAGATATATTAATAAACCCGGTACATTCGNTTACATCCCACTTATATTGTTTCACACAAACAACCTATNCACCTGCTCCAGATCGGGCACCCGAGAGTCAAATTTTGGAATCCACGCGTCTAATGAGTCCCAAAGTTCGTCCAACCCTGGTCTAAAATCTCCGTAAACGAGACGACAGACCCCAACTGCTGGGTAGGAATGAGGGGGAGGGCAGGAAAAGCGTTGTTACTGCTGTGCGGCTTCGAAACGTAACGGGCTCCGTTTGTTACAGGACCGCCACCAACCTCATTAGGAGCACGAAGCGTCATGAGCGATTCTCACAGCAGCTCGTGCGCCTTCTCCTCCACCTCCGACGCCGGTTGCTCCGAGTCGGCGCGCAGCTTCTCCAGGTAGGCGGCGTGTCGATGCCGACTGATTCGGCCGCAAACGAAACCAACCTCATCTAAAAATCACTCGTCTCAAGTAACGCGTCGAAAGATAATTTTGAATTTTACTTGTCGATTGACGTTTTGCGTGGGAGGGCCGGGGGGCGTTGGCAACCTGCTTCACGTCCACTACGTGGTTTGCAACCACGTGATTGGCCCGGTTGCGTTCAGTCACATTTAGGTCACTTGTTCACCTGTTTTTACTTCTTCGACAATTCTTCAACGCAGACCTGAGCTTCAAACACTGTAATGGCCNCAGGAGTTTCAAGCGAAGCGAAANGTGTCACTACGCTGTGTTTTCATCATAGGCCATGCCGCAGTCAGGATAGCTTTTAAATGGGATTCGACTCACAGACATTGCTCACTAACATGTACCGCTATCGTTAACAGATTCCATTGCTTATGCGTTCAGAGACATTTCCACGTTTCTCGTTTAGGTCGAGGTTTTTAAACAGTGTTGCCTGACGATGGAATTTCTGGTCCATTTAAACCGGCTTGAAACTTGTTAGGGTAGAAATGTTAACTGTGTCGGCTGCCTTTAATCGACGTTTGCGAAATCTTTCTATTGTAAAAAAACAACCAAGTTTCAGTTTCGTTTATACACGCTTTCTGTACTTTTTTTGGAAATGTCACGACTCACGACAGGTCTGCGGCGCCCATCTCCACTTGCATGCGCCGTGGCCCACGCGACTGCTTTCACAGTGACTGCTGCATTGGTGGCGAGACAATGGCAGCACCGCTTGTTAACTGTCCATTGCACCCGTCCAAGCTGAACAGGCTGCGACTATCATTTCGCAAGTATGACTCGACCGGGAGTCGAACCCGGCCTGCCAGCTTTGGTGGCGCGTGCTCAACCAACTGTACCACCACACTGTCTTTAAAGTAAACAATTAGTTGGGCACGCGCCAAACTTTTTTGCAGAGTTTGGTACAAGGTATTATTTGGCGAAATGCAACCACTTTTTAAACCAATTTACCAACGCTGGTTGTTTATGTTTTAAGAGATCAAGTGGCAGTCGCAATGTAAACTTTAGCGTGGACTTTAGGTCGAACTTAATTGGATCATGCCATTATTGGTTTTCAGTAGACCACCACTTGGGATAAAGAACTCTGGGCTTGATTTATTTCACGAAAGGTAACGAAATCAACATCCTATAGCAGGGGTGGGAAAAGATTTTCTGCTGAGGGCCATACTGAAAACTTCATTGCCACCGGGGGCGCGTATAAAAGATTTGTCTTCTGCAGTTACAACTTACGTTCCGAAATATGAATTATTGTCACTATTATTAACATTTGTATTGTTTTATGTCACATTGACACTGTAATACACTTAGACGGAATGCATCTCGAGAATTCTATTCTCATCCATAAAATTACTTGAACATAGACTCGAACTAGGCAGTATCTGTGTACGTGTGGCTGCCATGCGGACAGGACAAAATGCCCTCGCAGGCCGTACTTTGCCCACCCCTGTCCTAGAATGATATTTGTTTCGCGGGCCGTACTTTGCCCACCCCTGTCCTAGAGTATTTGAACTTAAAAGATAAGAGACTTTTCGTTACGAAAATTGCTTTTTGTTGACATTAGGTGAAATTTGAAGTTGTTTTGCAAGGTAAAGTGGTTGTAAGGCATAATCGGCACCCGACGCCTCTGGCGTTGATCTCTTCTGAAGAAGTGACTTTAACAGCAACCTTATAAAATAGGATGTGTTTCGTGCGTCGTCGAATTTGTTTTTTTAAGTTTGTTGCTCCACGATTTCTCAATAATAATTGAGTTTTTCCTTCAGCAGTTCAGGCCATTGTTCCACTTCCCACACCGGCTACCACCATATGCCGGGTCAGCACTCGATGCATCACCACCTTCGGCTCCCCCAGCCCAACTACCTTCACCTCTCGGACAACAACAGCGGTCCCTTGCGGCACGGCCATTCTGAGGTCAATTTTGGCCATGTCGGCCTCGGCACCTCTGCCACCTTGAACCAAATCAATAAACCGTCGGCCAGTTCTTCAGGTGTGCTGATTGAATTTGAGCCGCTTTTAAAACAAGAGCTTTCTGCATTGAGGTTTGCTTTGCTTGAAAAGTCCACAGTCCTCACTTGGAGTTCGCACCACTCGGTTTAGTTTTACTGCAGTCGTGAAATTCAGTTATCACGAGTTTCCGGTTCCGTCAATTTTTCTGCAGAAAACTTGTAAAGCAAAAGCTATTTTTACTGCTCGTCGGAGAGTCGTGATTATTATCAGCTCAGCTGGACCTATTCACAATATTCATCCACGGCCAATGACTAATGCGTTTGCGTTACTTGCTCTTATCTGTCGCTCTTCCTCTGATGCTAATGCACGTGAGATGTCAGTCCGTCCAACCGGCCGGCTAGCTGCGTCATGTGCGTTGTGGTGTTGGCGACATTTGTCATGTTCTAGCATTGCTTCACCAGATGATTGACTTTTTCACGTTCATTGCTGAACGGCGATGCTTTCAGAGAAGCTGGCGCGTGTAATTACTGCAACTGCGCTTCAGAAAATTACATTTAAGCAGCAAGTGGTAAATTAGACATTCGATAAGTCGACACTTAAGTTGTCCTTGTTAGTTTGAAACTCCACCTTTCCGACGACGACTTGGCTTTCAGTGTCTGCGTGAATTTGCAGGTCTGAGTTTCGACCTCGGCAACAACAACGTGGAGACGCTCCGGCAGAGCTGCATCATGGCGCAGACCCACAACTGGTCCGGTGTCGACTTCACTCATTTCCACGGTAAGCCTTTGCGCGCGATCGATCGTGACCTGGCACAGTTCAGCCTTCCGAATTTTATTTGCTAACCTGTCGTCTCACACACACTCCCCTGCATCAGCAGCCACAGCGAAAAAATGAGACTGTGAGCGCACGTTCGCGGAAGGCGTTTGAAAAGGCGCACTGCTGACGTTAGGCAAGTTGCGCAGAAGACGCAGTTGCTGCATGCAAGTAGGAATTCCGGTGCCGGTTGTTTTCTTCTTTTGTTTTAAGCTTCAATCGCCTTAAGTGCTGAGCGGTTCCCCCCTGACCCTCTTCTGGCCAGGCTCTTACTTTCGGTATGTCTGAGGTCAGGGTTTTTGTTAAGAGCTGACCCTGCCGACCGCAAAGACACTTTGAGAGATCGTAACTATTTCATTTGAATACCGAGATGGTCGTAAATAAATATTTTAGTGTATTCTGATGGTGACTATGCAGCGAGACCATTTCGGTCTCTCGAAACGCCTTAAAAACCCCGTCCGAGGCAGCTGCAATACAACAGCACGATGCCTCGATCGGCCGTTTCGTCAAAGCGTTTGCAATCGCCGAGGCAGCTCCCGCATCGCGCTTTCTTCTGCGTCGTCGTCGTCTATCCTGCAAAAGGATAACGCACCAGTCCGTAGTCTTCGCCGTGACCGGCCCTTGACCCCAATCGAGCGGCAACACACGTCAACATAACGAAAACCTCTTGACCCGTTGGACATCCAGCCCTGGCCGAAGCGCGCCAATCGCTCGATTTTTTGCGCCCGTTGTTTGCCGACCAAACGGACGCGCGTGTCGGTTCCGAAAAAGCCAGGCTCTTCGCGCTACTGTCGCCCGTCCGACCAGCCGGTGTTTACGAACCGCGTTTCGGCTGCTTAAGCCCGCGCGCAAATTGATAAGGATGCAAGTTCTTTCGTAAAATGCTGTGGGTCTCGCGCCCCTCCTCCTTCACGCGAAACGCCGGTACAAGCATTTTGAAACACGCGCACAGTCGGCGGATTTTTTTCATCCGTTTCAAAGTCCCGGATCAGGGTTTTCAGTCCGACGCGCAAAAAGCATCCCTGGTGTTATTTTTTTTATCTGCGTCGTCCTCTGATCTGACGTGGCGACGTCATCGGGGCGTTCCTTCGCTTATCTTTTCTCTTTTTTAAAAACAGATATTAGTCGCAGCCCAAAATCGCCCTCGGGCGCAGCAGCAAACCCCTGCTAATGTAGCCCCCGTTTGTGAAACAAAAACTCGTGATTTTTCAGCAAGAAACGACACCGTTCGCCAAGCAAGCTGCTGAAAAGGCGTTGCGTGCAGCGCTCTTCGAAAACCTGTCAAAGTTCTTTTGTTATTTCTCCGCATCGCGATAGTAAATAAAGGCTCTTCGATGTTTGCGCAACGCGGATCTCATTAAATATGCCGCGGTGTGGCGGGTGTAATGTTGTGAGACAGACCGCGCGGGCTTCGAAAACATCCACCACGGCTTTGAAGAGCGCCGGACCGCCGCGAACACACCGCCTTTTACACGCCCTGCAACTTCTTGCGCTTAAGGGCTGTGGGCAGGTGGAGTGTTGAGCGTTCGCCTGGAACCTTTGCGTTTCCTTATTTGCTTCATTCGGGCGCAGGTTTAAGGGATCACCGTGCAGCTATCTGCAGAAAAAGAACAAATCATATTTGTGTGCTTCTAGTCCAGCTAGCCCGCTCATTGGCTGGCGTCATTGCGTTTCTTATTGCGTTGCAGATCTCATCGAGAACATGCAGCAAGCGGACCAGAAGAACTGGGACCTGGACCAGCAGTCCATGGACAACCTGTGCTGCAGCCTGAACACGTTCTTCCGGCAGACCGGAGTAGTCCCGAACCAGTCGCACTCGCTGTCGGCCGGCCGAAGCCACATCTCACAACACAGTGGCAGCGTTCATGGTAGGTCTCGCAGTCGAAGAAGAAAGACCTTGGCATTGTGCGTTTACTTCCGTGTCGTAATTTTTAGTTGAGTGGATATTTTTAGCGGATCCGTATCTGGCTCTTTTATCTTTTTTTCGATCTTTTTTAGCGGATCCGTATCTGGCTCTTTTTTTTCTCCTTTTTTCGCGGTTGCTGATCTCGCCCGGGTAACGCAGTGAGGATCCGGGGTCAGCACAGATGGTCAGGGGTAAAAAGGGCCAGAAATGCGCGTTTGCTACGCTGGCAATGGATCATTAACTGCCTGTTTAGAGCAGAATCCTCCCCATATCCGATCGATACTTGGGGTTCACCGCCATCCTCGAAACTGATCGGATTTTCTGGTTTGAAACATACGTGTAGAACGTCAACGGCGTCTTGCTTGTTTGTTGTCAGCGCATTTTGCGCGATGTCGTTTCGGAACTTTTACTGTAATTCGTAAAAATAGCGATAAAAATCGTTTCGCGACGCGATCGCTCGAGCGCGATGCATTTCCCCGAATTTTCGCTTTGCAACCCCATCGCTCGGTTGCCATGGGTACGGACACTGTTTTCGTCTCGAGTGTTTCTTTATCTGAAAAGCTGACGTGCGTCTGGCCCGGAAACGTTGCGCGCGATTTGTAGTGATGACGTCAGCCTTAATTGCTTCACTCTCGCGCGCTGTTTGCGCGCGCGATGCGATGTCTTCGCTCTGCGCAAATTTGCTTTGCCGTGTCGCGGCGACCCTTACACGTGTCCAGGCGCTCGCGTTTGTACGGACCGGGCCCTCAGTCCACAATAAGGTTTTTAAATGGCTTTTTGGGCGGAAGCAGTGACGTCGTTCTTCGCTGCGTCACTCGCTTCGCGCGTCGTTCGCATTTTATCCCCCCGGGGAACGGTTAAGTGCAACTTAAAGGCTATTTCAACATTTGAAGGTCGCTGTGTTAATCGCCGAATCATTTCTCTTTAGGCCTCGGGTCAGTTTGATTGTCTTCCCCCCCCGGTGCTTACGTGTTTGTTTACTTCGCTGCTTCGCTCGCGCAAACAACGCGGGCCGATCAAAACAAGGCACTGGGGTTATTTTCGTTGCATTGCCTGAGATTTCGTGAAGCTTCGGAAGGTCGCCGAAAATCCACAAACGCTTCAGTCAGTTTTATATGAACCTTTACTTCAGCTCACTGTTTTTTGTCGGTCATTAACTGAAATTTTTGAAAAGGACCGAAAATTTTGAGTCAGTTCACAGTCAAAAGTTGTCCGAAAAAAACAGCAATAAGAACATGGACCTACCGATATTTTCGTAAAGCGAGATGCATCCGAGCATAAACACTCAAATGCACTTCCTAGAAATCGGCAAACGTTCGCCACCAGCTTCCAAGATATAGAAAATGATTGTAACAAAAAAACAAGTTGGAGGCATCACTTGGAAGAACAGAAGTTCTATGTCCAAGGCACATGTGATAAGGAATGTGCGGTACGAGATCGTCATCATTAATGTACTAGTTTTTGGGTTTAATTGGCAAAAAATGCAAATGGCAGCAACGCTGGAGGTCCACAAGCGATAGTCTGATAAGTTCCATAACGTCTTTACGATACTTCTGATTTTGCAGTAGGTTGAACGCATAACGTTTTTAACCAAATCTACGCGTTGAAACGCAACATCTGATTCATCAGAAGGCATTGGAGTTAGTTGAACTCAACAGTTACAAACGTCATTCATTAGTTTGTTTCACATTTTCATGTTATTCGGGTGCATAGCAATGATTGAAAAATGTGCAGTGCATTGAAAAGCCCAATTAAATTTTTAAAAAATACCTTAAAAATACCGGAAGATGAAGCAAATCGTGGTTTTCCTTTCACTATGTAACGAAATAGATGACAACAATGCGGGAAACTACGACCAACTGAATGCCACCACGCACCAAATAGGACCTGCAGTACCTTGTTTCTGGGATAGTACGTTTTTCTCGAGAGCTCATTTGGGGAAAACCGTGTTCGAAAATGGACCACTGATCTCACAGATATTGTTTGTGGTGCTGTGTTCGGAAAATCAGGCGGCTTTTGCAATGACGTGTGCAACATGATCATAAAACAGTTGCGACTAAAGGTTAGTTATCACTGGCAGGAAAACAGGAAGCAAGTTCTATCTCATGTTTGCGGTGTGCTGAGGAACCGAGAAAAAGCTTGTTGTGCATGATCATTTTACCAACTGTTTCTGAAAAGCTCACATCTCTTTTGGTTTGAGCCTCACTGATTTTTTGTCCTCTTTCAGGTCAACTTCCNGTTGCAGCGAGCAACAACATGGCCAACATGCGTCCCCCTCCCAACCTTGTGCCACCCCCCAGGTAANCAGAACGGTTATAAAGTGTTCAAAAACATTCATCGCCTTCAACAGCATCACGTGTAATTATCGGTCTGATTTTAAGCGACCATGGCACACTGTGCAATAACAACCTTGTGCAGAAAGACTGCGAGAAGTTTGCATTGAATTTATGTGGTGTTCTTGCTTTAGTAACCATCACAGAAAAGAAATAAAAGGTTTCGCAGTTGGGACTGCATTGTGCATATTTTTGAGTAAACTGGTTTGCATTGCTGGGTGTTTGAAATACACAGGGTTCTGAAAAAGAGGTGAAATTACTGAAAGGAATGGAAAAATAATATAATCGAGCCCATGCATTCATGCTTGCTGTTGTTTCAGGTACAACGCCCAACCTGATTCCCAGAATGACGAAATCGTGGACGACTTCGACTGGGACGCGATCTGCTAGTTGTGTTTGTATCGACTTCTGAGCTCGCACACTTAGGACAATGGCGTCAACGTCTCGTATTTGAATTGTACTTGCACTGCCCGAACAGGAATGAAATCGTTTCAGCGAAATGACCTTTCTGTTGTGAAATCGTTTCAGCGAAATGACCTTTCTGTTGTGAAATCGTTTCAGCGAAATGACCTTTCTGCTAACTTCCCCGGGGTCACACACAAGACCAACCGCGTGACTTTTGTCTTTGTGGCGTGTTACCGTTCTTCTTTGATCGCTGCAGGAACGGCCATCCCGTAGATCACGTGCCAGCGACGTGACACTCATCGGGGTGGGGGGCAACTTTGTACACTGTGCGCGACTTTGATGTGCGCGTCTTTCCGTAGTGAAAGACCCAACTAATCGTTGCGCTTTCGCTTCTGGCGGATGTGGCGAGTCTCTGGCAAGTATTTGCCTTTAACGTCGCCCGCTGACTTCGATCTCTTGATCCCGATGACGACAACGGCGACGGCTAATCGCTCACAGCTCCGTCGTTTGTGTCAATGGTTTCTCTCGCTAGGAGGCGTTGGTGATGATTTTCCCGTCGTGTCGCTGGTGAAGCTGCGCGTGTTCACGAGTAGCAACGATTACTTCCTTGTTTCGGTTTGAATCGAATCGTTTCCGTTCGACTCGCTCCGATTGACGCTTACGAGCTTGTCCGAAGACAGCTTCACCAGCGTCTTCTTTCACCAGAAGACAGCTCGGCAAACTTTTTATTTGCAGCGGACGCTGCGCTCCAGTGAACTGTGAAAGAAATCGTCTTTTTTACTTACTTTTTTTGTCCTGAAAAAACAAAACGCGTTTTTTCGGGCCGCCGTGCGCTCCCCCCCGCAACATACATATCTGTATTCATTCCAACAGACACCGCTACTTGCACGATGGTCGTGCCGCTCTACAGCTCTGCGCCCGATACGATTGTACAGAGGTGTATGGTCCGTGTGTAAAAATGTGCTTAGCGTCTCCTCCAGTTGTAGTTCACGGTTTAAAGTTTTTTTGTTTTTTTATTATTATAAGATGTTTCCGATCGGTTCCAAAGTGCTTTATTATTGTTACCGTGAAACGTGTTCGAGGTGCCTTTTTTCCTCTTCTCTACTGTGATCTCGTTCTTCAAACACCTGCTCCTTGTTTTCTCACAACGATTCGTTGCTAGCCCCGGTTTTTTTTCTTCGCGGTGCCGGTGTTTCCATCGTCGCGATGCGGTGCTGTTTCTTAAATCAAAGCAAGCCCCCCCCAATCGAAAGCAAGCGCGCGTTTGGCGGTTGCGTCTTTCGCTCTCGGCGAAAACCGGGACGCGTCAACAAACAACGCGCAGCGTTGAAAAAAAAAACGTTTTTTTTTACCGAAAATCCTGTCGCAAGCAAAAGCGCGTAAGATGTCACTCGCCGTGCTTCTGCGAAAGCCAAGCTATCGGCTGCAGTGTCAGCGTGAGCATGAGATAGAGTTGTCGTAATAGGTCCCCTGCAANAGCGGTCAGTCGACTGTCTCCACAGTTGGAAAGCGCATTCCAACCTGATTGACAACCAACGGTTTACGACTTGGCTCGTGCTTCCGCGTTGCGCCGATCCGCTGGCTGGCGCGCTTGATCGATCAAGCGCTTTGAGAATATGATCGTGCCGATGTTCGACGCTTCATAAGCAAAATATTTTTCTTTAGTTCTGTAGAATCAAAATTTGGCAGCTGGTAACGGTACCGTGTTCCTGTTTGCTACAAGCTTTGTTAGCGCGCGCGCGGTTTTGCTGGTTTGCGGTGCTTTTTATCTTTTTTTTCTTTCGCTTTTGTGTTTATTTCATACAGCGATACTTTGAACTTCAACACCAATCGTCAGTTCCTTACGATTCAGATCTTCATATAGACAATTCGCCCTTTATTACAAACCAAGCATTTCCGTTTTGTACAGAGACAACGTGATGCCGCTNTAGCAGCTCGTATATTTATGAAGGCGCAGATATCTTGCGGCGAATTGATATACAGCACTGTCTTGTCACTTCCCTCGTACGGGCAAGGCGTCAATGATCGTTTTCGATATTTTCGCAAGGGTGCATGCCGTGTGCTTTTTCAAACCCGCAACATGTTGCTCGAAAATCTCGATAGCAATCAAGTTGAACCTGCGTCCAGCTCGCTTAAACAAGAATGGCTGGTGACTATCAGGTAAACCATCTCGACACTTGCCACAAGCTGCCAATTGCACGCAGACCCGCTGTTCCATTTGCGAAATAGCGGCTGGCTATCCTAACAAGGTCCCTCGCAAAGATTGTTCACGACACGGCTGTTTCGTTTTTGCGCGTTGCTCCCCCCTTCACGCGAAGCTTGCGTCAAATTTGAAAACGTAAACTTTGTGCAACAGCAATGGAGGCCCGGGCCGTTTCCGATCCAGCTGCTTTCCTCGAGCAAGGTCTTGGGGCAGTTCTGGAAACAAAATGCCTTTGTTTGTTGAGGCGGAAAATGATGAACTGTAAATGGCTCGCGGCGTCGCGCTCAATTTCAAGCAGCTTGACTGGAACAAATATGCTGCGTTAAAAAAAAGAAAGTAGGAGAGGACGTTTTAATAAACCCCAGCATACGGTTTGTTCGCTGCCGACATTCGCTTCTGCTTGAAAGTCGTGACTTCGGTGATAGTGGAAGATTTTTCATTGCAATAAAAAGCGTTTCTCTGCATCTGTAGACAGAAAAGCTTCCACTAGCGCCAACTACAAGGTTTCATTTGATGTTATATCGGAAAGCGTGCACGAGTTCTTCTGTTTTCGGGAAAAATTAGTTTGCGGTCTTATCTGATTAAATGCTGCCAGACAAACCCAACAACTGCCTGCTGAATCAGTCATTCGAACCACATCACTTCGGTCAATCGAGGTACACACAGCGGCTATTGGCAAAACGTCTATTTGCACTGTCTTTCCGTCAGTAATGACGTTGGCCTCGAGCAGTTGTTTGCGTTCGACGCGAGAATTACGACTTCCTCTTGCAGATGGCTGAAAATGATGCGCGATGCGATTCAACCGTTGTTGAAGTTCAATCAATAAATGCAGCGCTCTGGTGCAATCTGCTGGACGAGTGCATTGACTCGATACCCGATCCTGTTTATGTGTTCTTTTTCTTGCGCGTCTTGGGAATAAGAAACTTTTACGCGTGGCCTTCGATTTATTGGGTGCTTTTCTTATTTCGTTTGTGCCGGACGGTTGAACGTCATTTCCGCGTTCGTGTTTCTACCTTCACGTCTACTTCAGTTTCCTGTGCTCAAGTGTTCTCCCCGTTTATCCACTGCACGCCCAGAAAAATTTGTTTCAAACATACAACAAAAACAAAAATCCTTCCCCCTAAAAATGCATTCCCCCCAAACTTTCAGACCTGGCCACGGGCTTGCGTTCCTCCAAGAAACGACGTTCGCCTTGTGGGGTCGAACATCGCTCGCTCGGCGTTTGCTGAACAGACAGTCCGCGTCCCGTCGCCGGGTGCAATTTGCCGAACGGACTTTAAATCTCTTTCCGCACGTGGTCCGGCTGCCGTGCTTTCACGTACGTGCGTTGGTTGCGCCGTAACGTCTGTTTCGTCGACTTCCCCCTCACTCGTCAGCTTGAATCGAATCCAGTGATTGATTGCACTTGACGCCCGAAGTTTATGTTGCCAGGCGCCGCTGTCCCGTATGTCTCGTGTTAAAGACAGGTGCCGATGTCGAAAACGCGCCGTTGCGGCGAAGTTTACATCGTGGTGGTAAAAAGAATGTCGTAGATGGGCTCGTTTAAAAAAAAACGTAACTGGCTTGAAACCGTGACGCGCCTGTTGACGTGTTTCCGCGCTATTCGTCTCCTTCATTGTGACTGCTCTGCACCATTTGCCATTGTACCTAGCGTTTCTCTTCAAGTGCTCTATTCTCTTGCGTGTAAATAGTATCAGATTAAAGTCGCCTGTTGATGCTTTTGCAGCTCCTGTATCGGGTCTTGGTCAATTCTCAGGAACCGCGTTCTGCCGCTGAACGCAGTAAATAGGACTTGACCAACGCGCAATTCGAATGAGTTCGTGCAACGGCGATGGGTTTGCATAACCAGTCGAGGGCTGACTGACAGTCGTGCCAGTGACGTTGCGGACATGTCTGACGTCAGCCAATCAGGGCTGCGGAGCCGGAGCTGGGCATTTTGCCTGGAGCCTGAGCGCAAAATAAAAATCAGGAGCCGGAGCCCAGTTTAGAATAGACCGGAGCTGGACTGCAGGCTCGTAGCCAGGAATTTTGATACGGGGGGACAAGTCTCAACATTTAAATAATGCCCGTTGTTTTGGAAACATCATCCATGAAAGGTGCATTTTTCTGGCGCTTTTTTAAAATAATATGTTCAGATTTAAGCCGGCAAATACATAGTCCATTTTCGTTGAATTGAAATATTTTAAAAGTTTGTTTTCAATAAATTTCCAAGTTTCTATTTTGAATGAAAGCCACCATTTGCTCGTAAAACTCTCATGCAAGAGCGCTTGTGAAAACCTCGATGTTTTATGTCTTGTTTTTGCAGCCGACATTGCAACTGTCATTGTGGTCACTGCAGTGACGCCGGAACAGCAGTCGAGTAGGGGGGCAGTAGAAGAGTTGAGGGCAATGGAAACTTGTAAAAAACAAAAAAATCGTTACTAGTTACGCTTGTTTTTGCGCAGCAACAACGTTGACCTCAAAAATGACAGCAGAAATTATTGAAAACCATTCTGGATTTTATGGGTGCGCGAACCTCTGCAATAACTTTGTTTCAAGTCGCTGTTGATAAAACTTAAAATTACCCATGATTCTGTCATGAAAAGGCATCTCCGCACCAGTTTTGAAAGCGCTAGGGGAAATACCCCCGTCATTTCACCGCTCTCCGGTGTCCCTGAAATTACCTATGATGCTATTATGTATGTGCACCCATCTCCCCCCCTTTCAAAGGGCTGGCGGGCCAGTGCCCTCGTCATGCACCCCCATTCAAGCGCCTCTGGGTCATTGTGGCCGCCATTATGATTACGTTTTTATATTTACACGGTTCTGATGTACACCAACACACGTTCAATCGAAACCGAGTAGCGACTTTGCTTTAGACATTGACTCTCGAAGTTGGTCTACAAAACTTGCNCGCATNTAAGACGTGGNTCTTACCCAATTCTTGAGCGACTGGTTGACGTATGGAGCTGATAACGTAAAGCAGGNGTGGGGAACCTGCGGCCCGCNTGAANATTTGATTTGGCCCGCATCAGAATTTTCCTTACCCGTGGTAGAGCACAACNTGGCGTCAAAACGAACCTCCACGATAAGCAGGTACTCAGATAGTACGTTGAGAGAAGTCACTCTTCGTTATAGTTACATAAAGGTAGAATTTTAGGATAGAATTAATTGATTTTGCGGTTCGTCAGNGATAATATACAATTCATGCGTGCCGCCATAGTAAACGAGTTTGAAAAATGTTTGGATTTCATGTCATTAAACAGTATGAAATACATACAAAAGTTACAAACGTCCTCTGAACAAACGCAGTCTACACAAAGTGTGAAATTGGTTGTGTGTTTGTGAAAACGAAGCCACAATCATTCTCACAACGGCTCTGCAGGTTTCCGCACTTAACACAACAGTGGGTTAGTTGATCTAGCCCAGTATCAGTCGAAACCCAAACAAGGGTGACGGAAGGGTCAATAAAATGGGCCGTGCCGACACGATCCAAACCGGAGTTGTGTATTTGCAACGTTACCACTGTTTGTCTGTAGCGTATAGGTACTTGAGAAAAGAGTGAAATGCTGACATCAAAAACGAACTTAGGCTACTGCCAAAAATCACCGCTACAACCCTTTTTTCATTAATTGTTTGAGGCTTGGGTTGTTCTTTGAGGCGTGTTCACCAAACGCAGATTTGGGTAGCGCTCAAAAATGTTTGGGAACTGCTGATTCTAGCC
>JGI24159J19872_10003080_pt1 | contig 20472 bp, 8 predicted proteins | sample Ectturendosymbi4_FD_19872 | JGI IMG/M metagenome (IMG submission 19872) | reverse complement strand
TGGAGATCTACTAATCTGGCAAAGCTTTGAAACAAAACAAACCGAGCCTATCAGTATATCTCAGTTACACATACAAATTTACACTTACATGATGCAGCAAACCAGAAACATATTTTAATAACATTTATTTCATGAAAGTACATTCATTGTTAACGTTAGTGAGACACCTGGCACTGGGAGGATACACATGCATAATTATTCATTTCTAGGTCGGCAAACCCTTATACATGCATAAAATCACCCGCGATCGACTGCCAGGCATTTAAAGATCGACCGGTAGATCGCGATCGACTGGTTGGGCATCCCTGATCTAAATGATCATACACCGGCCATTGACTCTATGCGTACCACAGTTTATTGGAGGCCCCCTTGGATCATGAGGCCTTAGGCTTAAGCCTATATAGCCTATAGGGTAAATCCGGCCCTGGCAAAAAGCATAATGCAGATCGTGCGCTTATAGCATTGAAAAGTTTACTAGCGCTTTTGCAGGAAAGGTTTATGAGCAAATGGTGGCATTGATCCAAAGTAGAAGCTTGGAAATTCACTATCAAAACTTTTAAAACTTACTTTTTATTTTTAGTTGTCGGCTAAAATCTGAACACAATTGTTCAGGAGAAAAAGCCAGAAACATGCACGTTTAATGGATGATGCTTTAAAAACAAGGAACATTAAAATATTTAAATGTTGAAACTCGGTTGCTGTTTGCCCCCCTATTAAGATTTCCGGCTATGCGCCTGGTTGCCACTGCTACTATATACCAAAAGATCTTGTGGTTTTGTCTTGATTTTATCTATGTAGTCTTGTGGTTTTTAGTAGCAGTACATTGTATTTCGGAACTGACCAAATTTTAATTGATTATCACAATTTTTGAGCTATTACGTCTATTTAAGCCCAACTCTCAGACTTAATGTGTTTTCCTTTCAGTGCTAAGTGTTATATCTAGATATAGCACCTACCACCACCATAGGCGTAGCCAGGGGGTCGCCATATTAATTTTACAAAAAGGTCGTACCACGGTTGAGCGAACGTGGTGACGTCAACGAAACGCAAACAAAGGTCAAAGGTTTGTCCCCCGAAAGTCTTTTAGCAAACTCGGTCCCTGACTGGCCGTCAAGTCATTGTATTCCTGCTCAGAAGTTTATGTCTGTGTCATCGGAGTTAAATTACAACCGTTGATCGTGGGTGTTGAACTCCAGCAAGGATGTGTTCCAGTGATAGCGTGACTCGATTCGACTTGACTCGAGTCACGGTTTTTTATGATTTGACTCGACTAGAGTCACCTTGAAAAACGATTTTGTGAAGACTCGACCAGAGCCACGTTTTTTTACCGAATGATTCGACTCGACGACTCGAGTTACAATCAATAACCAGCTGCACTCGAGTGCAGTCCCGTCGTCAAGGGGGAGGCTTCGGTGAGCTTAGCCCACCAAACAAAGTACCAAGCCTCCTCAAATTGGAAAACGAAACACTCATAAATCAGTGGAGTTTTTTTTCAATGTTAAGCCCCCCTGCACAAACTAACGCCCCCCTATTGAAGACTTGCTAGTGACGGTTCTGCTCGAGTTATAGTCATTTTTACAAAATTTCAAAACATCTTCATTAATAAATCCAGTCAGTTTGCACACAAAGAAATGAACTCTTTTGCTTCAGTGACGCATGACTAGCATTGGCTTATTTTTTCTGTTTTGACTGTGTCTGCTGGTGGTGTTATGATAGAACACTGAGGCAGTGTTGACTCTTTGCTTTTCACTGAGGTGCCAGCAGCGCACAATACATTGGACGCATCGTGGTTTAAAATAGTATTTACGTATCGTGATCATGGCAGTCGGCCACACACTGTACTTTTACTTTACCCTGAGTATTTTGGAGATAAACGGTTATACGGTTTTCAAATCCAAATCCGATTCATCAATTTTATTTCAAAATCGAATCCGAATCCGAAAACAAAATCTTGTTAAATCCAAAATCCTATCACTGTTATCAGGCTAGGCGTATATACGATTATATGTCATTCAGCTCAAATATTCAAAGAAAATTAAGTTTCCCAACCAATTCAATTTAACTTATGCTCTATCCTTGGCTCACAGCATTATAAGAGCATTATAAGAATTGACCCTACAAAGGCTTCAAACTAATCATCATTAGCTGCAACGCAATGAGAAACTCTGTTAAGATCAGCAATAGCGTGTAAGATATCAAACCAGAAGATTAAGGGTACACAACACAAGCTGTTCATTTATAGTACTATACCACAGTGACGTATCTATGCAAAATGGCGCCCATGGCAAAGTTTAAATGTGCGCTCTTTTTAATAATTTGAAAGGCAGAATTTTCACTAAAGATAAGCCATGAAGCGAATAAATGTTTTAAAACAGACGATGTCTGTTTATTTTTGATTTACTCGTTTCAGCAAATAAAATTATAAATTATCCATAAGGACCATATAACATGCTTTCATACTCCTTTAGTTTTATTATAAAGCAGTGTGGTCCAACTACAGGCCAGCGGGCCACATGTGGCCCGATAGGATGTTTAAGGCCCGCGAGCTTTCTCAGTATTGGTTTAATGTTTTGTGCGAGTTACAGTAGGTAATTTTAATTAGAACAAGCATAACATCTTTTAATGAAAATGTACAATATTAACAGCGTTAGACAAGACTGTAGAGAGTGTCTGGAAATACGTCAGCATGGATAGATTTCCCAAACTGAAACATTTTGCACTAAAAATGCACTCGATGTTCGGAAACACATACTGTACGTGTGTGAGAGTAATGTATATTTTCAACGATGAAGCAAGTCAAATCTACAAATTGAATGGTAGACCAAACACTGGACGATAGTCTCCGGCTTGCTGCTACTAACACTGGTATTGCAAAACGAACGATCGTGTCAGAGAAGCCTCAATCATAGCCAACATTCCTTTTGAAATGTATCACATTTACTTTGGATGGCACAATAAGTTACGTGCAAAAGAGCAACACCACGTTTAAGGACCTCTGGGCTAAACACAACGCCCCAGTCCAGAGACTAAGGAAGAGAACCGTAGTTACTGTAGTCCTCGAAACATCAGCAGTTAGTATTGTTACCGTGCCATTTGAGTAAAAAGTGTAAACTCACGAACGAAAAGATTTGTTAATTTTGTTTAGAGCTAGATTTTTTTGCCAAGTTGTTTGGCTGTAGCACGTTTAAACCTTTTTTGGCGCGCCCCTTTTGTCGTTATAGAGGTTTGGTGACCAATATTGGTTTACATCCAACATATTGTTGCCAGATGAGTTTTGTAAAAATATTTTGACAACATTGCCAGATCTAAGCTGTATTGTTATAATCAGAGTAGCCGACCTGTGCTGCGTTCGCCAAAACAAGCCAGACCTTGTACCAAAAAATCCAGATAGACGTTTTAAGACATACACATAAAACATGCATGACCAAACACGAAACAAACATAAAAACTCGTCGGAAACATCGCTATAATACAATTTCAATCTTTAGAAGCATTGTTTCCCTGTAATCGATCACTTTTAGGACAACAGCAACGTCTTTGCAATATTCCGTGCACGCTGCATGGTCGTAGGGTCTCGTCAGAAGAGATTTGTAATGAATACGCAGCTCAGACAATGTTTCGCCAGAGCCAAGCCTTTCTGGCTGAAAAAAGCCAGAAATAGCCAGATTTTGTCTGGCTTTTTTATTTCCAAAAAAGCCAAGGTGTTACAAAAAGCCAGAATTTCAAAATCTAGCTTCGAAAAAACCAAATTGGCAACCCTGGTTGTAATTCCTAAGCAACATAGGGAAAAAAGAGAAACAATAAGTATTCTTAACCCTGCAATAATTTTACCGTATTTTGGCTGGCTCATTACACTTCGGTGTGTGTGTGTCACGTGACAAAACGCACCAGGGATTGCGTCAACAGCAGCAAATAAACTTCGCTGAAGGATCTGTCCTGACAAGATTCACTGCTAGAGTCATTATAATTTGAAAAGCTCTGCGTTAGTTCTTTTTGAAGTTGGAGCAAATTGTTTATTTTCACAAAACCGGATTTAGGCACTGATTTTCAAAATACCGGCCATCTGAGAACCCTAATCCAACATAGCAAGGGGTGCTCACACCTTTTTCGGCATTGAACAAGTCAAAATGATCTATTTACTACCAGGCCCGTAGCCAGGGGGCGCAGGGGGGGCGAATCCCCCCTAGAAAATTTTTCGCTACCCTTGGAAAAATGTGCTGGACATAGTTTAAAACTATTGGTCATAGTTCAAAAAATTTGCGCCCCCCTCAGAAAACTCATCGCCATTCCTGGGGTCCCAAGCTAGTTGCGGGCCTGCCTACTACAAAAATTCAAAACATATGTTTATTCATAAATATACTGAGACTTATTTTTATAATGTATGTTGATGTACCTTGCATACCCACATGAGACCATATTCCACACACAAAACAATTAACTATGAACATTATCTTGACATGTCCGTCCACAGGCACCGAAGGTGTTAATGTCATGCGATCTACTCACAGTACCTTTGAGATCGACCGGTAGATGGCGATCGACGTATTGAGCTCCCCTGCACTACAGCGTTAGTTAATAATACTTGGCCTCACCTAACCTCAAAAGCAAATAAAAATACAATACAACGATTCATTTGCCAATATTCTGCTTTTCAACAAAATGTCTCTGTCATACTAGCGCCCTTCTTGCGAACCTTTCACGCCCCACAGTTTCAGAACCAGGGCTTAGCCTATTTATCGGACACTGGTGGCCATCGAAGAAATTTCGTAAAGTCGTAGCGGGACGCAGCAATTCACGAAAGTTGTAAATCTGTGGGAGCTTTAACAGCAGTTATGTGCGTAACAGTCAGATTTTCACAGTCACCAAATTAAACTCGTTACAACCACATTCTGATTAACATCGTCTTGAGTGAAATCAGGCCCGTGGCCAGCTTGGGACACCAGGTGGGGCGAAGAGTTTTCTGAGAGGGGCTCAATTTTTTAAACTAGGTCCAACACATTTTTCCAGAGGGGCGGAAATTTTTGCAGGGGGTGGCTCTCCCCCCTGGTTACGGGCCTGCCTGAAATGCAACAGCACGCACTGTCTTACCCTTTTCTATAGCGTCAGAAAGACGAGGTCTTGTATATATGGCAAGCGAATGTTCCTGTTCTGTCACAATGTCTGATCCTCGTGTTGTGTCACAATACAACAGTTTTGTCACAACGCTTGGTGTTGGCGCAACACGCCCGAATTATTACATTAAATAAGGGCGCTGTGTTAATGCAACCACGCATTAATGGTTGTTTGTATGGGGCGAAAAATAAAGATTGAAGAACTTGCAAGTCACACATATTAATTTGTGCCAAGCTATTTTTGCGCCCCTGTCAAAGTGGCGCCCATGGCACGTGCCATGCCTGCCATACCCTAGATACGCCATGCACTGCTAGGCCACACATATAAATAATGATGAACTGTACTAAATGTTACGAGGTATAGGTAATGCTGTACCTATAACAATGATGAGTCAAGAAAATGAATTGGATCAATGAAAGTCACAGCAATTCCATAACTTTGATCACATAATGCGGAAGAGCAGATTTGTACCACTCGTAGTCAATGTACAATCCCGGGGGATTTGAGAAACTCCAGTGAACCAAAGTTTTCAATACAGTAATATGTAGTTCCGAAACCGAACAGAAAAATGCAAAGAAGTTCAAAACAAAGTTATCAAATCTAAAGATCCGGTTGAGCAGAAACTATAAAAACTAATCTAATCTAAATCCATCAAAATTTTAAAATGGAGCAGGATTTCAATCCAAGTCCATGTTCATCTCTGGTCTTTTGTTGGGGCATGTGAAGGACAAGGAGGTATATTTGTTGCAGCAAGATTGGGCTAGACTTGTGAATTTGACTGCGAGTGACAGAGAGCAGTAAAATAAAAGCTAAAAAACGCTTTCACCAAATACTTAGATCTAAGCAGCCTGGTGACAAAAGTGCTGAAACAACATTGGGAAACTCTTTTCAGATCATTGGGTGGAATTTTGTAGCTGGTTGGGCGCCATTTCGTAGCTCGTTGGGCACCACTTTGCAGTAAAAAACATAAAAAATGTTAAATTTAATTTGAGTCGACATTGATTTGAAAACCAATGACTCGAAATGACTTGAAAGTTTTTGTGACGCGACTCTGATTCGACTCTTACTCGACTCGAAAAAAATTTACATGGCTCTGAATCGAAGGGCTTGTGATTCAACTCGACTCGTGACTCGACAGTTATAACTTGGCCACATCACTGTTGTGTTCTGACTCAACTCCTACGACGCAATGGTTTTCACAATAACCAGTCCACATCGCTGGCCACTAGAGACTTTCACGACAATTTTTCCCAAAAGCTTGATCGAAAACACATCTTGTGTAGTTTACTTAGATCTAAGAACTTCATATTATAATCACTTCATATTAACTTCATATTACTGACAAAACTTGAGCGCAGTAAAGTTTGAAGGAATGTTTTTAAACTAATAAATCCTTATTCTACTTCAATAAGGATTGAAAATGCGTAATTGCGGTTAAATCGATTTCCTAGTAAGACACTTTGCCAACAGTTTTAGCTATTTTGCCCTGGTGGTAAGTTGTCACTGTAACGTTAAAATGTCTTCAGTTTTCTTCCCACTACTGAATTACTATTTGGTGATGAGTGAATGCAGTTATGGTGTGTTGTTTCAGTGTTGGGCATCTCCCTGTGTTGTTTATGCTTATCAATTGACACTTGCTCTGTACTGCGCTATGACTAACCGTTTTGTGTTGTTCGAGTACCCTTGTGGTATGGACCATGAGTGTGACGCAAAAATCAAATTAAACTAAATGTGAACACGTTCAGACAGAATCCTCGCAGGCTTATATGAAGGCCCATTATGGCAGGCAGATTCCTCAAAAGCTAATACAGTCGTATCTTTCCAATAGAGCCGTATCTTTCCAGTTGTATCTTTCCAATAGCTAATACAGTCATATCTTTCCAACAGAAAGCAGTACGTACAAGCCAAAAACAGTAAACCAGCTCCAAAAATGATTGTTTCAGGTGTTCCTAAACGACTCATTTTAGCTCAGTTGTTCTTTTTGCTATTTATAAATGACTTAACCAACTCTTCTGTCATAATAATCATATTTTTGCTGTTGATACTGTATTAGAATACAGTGCCATCTACAACTAATATCGTTATAGCTTTAAATTAAGCGATGAGATGCTTGGACACATCTGTAATTACAACTTCGGAAGTTACAAGCAATTACAAAACGTAGAAAAATTCTGCAGCTAAAAGATTCTTACAGTGTTGAACATTTAACGATTATTTCAAACTTATTACAGATGCTCATCCATATGATACGAAGTAAAATAAAATTTAGGTACCGAAAGCACATTCAAACATAGGTACAAAATTTTGAAGTACACTGCACTAGAAATCTGGTCACAAACTTTTTCAGAAATATAAAAAACAATAAATCGTGTTCGTTTTTCTTGTATGTGTGTACTGACTCTATATTGCGGTTACTGCATGAGAACTTTTATGAGGTATTTTTCTCATCACGTACTTAATTTGCTTTTGGTTCTTTTACTACAAATTGGTGGTACTTTTTGTCACGGCCTACTGAAGATATCTAAGTAGGCCGTGCTTTTTGCATTAAACTCTGGCATGTTGTAATGGGGTGTCTTATGTCGCCAATCGTACTGCGAACATCGCAAACCGTATATTTACCGAGTAGTAGATGAATTTCCTCCCCTATGCCTGAATCATCACATCAACTGAAAATACAGTAAATTTCCGAAACGAACGATAGTACGCCCCGTTCTCAACCTATGTTCAAATTTATTGACACATATTGCATCGCTGCACTTGTCCGCAACTGTCGTGACGCATTTCAATCTCCAGTTATCGCCCAACATTTTAAACCACCCGAAAACTCCCACAATGTTTGTAGTAAAGAAGTTAGGCCAATTTTTTCTGGCGGCTTAAATTTGACTGCGTTGCGTTTTGCTTCCGTTAATCCTGTACACACCCATTGCGCATATAAAACTTTATACTCAAAGCAACAGAGGTTTGTTACATTTATTGACCAACTGTACCCTTTACACCAGCGTTTCGTAAATATTTGTGGGTCACAGACTCATAGATCATCCTAAAATGTTACGGACCCCTCAAGAGAAAACGTTGCAATAAATATTTGAAATTAGGTCTTGATCATTGTGGTAGTAATCGAAATAGGCTATCTACAAAGCCTATTACATTCACGAACCCCTTTAAAGTATCTTCACGGTCCCCTTAGGGGTTCGCGGGCCCCAGTAAGAACCCTTGTTAGTGCCACTGCCATGTGTGTGTAAGTTATACTTCGTTGTGCGTGGATGGGAAGACATTAAATATTTAAGCCACAGACAAAATAACATGCGAAAGTTTCTCAAACATTGCTAGCATTGTTGCACAATTAGAAAACAAAATAACAATTGTTAGATCACTTTGTTATTTGATGTACGTTTGGTTTTTGAGTAAACTGTGTAGTTAAGCCCTTTTGCGTCGCAGGCAGCAATAAAAGCAATGATCGTGGCGCACTCAGGGATTTAGACATTTTTTACTGAGGGTGCTTGGAGTGCGTCCATATCGTTATCTTCGGCTTTGCGCAAATTGATTAACGCTTTTCCATTTTCCACAACTCGTAACTAGAGTTGGACGTCACAAGTAGAATAGCCTTATAGGCAGTGGTGTGTTTAAGAGGAGGCGAGCGAGGCACTTGCATCGGGTCCCCCACTTTTCAGGCCCCCCACGACATGTTTCTCGCGTAAATTCCTTATTTTTTCGGTGAAAAACGAGCTATCCACTTAAAGAATATACTCCGAACCAGATCAAAAATAAGTACCCTGCTTTAAAAGGGCCCCCAACAGCAACTGTAATATGCAGGTACTCAGCTTTCAAAGGGTCCCGAATAACAACTGTAATGTGTAAGTACTCTGCTTTCAACAGGACCCCCAGTAGCAACCGTAATGTGTAACTAAATGCTCTGCTTTCAAAGGGGCCCCCAATAGCAACTGTATGTTTAAGTGCCGTGCCTTCAAAGGGACCTCCAACAACGACTGTAATGTGGAAGTAACTACTCTGTTTGCAAAGGGGATCTCAACAGCAACTGTAAAACTAGAGAAGTGGGGGGCGATGACAGCTTGCTATCGCTTAACTGTTGTGTGTTGCTAGCTTTGTCTTCCCAACTTTCAATCTTTTTAAAGTTGGGCATCATGAATACCCTTGTGCAGTCCCGTCGCCACGGAGGTGACTTTGATGGTCTTAGCCCCCCAATCAAAGCACCACGCTCCCCAAATTGAAATATTAAACACTATAAATCAGTGGAGTTTTTATCAAATTTTCAATTTCAAGCCCCCCTGCACAAACGTAAAGCCCCTATTGATGACTTCCTGGCGACGGTTCTGCCCTTTTGCATTTTCTGATATGTCAGTCATGCCATATAGTCCAGGAACGTGTCCTTTGGTGGCCCGCGTATCTGCTTCCTAGCTGGATCAAAAGGTCTTATCACGGTTGACTGAGTATGATGACTTCATCAACGGGGCCCTTTTTTCAGCCTTACCTCGAACCCCCAACCCTAAATCCATCAGTTTTCAGGGCCTGGTATCAGCTAGATACGGCCCTGAGTAGGACACTTCCAAATTTGAGATCTTGTATGCACAAGATTACTATTGAATTTATGAGAATATTCCGATAAATTGTTTTTAACACTTTAAGGTCTTTGAAATTTTTCTGCATTTCTGGTTGTGTATTGTAGAAAATACGTTGCTTAACTAAACCATCGCACAAAAATTCCGCCTCAGTACTCAAGTCGCCTGGTGCCACCTCTACACAAAAGCATTTGTCGATCCCTAACTGCAATGTACCGAGTCAGCAACACAACTTACGGTAATATGCATTTCTACAACTGGTTCGACTTCTGCAAGCCATCCTGTCCAACGAGCTAAGACTTTTTGTTGAAAACGCTACACAATAATGACTATTCAGCCTGCTGTGGGTGGGAAAATGCAGCACAAGATTGTTAGCATCACTTATTCACCACCAAAACCACAAGTGGATTGCAAACAATTCTGAGCATTCTCCATAATCTTACCTGGGTAAAAGTTTGCAATGCAGTAGATGAGGTAGGTTGCTTGACAAATCAGAACCGAAACTTTCGTTCCAGCAAATCTTATGATAACAGGTGTCAAGACAACACCAACTACAGCGGCTGTAGCGTAAGTAGCGGTAGCAGATGCAGCACCTGACAAACAACAGAACGGGCAAAAGTTATGAGTTCGTTTCGCAAGTGTTCACTGAATAAAACATTTAAAATACTGTACACGCATGGCAGCTGGTGATGCAAACTGCGTCGGTATCTTTAACACGTATAATCTGCGATTTACTGTGTAAGTTAATGTGAAGACGTTTTGATTATAGGCAATACATTTCCTGAAAACAAAACAAACTTTCACCTGCTCAGGTTTCTTTCGTCAAGATGCATAACATAGTTTTCAACAAAATTAAAAAATACTTACAATACAAGTACTTATCTTTCAGTAGCTGACTTTTTGTGCGTTCTGTCGAGCGGTCCTATCGAAACCTGCATAAGTTTTGTATTTTTTGGGTAAGGGGGGATTATTGCCCAAATGCAGTACATTCCCGACATTTGACAAAAAAAGCTGCGCGTGAGGTCTCCAATGTCATTTTGGTAAAAACAAAATTGACATGTTTCTGGACGCGCGAGCTTTGCAATTGCCGTACATGAAGAAATTCTCTGAAGACACTAACCGATTCGACGCGCATGGTTCAGTCGTTGATAGTTAAAACTGTCAAAAGCTGTGCTACTTCACTTCCATTAGAGCACTGTCTTTTGCACAGGGGCTTTGGACTTGCTTTCGTAAAGGAAGTATGTAGGTCGGTTCTAGGGCAATAGCCAACCGGATAACTGCCAAACAGACATCTTCCAACCTGCCAACTGCCAACCGAACAACTGCCAACTAGCTAGGACAACTGCCAACTGAAACGATTTCCAACTATCACAACTTCCCACTGGAACAACTAACAACCCCAGTATTGCTCTTGCAAAAATGTCGTAGAGTTTTTTCACGAATAATTTAAATTAGATTAAACAAAACGTGCCGAGCAGCTTAAAAATTCTGGCGCGGAAAAAATGCGAATCTGTAGGAGTATTTCAAAAACAGATACAACCTACTGTTTGAATAATTATCTGCAATGTTTAGCTCTGACTACTAATCCTATATTTACTAATTACTGCCGCGGTAGCCTTCACAGGTTCAGGTCACGAACATAAAGCAGGGGTGTGCGATGATTCTGGCTAGGGGGGCACTTTCAGAAGGTCACGTTTATGGGAGGGTCACAGGTTGGAAATTTAAACAAGTCGGTGGAAATACTGTAGTGGCAAGTCTCGGCCTAACTTTTACTGTGATAAGTTAGTAGAAATTTCAGAATTGAAGATTTTTTAGAATGCTTTCGAAGACCACTGAAAACGATGTGGTGGGCCACAAGTGGCCCGCGGGCCTCTAATTGCCCACCCCTGTGATAAGGCATAAAATACAACAGTCATGCAGTTTTGGCATGCACGCTAAAAGGAGGGATGTACTGACTAAAAAAACCATTCACAACTATGTTTCACAAAAGCTGTTCTCCGGTTGGCAATTGTCCTACTTGTTAGCTGTATTGTGGGCAGTTGGCAATTGTCTTGTCGACAATTGTCCTGGTTCCATCTTATCTTGGAAAGGAACAATTGGCATCAGAATGATGCTTCGTTGTTTGTGCTCCCATTGCTTGGTTTTCCACCCAGATCTGGTATTTTTGAGTCCATCTGTGTATCTATGTCTAATTATGAAAAATTCCGTTAAATCTAAGGTTTTTTTTAAGATATAAAATACGCAATAGTTACTGTAAATCTAATAATATAAATATATCCTCAGGTTATTACAGTATTTGCATGCGGTCATCAGATGAGGAAACTATGCATATTGGATGAAACAAAACGGGTTCACTCGATTTCATACCCTCACGGCAGTATCAATATAAAATATTGCAGGTTGCTTGCCATCCGGCACAATCAGCCATGTAGTGTAACATAAGCCGTGCAATGTAACATAAGCCGCGTGGTTACGCCTATAACAAACAGTTACATGAACAATTGAAATATTTGTATTTGTGTGTACGATGTATAATGTTATTGTCTTAGACACCAATTGAGTATATTGGTGAAACAAGGTTTAAGCCTGATATTTAAGTTTTTTGGTTGCCCTATGCATGCAAATTATAGAAACATTTCTATTGCAGGAAGTAGTTTCCGGCTTAGTGATTTGAGATCCCATTGTCAAGGAGCCAGCAAAACTGTATTGCGTGGTCAGATAAACCTAAATTAGTGAGATGTGTCATTAATGAAGTACGCCATTAGCGTTATGAAAAACGTCTTAAGTAAGAGAAAAGTGATCAATAATATTGATGTTCAGGTTGTAGAATAAAATGTAAAAGAGGAAATTAAATCAGTACTTTTAATCATCCTTTCATTTCTAGGTTTCAGAGTGCTGTTGCACAAACTGGTGATGAAAGTTGCCCTGTTGTACATGAAACTGTGGAAAACCTCGATAAAATCGAGACGAGTGAAGTTTCAGCGGACGAGACGAAAGTCTCCTACAGTGACAACGACTTTGTACTATCGGCGAGCGACGTTTCTTCTTCAGATGTGGACTGGGCAGCACACCTTTGCAGGCACTACGCCAGTGTTTTTTCAGTCAGGGTTCCGCGAGTGGTTGCCGGGGGTTCCGCTGAAACAAACCGAAATTGCCTGAGACGACATTCGCAACCACAGTTCGGTGCGGTTGCAGCAATATAGACACTTGTATCGTTGCATTGGGTTCCATGAGCAACGCAAACATTTGCGGAAGGTTCCGCTGCAGCAAAAAGCTTGAAAGACGCTGCACTTCGCAATTAGGTCCACTGCACGAGTGCAACCGCAGGTTCTTTTCGAGCACATCTGATGCTGAAACTGCTAATTGGCTACGTTGCCTGCTGGAATTGGAATATCGAGTGCTTTGGACGATGCACCACAGCTAGTTCGAGTACAGATGTAGGTGCACCTGCAGTAAGGAGTACGACTGTTACGGCAGCTTCAGTCCAGGCCGGAACACCTGTTGTCCGACTCGCTCAGATGCATGAAAGGCAGAAATGGATGCTTAAGGTCTGTGAACCCGAGTAGTCGTCAATCTGTGCGCAGGTCAGTACGAAATTTTGTAAGAGCACAATCAGGACCAACTTTGCCAGTGAACTTCAGTGCGACACCAGAAATTATTTCAAACTTTTGATGAGTGAAAAATTTAAGTTGCCCTGGTGTTAACCCTGTATTTTCATAAATAAATAAAAAAAAAATGCACAACTAGTGAGGGTCTCTCGGTTGTTGTTCACGAGCTTCGAAAAATAGAAAGTAATATTATTGGAAAATGTCTTTACGGTTGTGGTTAAGAAATACGGTCAACAATGTAAGCCTTGGAGTAACTTGGTAAAACTTTCTTCTTCAATTCCAATAAATTTATTTAGTTTACAAGAGATAGCACGTGAATGTATTAATTTACGCTCCACGGTACAAGATTCAAAGTAGTTAAAAGAAGAAGAGTAGTAGTCCATCAATCCCTGAAACGTAAACATAATAAAAAGCAACAATTAACTACAAACAACGTGCTCTCATACCCACGCCATCTTTAATGTTGATACTGGATTGCAAAGAGAGAAGAGCAGTATAAGCTCCAAACGTCAAGAAAATCTCAAAGGAAAACAGCAAAAACCTCATCACTACTGTTTTTCGAAAATACGGTATTTTTCCCTCCAATGAAGCATGACCAGCATATTTCCTAATTTTCAAGTCCATACCTCAGTAGCTTGACAACCCTAACGCATTTAATAAAGTTTGAAGTTACCTTCGAAATTACAGCTTCTGTAAATACATAATTTTTTTTTATAACCAGACTTTGTTGCATGAAGACATCCAATAATTTCTGTATGATGATGTTAAAAATTCTACAAAATCTTGCGAATGTGTACCACGGCAAAGGTTTCAAAAATTGCTCCTGAAAATGATAAGTGCGCACGAAGTCAAACTCGGCTCAAATTAGTAGAGAAACAACTCAAAAATCTTCTCATAGTTTCTAAAAATTTAACAAAGTACTACTTTTTATATATGCAGCAAGACTTAATCCCAGCTCTGCTAAACTTCATGTTTCAGATGCATTTGTTAGAAAAACATTTTGACTTGGCAAACCATCTCTGCACGTGTATATCAAAACTAGTATACTGACTTTCTCATACAGAACTAGAAACTATTGTAAAAAAACATATGTTCGTGTGATAACCTCTCAAATGGCCATAGCTCCGGTTCCGGTCCTAAATTTTAAGCTGAACTCCGGCTCCTGATTTTTAATTTGAGCTCCGGCTCCAGGCAAAATGCCTAGCTCCGGCGCTCAGGCTCCGCAGCCCTGGTGATAACCAGTGATGTAGTCGACACCGTAACCTTCGAGACCGAGATCTGGTTAAAACTTCGAGACCGAGATTTCATAAAACATTCTGAGACCGAGACTTCGAAATATGTTGATTTTACCGACATTTTTCAAAAAAATGTTGTCATCACTTATAAGTTGAATTTTTTCGAATTTCTGGCATTTTCCAACCTGTTTAGGTTGTTTCTTACTGGTAAATACAACAAACAAAAAACTTGTTGAATTATAGAAGTTTTACTAAGCCATTTCTTTGCGATATTCAAAGTCTCAAGACAATAGGCTGTGACCGAAATTTGCAGCCTTCGTGACCGAAGCCGAGACTCGCCAAAATGGGTCTCGAGACCATAGGTGTAGGAGCAGGCAAATTTTTGGGGGTGCGACGGAATATTGCCCGGATTCTCGCAAATTTGCCCGAAAATTACTTCAAATTAAGTGGCCTCCAAAAACAAAAATAAGTTCTTAATTTGGGCGCCATGTGATCTCCAAGAAAAAAGCTTTTCATGTCAATTCGGGGCCATTATTTTCAATTCAAAGCATGTAGGGCGTCATTTTTGCTCAGATTTTCAGGGACTTCTAGAAGATTCTCATAGATTTTTCCCGGATTTGAGGATTTTGCCCAGATTTTCACCAAATCAAAACTTTTGGGGGTGCGTTTGCACCCACGGCTGCTACACCAGTGTTCGAGACTATCACTGGTGATAACCAGTGTTACGGCCACTCATAGAGTCGCGAAATCAGGATCTGGTCTTTGCCACAATGTTGCGGTTGACAAACTCAAGTTATGTCATTTCTATGAACGTTATTGAAACTTCGTATTAGCATATTATTTTAATAAGGCCAGGGCCGCAACTTGCTGATATTTTTGGGGCGGGCAAAATGATCGTAACTTGTTGTACTACTTTCGGAAAAACGATTGTAACTACCGGTTGTTGCACCTAACCACTTAGCATGATTTTGAAAAATTTCGGTGGAGGCAATTTCGCGGTTGTCCCCCTCGTTGCGGCCCTGTTTGGGGAGGATTGATAGTGAATTTATATTTCATACCGATTGTTAAATCTGCTGTTAATACCCTTAAGAAGATTTCGAATAATTCTGAATAAAATTTCGCCTTGTCGACACTCGACGTTTTTTGGACATGCGGGTGTAGTCATGTAGTTCTGCAGTCATTTTGAAATTCTAATCCAGCAACGTACTGTTGTTGTGAGAAGTCGCAGCATCTGGAAGAATGCTGAAATTCGGTATCTCTGCAGCGTATATCATAAAGTTGGGTCTTCTTCGCCAATCAGTCTTGAAAGTTCTTTAACCTTCACCTAGCCCAGGGGTGGGAAAATAACGGCCTGCGGGCCAATTGTGGCCCGCCACAGCGTTTTAAATGGCTCGCGGAAGCATTCAGAAAATATCTTCATATCTTAAATTTCCTCGAACTTATCACAACCAATGTTAGTGGTGACTGCTTAGGCTAGCTTAACCGAGACTTGCTTCGGTTTCACTAAAGAAGTACGGCCCTCCGCTAAACATGGCCTTCTCAAAATGGCCCCCGAGCCAAATTAATTGCCCACCCCTGACCTAGGCCAAGCACGGGCAATTAGAGGCCCGCTCGCCACTGCATTATCAGTGGTTCATGGAAGCATTCAGGCAAAATCACCAAATCTGAAACTTCCTCCAACTTATCACAGTAAATATTAGTGCTGAGGCTAACTTCAACCGAGACCAAGCTATTATGACAAATGTGCAAACCACCTCTGACCTAGGCTAAGCTGTTATGGCAAATTTGCCATTAGTAATTTCCTACAGATGTCTTTCTGCTGGATTCTTTCTCAAAACCGAAGTTCTGAACTTGTTTTGTTTTGATACCTTGTTTTGTTTTGATACCTTGTTTACCTTGTTTTGATCAAAATGAACTTTTTACCTTCTTTAAACTCTGTAATCAGGGCCGGCCTTAGCAAGTGCGGGGCCCGATTGGAAGCACTTTTGCGGGCCCCATTCAGTGGCATGTGCAGAAATTTGAGAAGGGGCATCAAGTCATACTCACAGAAATCATGAGTTATGTTAAACAGCGAGGCCTGAAAAAAGTAATGTCAAGCTAGAAGTGTTTGGGGGCATACTCCCCAGTTTCATATCTCTAGCAGCGACTTTCCATGTCCGTTTCGCGGACATTTCCGCAACAGCCAATAAATCCATGCGTTGCTAACTTGCTACACTCAATATCTCCTCTCTAGACAGGTACCTATTGCAGTGTGCGGCAGGCCAATTGGCCACGTGTTAAATGAAATTGGTTACGCTGCTTGGCATAATCATCCGGCAAAGGTAGGATATGATAGCTTAGTAACAAAACATCGATAAACGAAAAAATGTGACAACAGCACATCACACAAAAACTGCAGTGCAGCATTATATTACAATGCTGCAAAACAATGGCAAAGCCGAATGAAACATACCGATAGGCTGTGGGGTCGGAGCCCGAGCCCAAGCAGTTTTGGATGATTGCAGCTGGAGCCAAAGCAGAAACTTTTACATGGCGGAGCCGGAGCCTGAAATTTAGGTTCCGGTTGCACAGCCCAGGTTTGTGGGGCAAGCGAGTTAACCTATTGCGGGACGAGCGTGGTTTGCCGTATGTGTACATAGTTATCCTCTTTGGCATGGGCGTCGGAAAGGGGGCACAAGGGACCTTGGACCCACTGGATTTTGAAATTTGAAAAATTGTTGTCTTTTAGTTCCGAGTCGGTAAAATAAAATTTAAACACTCCTGGCCTTCCAGGAAAAATACTTATAACCACCACTGGAAAAGTCCACTGTTGCCCCCCCATGAAAAAATCCTTCCAATGCCCAAACTCGTTCATGTGTAGATTAGGGTTTCTCAAACTATTCTGCACATGTCCCACTATTCATCAAATACATTATTTTGCGACACCTCATCTATGCTGGTGTAATAATACAAGTTCAAGCCTCTGCTAATTTCGGATTTAATGGACACAGTCTTCAAACGATTTAGGCGCTCTCGCTGGATTGATGATCTCAAACAGGTTTGATTAGTTTCAGCTTAGAAAACTACTTTCTCAGGATGCCACGGTCACTGGGATAGTCAGTTGTAAATCTTGGGGCAACAAACAAATTAGGGAAAGAGTCTGCCTCATCAGATCCTTACGAGGGAAAATGCATAACGCTAATAAAGCACCCACTAAGCAGCACACATTTGCATTTACGAAATAAACTTAACTTTCAAAAGACAAGTGGCAGAAACTGTTTCAACAGCAATATTCTGGTAAGTACGAAACGCTTACAAGTGAAACAGAAAATAGCTTCGAAACTTAAACCCTCTGCCTTAACTAGCTGCTGTTGAAAAGGCTATATCACACATCGAAAAACAATGACCACTGTTAAACGATTCCAGAACGAATTATGATGAATGAGGATGTAAAAATATGCACAGATCACTTTGATTTTCGTTGACAGCTGGCCGCACGCCTAAAAAACTGTGGGCACAGCGGCCCGCGCCGGCGCTACACACGCAGCTTCAATAGAAAGTGTAACTTTGAGTAGGTTAGTAGGCGTAGCGCGTAGCCCGATTGGAAGCAGTTGGTCCAATCGGCTAAAGGCCGGCCCTGTCTGTAAGTATTCATTCTCCGGGTACTTCTGTTGGAGCAACTTCGTCAACTGCGAGCTCCAACATTACGTTAGTGCAAACCAGAGCAAGCATAAGCCCTTTCAACGATAAACTTGGCAACAAACAAATGCATCTGCGGCTGCTGCGACTCACGTCAGACAAGGTACTTTGATTTGTTGAATACCGCGATCATTGCAAGCAATGCGACATCCTTACACTGCTCGTATCACCACATTCGGAGCACTCGGACTGTTTCTTTTATGATAAATCACCATGCACCACGAGCGTCAAGGAGCACTTTACCGTGACATATCTGGCTTTCGCACAAAACTGCCTGCAGCATGTGCTTCGGGTACAGCTCGCTCACACGCATGCCTGTTTTTTCGATTGTACGTTTGCCTCTGCCCACCTATCTTTTTTGTGTCATTGTTGCATATCCGCCTCGTTCGACCGTAGTTGCTACATCGCTTTGTCGGTTTGCCAGCGCTTTGCCACGCACGAGGAAAATAAAGCACTTTGCTTATAGAAAGTTCTCCAACGAAACGCCCAAAGCATGTGCATATGTGTGTTTGAAATTTAAATTTGACTTAAGTCCTCTTCGAGAAATTCTCAACTCGCAAAGACCAACAAACCATTTTTCATAACAATTTAGCAGCACTCTGTCACTCTGAGAAAAAATACTAAAACCAGGCGAAGCCGCCGACACACTGTAGAACTTTTTTCCGAAAATTGGCTTGTAACTTGTCATCATTCATTATACGTAATTTCGTACATAATCAGATCTTGTGTAACGACCATTTCGCATCAGTTAGGACTCTTTCTTATTGGTTGAGCACTTCTAAATTAAAGTTGGCCATGCAAACGAAAGAGCAGAATCAAAAGCAGATGGTCCGGAAGTTGGTTAACAAGGGACTAAAACCTTCAGTATTAATGAAAGGTCCAGGGTATAGGTGACTCGAACCTCTTGTGCTCCGTGTTGCTTTCAGAAAGTGGTCGTAACAATTATGTGGTCATTGCGACGATTTTATTTTGGTTTGCAGGTTTATTCAATTAGAGCGTTGCATAGACAAATATTTATCATAAGAGCAAGCCCAGTGCAGTTTTCTCACAAACGTTTGCACTCGTGATGAAATACCGCTCCAGATCAAACATTTAAACTCCTCTGTCAATAGCTCTGAACACCTTTCTCTTGTATCGCCAAGGATGGTGGTGTGGTTGTTCTATTCGTGTATCAATATTGACTGAAAGGATCTACACCAATGGCAAATCAAGAACAATCAACGGTGCAATGCTAACTACAATGCAAAGGTTTCTCACCAGAGGTTTAAAACCCAAGAGGCTGAGAGAAAGGTTACCAAACTGGGATACAAACGTGCTTCCGATCAGATCAGCGCTGTTAAAAATATGAAAGACTGATCAGATTCATCAATACAGTGAAACCTTGAATCCCACAAGTTATATATTCTTTATCGGATTTACATGTATAAGTTGTCACAAACTGTTACGATTTGATAAATAGCTTGCGAAAAGATTTTGTGCACTACCCCTAATTCCAAAATGATATAGTTTTTTCATCAGGATACTGTGATCCACTGCATCAAATGCTTTCTTCAGATCTAAAAAATGGCACATGTGCAGGGTATTTTTAAGGCGTTTTAGGGACCCGATTCGGGTCCCTTAAATTTCAAATCGGGTCCCTAGAATCAGAGAAAATTGTCATCGGGTCCCTAAAATAAAAGAAAATCGGGTCCCTAGAATCAGAAATCGGGCCCCGACAGATCCATACCGGGTACCTAAAATTTTCCTTAAAAAAAAAACCTGTACATGTGAAAAGATTTTCTTCTCTTTTTGAGGTTATTATGTCATTTAGAGACATTAAAGCATGAACAGTAGAAAAACCTTTCCTGAAACCAAATTGATTTGGGCACAAGATGTTGTTTTTATCCAGAAATTATTGCAAGTCCTTTGACAAAAATTTTTCAAAAATTTTTGAGAAATGTGGAAGTATGGAAATGGGTCTATAATTAGATGGATTTGAAGTGTCACCACTTTCATGTATAGGGATAACTTTAGCTACTTTTAAAGCATCTGGGTATATTCCTTCAGCAATACAATCATTGAAAATGGTTGTTAAAAGAGGGGCTATTATATGTTTACTTAGTTTGATAATATGGACCGGGATATCATAGGTGTCATTAGATTTTTTATTGTCTCGAATATCAATGTGAAACAAGATTTCTTCTGCACAAACTGGCTGTATAAACATAGATTCACTGATGTACTTGTTTGCATAGTTATTGTAATCGATTTGTTGTATTTTTT
>JGI24159J19872_10003077_pt1 | contig 20484 bp, 7 predicted proteins | sample Ectturendosymbi4_FD_19872 | JGI IMG/M metagenome (IMG submission 19872) | reverse complement strand
TTTAAACTGCTAATGAGATATATGTATCTAACATTCGAAGTTTGCAATGATTGCTACTTTCGTTAAAAGAAGTCGTAAGATATGAAATGTTAACGATAACGTAAAAAGGCAGACAAACTTTGTTAAAATGCTGCTCTGCAAAAATGATACGGTTATATTAATTTTGTTACAGAGCAGGGTGAAACTGACTAACTGTAAACGTTTTGCTTTGATACTAACGTCCACATGGTCATCTCGAATGATGTTCAAGTGAAGTGATCTTGGCCGGTTGCGTGAATATTTGCTTATCGGATTAAAACGTGGCATGGCGCGCCTTGGGCTTCGACAATCAGTGACAGGTTAGAGTATGAAGTAGCCGGCTTAGACAAAACNTCGAAGTAAGAAGTTAACTTTAAAATAAGAAATTAAAAATTGAAAAAAATTAACGTGAAAATGAAAAAATCACCATAACGCAAAAATATGAAAAATATCAAAAATATGAAAAATATAGGTCGGGGGAAGGAAGGTTGGGAAAATCCTCTCGCTACCTGATCTACCTGATCCGGCTCCAAACTCCGTATAATACCTACCCTGACCCCCTTCCTTTACTACTCGTGCATTTGGGGGAAGAAAATACCATTATTGCAGACGAAGTCTTCCTAGCTGTCACAACACTGCAGGCTGCATTTTGTAATGAAATCCGAACTGAAATGCTGAAAACCTTGAATCGAAGAGTTCTTTCGCTAGCTTGTGTGTGTCAAGTGGTCTGTTGTTCTGTGAATGCATCGGAAGATTGGAAAACTGGGATGATCATCCGTATACCCAAGAGACATGAAAAGAATGCACTAATTACGGAGGCATCACTCCTTAACTCAGCTGGAAAAATGTATGCCAAGTACATTGAAAAAAAGATGCCGAGAAATAATTGAACTAAAGCTGATACCCAGTGCGGTTTTCGTTCCGGCCGTCGCAATACAGACCGAATTTCACTCTCCAATGCATTTTCGAAAAATCTTGGCAGTGTGCCATAAATTTCTACGCATGTTTTACCGATCTTGAGAATGACAGAGTTCCTCAGCAGAAGATTGGGCAATGCTGCGGGATCACGGTGTTGACGGCCGCCTCAACTGGCTGTCAAGTCATTGCATTCCTGTTCAGAAGTTTGTGTCCGTGTCGGCGGAGTTATATTACAACCGTTCACAGTGGGTCTTGGTCTCCTGAAAAGGATGTGTGCTGTCACCACTCCTCTTCATGGTTTATATGAATTGGATAGACAGTCACAGCTGAATCCACGAGGGTGACACCATTGGAAGCTGCAGGATGACCCGCTTTCTTTTTGTGAACGATTTAGAACTGCCTGCCTCTTGAACAGGATCTTCACCATGCACTTGATCGGTTTTCAGCTGAGTGGAACTAAGTGGAAATGAAAATCAGCACTAAAAAGACCGGCTAATATGTGTCTCCAGAAACCTAAGGCAGTACACACTGCAAGCAAGGGGCAATACTCTGCAGTAGGTGGAGAAGTTCAAGTAGCTTGGGATGGCATTCACGGGTGGCGGATGGGCGGAACAAGGAGGTCGATACACAGATTTGTAAAGCAAGCGAAGTTTTATGTGAGCTTAATCGCTCTGTAGTCAAAAAACGGTAGCTTTCGAACATTCAAAAGCTGTCATTGCTTTGTTCCGATCCTCACCTACGGTCAAAAACCTTGGTTTACGACTGAAAGAGCTCTATCTCACGTGCAAGCGGCAGAGATGGGATTTTTTGCGAAGATCTAACTGTGTGACACTTCGCGACAAAGTGCGCAGCTGTGAAATTCGTAAAGCCCTGAATGCCGATTGCAGACCCACTTTTCCAAAAGTGTCTGCGAACTTTGTGCGCGAGCGGCTCCAGGTAAGCTTGTGTTGCATAGTCATTGGTGGTGTTGGTGTTTTGCCGCTTTCCAGTATGGAGTGTGCCTCGATTCTAACTAGTTTGGAAGGTACCGATTGAGTCCGTGGTTAGTTTATCTGCGGTTTGCTCGTATGTCGTCAGTTACATATGAAGTGAACTACTGTAATGTGTATGCAAATGTTGAGTCAGTAATCGACCAGTAGCGTTTGCGAACTTAACGTCATCGCGCGTATTTACGTCGAACGGCCTCCAAAGCAATGTTATGTACCTGTTTCTTTGGCAAACTGCTTTACGCAGCTAGTCTGACTGCCGTGTATGTATTCAGTGAACCTCGTGCCTGAATCATGCAAAACTGAAATAAACTTTCGTAAGAAACCTTGTTTTTTCTGGCCTAGTGTGCTTAATTAACCTCCCCTTCCCGAAGTGGCCTAGTAGTCCAAATGTTTCAGTTATACTTTAAAGAGCCACAAAAAATGCGAAACGCATTTGTTTGACGATACAAAATCATCCACTGCTGATTGCACAAGTGATGTAACCATTAACTTAATTTATTTGTAAATGTGTTTAAAAAGGCCATTTCACAACAAAAATATTTACTAACTTGCAAAATTCACCATAAATTCTCTTACATCGTGAAAAACACGGACAAATCCTGACGAGCAGTGTTTCTCCAGAAGTTTTTTCCATTCCGCTGAATTGACAAATTCATTAAAACCTTCTTCCATTTCAACAGTTTCATGTTTGATCATTTCCAACAAACTTTTTTTGGCCCGATCAACTTCGTGATACTTTACGTAGTACATGATCACGTGGTCTTCAAAAACTTGCAGGGAAACTGACATAAAAAATTCGCAACTGAACCAACGGAAAGTAACGCAGGTGTAGTCCCACAACTCAGGTCAGTTGTAATGTTCAGGTCAATGTAACTGTGATTGCGGTCGCAAGCGGAACTTACAGTAGTTGTGACTGTGGGCACTAGCGGAATCGTGCAAATTTGCACCAACAACAACTGTCCTGTTTCACACTTGCAGTATTATTGTAACGAAATAGGCGTGTTAAACCACTTTTGTATACCGAAAAACCAAGCAGGATCAATGTAATGAGCAGCCGTTGTTTAAAAACTTGATAGCTCTACCGCGTTAGCAAATGTGTCCTAAGTGGAACTCGGGTCGATTAGCAAAATTTTTCTTTTCCCTACACCAAAATGTATGTGTTTTGTCTATACCAAAGGTTTTCACACGCAATTTTCATGTGGAGATAGGCTTTGATCACTCACCCAAACAATTTGGATTTCCTTACGAAAAGTAAAAACTTAAATTTTTACAGATCACTTCAAACATAAGATCCAGTAGGTTGAATACATGTTGTTTTCAAGCACTTGCCATTTTTCCGCTTATGCGATGCAAGTAGGACGTTCACTTACCTGTCTATAAAACAGTTGGTAAACACATTTGCAGGCACTAACACTTTTTTTCGATGTTCTTAACTGCAAACTAAGCTTCGACGTAACAAGTATCACAGCCAAGGTCAACTAAATAAAATTAGAAAACGTTTCTTGGGATTTTAAGGAATTAAATCGGCATTTTAAAAAATGTGGAGGCTGCTTTGGTTTAGCGTTCTTTAGAGGCTGGGAAAAAATTGACAAATCTGGATATGAGATAAAATGGCTGCGTAAACATATCGAGAAAACATGCTAATTTTAATATAATCTTGATTGAAATCGAAATTAATCATCCTGCAAAACTTCAATTAAAAAAAATCTTACTTGCAGTTGCTTTTTATCTCAATCGTTCACCTCATAATTCATCTATACGTAATTCACACATTCTCAACTTCTCGCATAACTCACTGATGACGACTAATCTTGCGCCACTAATTTGTCAAACGTTTACTCGCTGAAGTGCATCCCAACACAACTTGATAAATAACTTAAGCTTAAAATTTACTTAAACAAGTTGCCCGTCCCACAAACGTTGCACTAACAAGTCACAAAATGTCCAGCAATTTTCGCTGGTTCCTTTCATTGTAAATATTGAATCAGCTAAATTTTGATACAATTTCCGTGTTCAGGAGTGATATAATCGCAAAATGGACTAATGTCCGCGTCCACGGCGATGTGCAAGCACAAAGTTTATGTCGTTACGATATGTTAAGGACAAGATGAGTAGTAACTCGATGAGTTTTTTGAAGATATTTGTTGGGAAGCTGAGTTGTAGACAGGATGCGTGGCAGGCGGGATGAGTGGCGACATAACTAAATGCGAGCGAAATATTACAGATAGAGGAGCAAACATGAAAAGTTTGAAAAGCAACTTTGAAATTTTACATTCAGTAATCTTAGCTAAGCTCACGATAACAGGGATACTTTCGAAAAATTAAGAGGACACTTTTGTCAAAACGAAAACGAAAAACAAAACACCTTTGATTTTCTCTTTTTCAAAATGTGTCTGCAGTGTTTTTCGCACATCAACAAGTTTAGCTTCTGCTTCAGGCTTTTTCAAGGACATTTGAAGAAACTTGGAAACATTTCCAAGGTCTGGAAGGTGCATGTGCTCAAGTTTCTGAAGAATTGTAACGTGCAAGTCAGTTTTCTTTCGCTGTGCTTTGGCGACGTTGCAAGGAAGAGTGCTGCACTACTGCATTTATCTGACGCATTTTATGTTGCAATGCATTGCTTTATCTGATGTATGTGCAAATACCTCTGCAGCTGCAAACAAATGTCAAACCGTTATCATTGATGCAGTTAGAGATTATGTAGAACAAACCTCCGCGAATGCGTTATCATTTCTCGTAAATACAATTCATAAATCATTTCTCGTAAATACAATTTCGGTAAAATAAAATAATAGATCTTACCACTTTCATGTCAGAAACGAACGATTTTGCTTTAGCCACTGCTGCTCTTGTACCTCTGAAGTTTAATGTAGACGCTTGTGAATCTCCTGTAATCTCTACATCTTTTTCAAATGTTTCTGTTATCTCATCAAAAACTTTGCATTCTTGCATAGCTCTGTGTAATGAATGCAAAACATCAAATTTGACAAGCTGTAACTTTGTGCAGTCCACTTATCATTACAATACATTTATATATTCACGGTTAAGGTTTATAACCAGACCGTTGGTGGTGGCAAGGTAATGAAACATTTGCCCAAGCTAAGCAGTTGTCACATGTACAGAACCACTGCGATTGTAACCTCAACGCAAAGCAGGGGATAGCGGAACAACTATGCCTAATCAGCCATTCACAAGCTTAAAACCTGCAATCACATGACTAGGGAACCACCCGCATGACATTTCTTCTGTTGACCTCGTTCAATCACTGTTTGGTAAAATGCGGCAAAAATACTGAGATTCCCGAGAGGTGAGAATAAAGCAAGTTGCATTTGCGAACAGAACATTATACAATAAATGAACACTGTATCGCCACAGCAAATTTTCTATACTGAGATTCATTTCCTTACAAGCTAAAAAAACACTCCCCAAAATAAGAGAAATATTTAGCTTAGCGAATTATCGATTATTTGAAAAGTCTACAGGCAATTTTTACGTTGTGGAAACCCGACAGAAGTCTAATTTTCACTACTTTATAAAAACATATTATTTGAAAATGCAAACGGTCTGTGTTGCGTGTGGCCTAAAGGAAAATAATCGTGGTCTGCAATTTTGCACACAGCTGCTGACATACGGTTTTCAGCAACAATATTTATATACCGAGTATATGGCTTGCACGTTGCCTCGTGGCGGTGTTTGTGACACCGAACTCAGCACAAAAGATAATAATTTGATATAATGTTTACCACTAAAGCAACCATGTCCGCATTTAGCTTGAACCAGTTTTTGCATTCATTCGTTCATTTAAAAGTTTTAGATTTGATGTCAGCTTTCCAGGAATCAGCCAACTGGGCTCTGCTTTCTTCCTTTTGCGATTGTTCAAACTTACACATATCTGTATTCAAGTCACTTGTTTCTACAAAGGTGACAGTTTTGAAACCATCAGCAAATATTTTTAAGGAAATCGATTTCACGTAACATTACGCATCCTCAGTCCTAAAATTGCAAGCAGTGCTTGTTTACAAGAAATGCATTTTATGCTCAAATACCAACGTTTTGTTCCAAAATTGCACTGTTATTACCACCGCACCTTGCGAAGGGTGGAGAACTCTGCATATACGCAAAAAAGCTTGACTTATTCACAACTAACGATCACCAGCGAGAACAGAATGGAAGTAATGAGTGTTGCGCTAGGTGACTTATATTTATTTAATGTCTACAATCAATCAATCCCTTGGACACATCAATTTTGAACCAAATGACAAGATACAAGAAAGTTGTCATCTGTGTAGATTTCAACTGCCACCGCGATGTGTGGCAGTGTTGCCAACTGGCATATTTTTATGCCAAGTTTTTGAAATTTGGCATTTTTTGGAGGTGGTTGGCATAAATATTTTTGGTTTGGCGTATTGGTAAAATTTGACATATTTTTCAACAACCAATTTTTTGACATATGGAAAATGTTGAACTAAACTCTTTCCGAAATTTCCAACACTTTTGTGTTTGGAAACGCTCGTGAAACTTCTTAGTTCTCACTCAATCCTCTGTACGTTGTTTTCACAAAAAATCGTGTTTCCGTGGATGTAAGACATAACTTAAAAATGAAACAAATATTTGCTATTGTGAAGACTTGAAAGTGATCAAAAAATGCTGGAAATACTCATTGTTGGTATGTGTGATGGCAGTGTTGAAGAACCAGATATCTACTANTGTACAGATACTACAGACATATCGCAACATGTCATGGCTGTAGTGTATTTTTTGCTGTGATATTGCGTACCTTTTTGCAACATAGTGGAACATCAGTGTGCTCCAGTCTCTTCTGAATATTTGTGGTGATCATCCTGCTGAAAACGTAATCGCCTTTAATTGTAACAAAGTAATTGGTGTATTTTTTGTCCCAAAAAACATAAACAACCTGCTTCATCAAATGTTTTTCTCAACTGTGTACGTGTACAAGTATCTGACCAAGTCAAATATCTTGGTGTATCGCTAAACGCCTCACTGAAGGATGATGATGATATTCAGAGGCAAGTGAAAACACTATACTGTGCAGGAAACAAGTTTTGAGAGACATTCGATCAGTGCTTTCCTGCAATAAAAAGCACTGTTTTTCATATCTATTACATGTCAATGGTATGCTCAGTTCAGCGGTGCCACCAGCTTGGGACACCAGGGGGGGCGAAGAGTTGTCTGAGAGGAGCCAAATTTTTTTAAATGTCCAATAATTTAAATTATGTCCAACACATTTATCCAGGGAGAAGAAAAATTTTTCTGAGGGGCGATCGCCCCCTGCGTCCCCCTAATTACGGGCCTGTGTATGCTTGCCAATTGTGGAGCAAATACGCACAGACTAGTATGGAACGGTTACGACTTGCATACAGCAATGCCTGCCAAATTATACATTACCTAGCCAGAAACGTAAGTGTTCGCCCACACCAAGCTAACCATTATATCAAGTGTTTGATGCCTCATTTAGAAACAATCTAGGTTTTGTTCAACGATGTACATCTTCATCCAACTTTTTTTATTCGATTGTTCCAAACGTCTGATGTTTTACAAATCTTCATTGTCACAAAATTATTCAATGCTCCTCCTATATGACGGTGATCAACTGAAATAGTTGTTGGTACATTGTTTCGGTGTATGCGTCTCATCAGTGTTGCCTTTATGTGGCAACCAAAACTTTATGTGTGCTTCGTGGTGCCTCATAGTTTCTGTATTTTCTTGTGATTCCTCTATCACCTCCCAGCATGTCGAAGAAATGTGCAAGCCAAAAACGTAAACGGTGAATATATACTAGTAAAATGTCAACCGTCAAATCTTGCTTTAAATTTAGTGAAAGCAAACAGTCCACGCTAAATGTCTCACAAGAACATTTGAAACCTTGACCAAATAATTTACATGCTTGTCATTTTTCAGTGTTTTGCTCGTCTCTCAGCGTTGACCGTGTTCATCAACTATAACGCCTACTNTTTAATGCGGTATTACTAACCTTTTTTGTTATTTGATTACCCTTGTGATATAAAACATGAGTCTGAAGCATAAAGAAAAATAAAATAAATACATACCTGGCGGTGCTTTCATTTTTCCATGTGTACACTTAAGTGTTATTATTGTATTTTTGTATGTCCACTCTGAATATCTGCATGTCTAATTCAGATGTGGCCATGTTGAAATTGCCTGTCTTGTTAGCGACTGCTAAATTTTAACTTGTATGTACACCAGTATATATGTACACAGTGAGACCCCGCTTCCTCAAAATGCATGGATGTAATGGCCACCAGCCACCAGTCAGTATTCGGTGACATGAACGTTACACTACCGCTCTGTTAGCAGAGACATGACAGTAACATTAGCCCAACCTCAAAAGTGCTTAGTTGTTCCTACTGTGGCCATTTCCTTCCCTATGTAAAGTAGGCAGCTAAGGTTCTAATTTTTCAATTAGATTCTCTTAATTGGTAGCTTTACTGTTTGTGGGTTTTATTTAATTCTATTCTATACTTCATGTATTTCGCAGAGCTGATGATGGCTGATGCCATCTCATGAGGTGAAGTATTTAATCTGTAACATTTTAGTGTCTTATTCTTCGTTGGGAAAGGATTCTTTGCGATAGACAGCCTTAAAATGTGTTTATATTAATTGTTTATATTGATTGTCGATTGTGCAATAAACGTATGGTAAAAATATGACAAAATTTTACTGCCAATTTTCCAGGTGTTTTTTGTTATAAAAAATTTGGCATATTTTCGTCCTGTTTGGCATATTCTGAAACACAATTTGGCATATTTTGTCTTTGTGGACTTGGCAACACTGATATGTGGGGAAGCTTGTCAACAAACAGTAGCGGTAGAGCTCTAGTATCCTTTACAGAAAATCATGATCACGTTTTGCTTAATACCACATCCTTTACTCATTTCATACTTGACCGTCTCGATCATTGGAACTTAATGAACCTTAACATAACCCCAAATTCAATCGCTCGCAACTGTTCTTCTCAAGTTACAAATGATTTTTGGATAGTGACCATTCCATTATTTGTATCCATATCAATCGCGCCCAACTATAAGCAGAATTAACATAGGTTCTCAAAGATGACTGGCTCATAGGACCAATATCTTTGAAAAAGAGTAGAAGTCAGACCTTGTTGATCCGAACTCCGAAAAACCGGAATCCTCATCCGACACAAAACTGACAGGAACGGATGTCTCCCAATACATTTCACCCCTTTAATCCGGAAACCTCGGTTTCCGACTCCGACACGGAAATTGAGGAACGGATGTGTCAAATCAATTGACAAAAAAACCGCTAAACCGGATTACGCCAACTGTTATTTAGTTGTTTATTAAATGACAATGGAAGTGTGAAAGTCAATTTTCTAGGCACGACAAATGTAACAGTGACAGCACTTGCAGGTCGCAGTTAGATCTCTTGTACAGTTATTTTTCGCGTTTAATCTCATTCTGAATGCATACTTGCTTACGTTTATCGATCGGATCTGCTACTAAACAAAAGAACTGAGTGTTTTATTTAGTCATGTTCCACATGCAGTCTACATATTTGATTAGGTTGACAGTTCCTCCAAGTCGGCAGTTTTTCTGTTACCCTTTGAGCGTTCGCTTAGGCGAGTTCTGCTGTATAGCACATCGTTACCTTTGTTTACATTGTTGGCATTTGCTCCGGAAAGAATTTCGCTCTTTATACTTTCGATTCCAATTATCCGGATACCTCGCTAAACCGACATTATTTGACGAAACAAAGCAGCCCGGATAAACGAGGTCTGACCGTATACCACTTATTCTCAGCCTATCTTTACCAACAGGTATTGTTTCGTTGTAAAGAAAGAAAGATATACACATTATAAAGTTCAACTGAGCTGTAATAAATTAACGACTCTATGACTTTAAGGACTCCACGATATCTAACGACTCTACGATCTCATTTTAACGACTCTACGAGACTTTAACGACTCTACGACTTATTTTTCTATTTCTCCTCGTGCAACACGCTCTACATTTGCCACTCATTCCATTACTCGTTCCTGACGTTATCAGTTACGAGTATAGCTCAAATTCTTCCACTGATTCCAAACAGCGAGATTTCTGATAAAACGCAACAGACGAACATCTGAGCTATGATGGAACCCACATTATTTGATACGCAGCCAATTCATTACGCTTTATCGTTGCAATCGGAAGATCACCGCGCAGATGCGTTTCGCTTGTTAGTATTGACCTTGCAACTGCAGTTGTGCTCTGAGCTGTGCGTTTAATTCTGTTGGAAATAACCATAACTCTGTGCTTGGTTAATTGTTAATTGTCTGTCGCGCGCGCGGCTAACTGGCAGTTTTGCTTTGTTTTTGTTCTGTTTCAGAAACCTATTGGACGACCAATCGCTTTTGACGTTTGGTTGATTTGTGATCACAAGTGTTTGCGCTGATTGATCATCTTTCGTTCCGTTTTTCTGCACGGAATACGAGTCTACAGTTCTATTAGTGTGTTATGGCTCAGTATGACCATAACATGACTGGTTTAGAAAACAGTGAAAATAGCAGTGGACTAACGTTGAAGAAATAACCTGTGGGTTTGGTCAATTTAATGTATGTATATCCTAATTGTGAAGGGTATTAATGTCTTGTCAAGACTTATAGTGTGATTGTGAAAATGGACTATGTGACATGTACTGGGTGTGTTAAGGAAAACGTAACATACATGAGGAAGTGAAGAAATTGCGAAAAAAACAAAACTGTAATTACGAAATTCTTGTACAATTACAAGCTGGCTAAAAGAAACAATTAAATTGGGTAACTGGGCTCATGAAAGAGAGCAAATGCTGAGGCAGAAGTCATGATTGACTGAGAAAGCAGTTATGACTAGAAATTTTATATTTCACTGAAAGAAATATGGAAGTGAAGCTTTTATAATTGGTGGTCGAAGGTTTAAATAAAAACATGAAGACAGCCACCATAAATGAAAGTGATACTAAATTGATTGATTTTAAGCATAAAAGAGGGATGAGATGCTGAAATACGTATTGAAGTCCCTGGGCAAAAGAATGATATATAAAGCCAGGACAGTACGTGACTGACAATCGAGGGGTCAGCAAAGCACTAAGCGCCGGAACTAATCGAAGCAATCATTGCAATATTGGTTTCGCGAGGTGCGCTACTTAATGCTAACCTATGAGGAGAGACATTGAAGCGTGGAAAACATGCAATTGAATAAATGAAGAGGTCTAAAAGAAGTGGAACGCGAAGCTGCTGTAAAAAGGCAAGCAAATGAACAGGCAAAAACCCAGTGGTATTGTTCTAGCAGAAAGTAAATTATGAAAACATTGAAAGGAAAAACTTTCTTACCAATGTTGTGCTATCCTAGATGACGCAGTATATAAATAACGTCAGGTGAAAGTATGTTGCTTTAAGCTCGAGCCTGGTTGATTGCGCAGTGGAGCGTAATCAGTTAGTTTTCACAGGAAGCAATTGGGAATCAATAATGCATGCGAACTTGTAAGAGTTATGCTGTATAAAGAGACCTAGAGTGTCACGTTTGCTGTGAAGTAGTATCATTGATAGTCGTTAGTCGGGAGAACAAAGTGTAATTTTTACCATGATATATTCTTAAACTGGTTGTGTGACCTTAACATGACTAGCATTGCATGCGCAGACACATTAAATAGCTTTAATGATGACATAATGAATAGAAAAATAGACGATTTAGTAAATGAAGCAATATGTTTGGAATCAGTGGAATGTTGTAAGTGTTGTCAGTTAAAAATTTAAACAATATATGCATTGATAAATCAAGAAAGAAATGCTGCAAATGCATTAAAAGGTAATACCGTACTCAGATATAGTAATAATGCCGCAGACATCTGTAGCAGCAATGCTGCAAAAAGCTGTAAGGGTATTTTTGCGCAGTTCCCCCAAAATAAAACAAAGAAAGATCGCAGCAGGAAAGGGGGATTTTTGCGCAGTTCCCCCAAAATAAACAAAGAAAGATCTCTGCAAGAAAAGGGAATTTTATGAAACCGCTCCAAAATAAATAAAGAAAGAAATCCTAGCTGCAGCTAGAAGCCCACATGCGGCATGTGGGCATGACGCGAACGTCACAATAAAAAAACGAAGGATTACGCGTTTCCGCAGACGTCACAATAAAAATTGAAAGCCTTAAGGGTATAAAAGGGACGATCTTGAGCAGTGAAGAGAGTCGCGAACACCTCACACAGCGACCAGCACGACAAGAAGATTACCAACTTCAAAACAACGAAACACAACTAAGGACATTGACTGCTGTGTCAAACACCGTGACAACGACCAATTTTATTTTACAACGTCGCCAAGATAAAACACCAATTTAAAGTTATGTTGATAAACGAAATGGGCAGATATCGAAAAGGTATGTGGTTGCCTAAACTCTGTTAGCTATAAAGCATGGTAAGCAGAACGCTCTGGACAAATGCCAATCAATTAAAACGTCCGTCAATTCGAATGCTACAGGAAACTGAAGCGCCACAGAGTTACGCGAACTCAATTCGGATGCTAAGTAAAGACCAGTAGGAAATGCGTGCTAAAGCATAGCTGTAACTAGAAATTGATTGCGAAACAGGTAACGAACTAGCAGTACTGGGGGGCAAACGTCACATGAAAACGAAGCAAGAAAGGCAATATTCTGACCAATCATTGAATTTTAATGCATGAACGTCACTAAGGTGTTGAGAGAAAAAGTATGATTTGATGAGGGTTTGATAAACCGTGCAATTAGGGATTGTGTCATTTATTCGTGCTTGTTTCGTTACAGAAAGATGTAGAAGTTGAATGTTGTTTTTGCTGTGTGAAATTATGAAGTGTTTTTAACTGCACAGTGAGATTAGTGAATACAGTTTGTTTTGATCTATAACGCAGTGTGACTCAATGAGCGTTATAGCGTTAGAATTGTTTTTCCATTGGTAAGATAAGAAATACAATTACTCTGCTTAATATTTAAAATTATCAGTGATCCCAGTGTTTGTTGCAGAACAGACATTGTTGATCGCTGCACTGAGTGTGCTGCTGTCTGTCGCGAAGTTAAGAAGGGGTAATTTTATAAGGACCACAAATGGATATTTGGGAAACACGGTGTAAATAAAAAATTTCCAAATCTTTCCAAATCTTTTCAGCTGATTAACCTTGCCAGTTATTTCAGCTTGCAAGTGTACGGATTTTGCGAGGGTCAAAAAAGGCGAAAGGTTGTCAAATACGCGTTGGGCTCAATGGCTCGTGATACAACAAGCTGGACCAGCTGTTTGAGCTGAAAATTTGCCAAGTTTTGAACATAATCAATACTATCCATATGCTAATGCATGCTCCTAAATCTACTATGAAACAGCGCTACCGACCTTGGGCAGAACACCCACATCTACAGGTCAAAATTCAAGGCTATTTCGTGAAACCACGGAAGCCCATAGCTCTAACAAAATTCTGGCAAAATCAATGTTTCAAAACTCAAGCACAAAACATGGGTGGGCAAAAATCGAACAACCCACCATTTGCATGTAGGCATGAATGCGTATTGGCCTTATTCCATACTTTTTATCATTTAGGAATTCAGCACAAATATTTGCTTTGGAGCGTATTGTCACCAATGTATTCTTTCGCGCGCAGTCCCTGCTTGCAACTGATCAGTGATGAATCAGTACAACCGTCAACTTCAAACTTGATGAAGCCCAGGAAAGAAAACTTCGTTTTTTCGTCACGGAAAACGTCTTACAAATTTTTCATACTTGCACACAGTCTTTTTGTTTCGTAGAAATCTGTAATGAGTGCCAAGGACACTACAAAAATACTGTGCGCAATCGCTTAACCAATGTATCCGAAAAATGACTAGCCCTAAATATAACAAACGATCACTAACCAACTGGGGGTACACGTGCTTACTGAATACAGCTGTTTTTCCCATTTGAAATGTATGCACCGGCAAACGCTTTGGTAATCTATAGAGTACGTTGCACAAGATATGGGATGGCAATTCATTTCAGCAATCTTTTGGTGAAAAGGATACGCTAACGTTACGAGTCAGCAATGCAAATCAGCGAACAAAAGCGCGTTTTAGCGTTATAGTAACCACACCATGAAAATGTGCTTTCTAAATTAACGTACCTGAAAGAAAATGGATCGAAAACAAGTTTGTCATCACAAACGTCGCACATTTTTCCGATGTATTGCAACACGTTTCGTACTTCGCTTTTCCACCCAGTGACAGCCACGTTTCCAGGACAAGCGAAATTCCACCTGAAACGGATTTTTTCAACCATTTAAATAGTGGAAGCGAAAAATATGTTTAGATCACAGAAAACAAATAATTCAACACGGCGTTGTTTTCTTGCAAGGTTTGAATTGAACAGATTAAAAAAATAACAAAGGACTCGTCTCCACATGATCAGGGACAGCAAATATGCAGACGTTCAAAGTAAAACTTGATGACATTGTTATTCAGCATTTGTATGTTACTGACAGTCTTGGTTATGTTTACGACATTCTTCTTAGATGGCTGAAAGTTTTATTGTTATTTTCAGCGTTTACAACATAACCAGGAGTTGTGCTTGCCTTTTACCGTTTTATTTTGCATGACATTCACTTTTCTATGTTACAAAGTCTTTTGGTTTTGAATTGTTTGCCTTGCCTAAATTTAGTTGATTTCCGATAAAAAATAAATTGAGAACAATCGGAAAGTCCCGAAATAAACATTAATTGATTTTGATGCCTTTTCAGTTTTGACAAAATACTTAATAACATGCAACAAATTGCTTTTCAAACGTTTCTCTAAAGAAATCTGACAACCTACCGTTTCCTTCTCTTTTCATATAAAAAGTGTGTTTTCACTACTTGCTACTTTCTTAAAATCAAGTCAGATGTTGAAACATTTCTACGTTTCGCAACACTCATCTAGATTGCAGCTGGCTTTCGGCTTTCTCTGTCATATGAACAAGGTCATATGCTGGATTTTTGAACAAAGTTTTGGAAACTACAAGAGATTTTTCCACGAAATATAAAATTACTCGAAGAAAACTACACTGTTCCATGCAATAACCAGATGTCTTTAGAGGAGCGAACGAAATTCTAAAATTTGATTTATGTGTACGCCTGACTATCCGTATCCTTACTTAAACACGCCCCAAAGACGTCGATTTGTGCCTGAGTTGCAGCATTGTTCACTTTCAATCCTCCGAATTTTGAAAACGTCCGAAAACATGCAGTACAGTACAACGGTAAAGCACGTCATCAAGAAACCATGGATTATCGTGTAAATCTTATTTGTTTTATGTAAAACATTTATCGGCAAATCAGTACACGAATTAGTTGTCGCTTAACAAAATGGGATATGTGTCTTGCATGCTGCCAAAGCACATCAATACTCACCGGACATAGACTTCAGCAGAGGAATTCTCTGATAGTCCCAAGGTAATGAAGTCATAGTCAATATCCCAAGAGTTGCATTGCCGGAAATCTGCTAGACTCTCTTTATCATAAGTTGCATGCAACGATACGAACTGCTCATAGAACTCATCGATAAACTTTGAACATTTCTCCACAAACTTTTCTTGATTGTACTTGTAATCGTTGGGAATCGTCTGCATTCAATCACCAATTTAGACTTGTGCTCTAGCAACGAAAATTACCACGATACATGGCAGGCAATCTTTTCCAGTTTATGCTTAACTTGGTTACAAGCCATCGCAATTAACATGATTCAAAAAACAACATACCTGTGTTGTTGCCATTAGCAGAGTGTGAGGCACATTAGTGCTGGATTTCCACAAAACATTTTAAAATCAAACGCAGAAACCGTTATATGTTTGGATAAGTGTATCACAATTATGCTGTTATTTGAAACATGCTGCAAACTTAAAATTACACTTCACAACACTTGAATTCTGCACTAATAGCCTCTGCTACTAAAACAACACATGAACACCAGCCTATCTAAGTTGAAATGGGACCAGTTTAATCAGAAAGATAAAATACTGCTTAGAAGAAGTTTAACCCACCGTGATTAACTGGCACGCACGCCAGCATTTCTTATTCCAAGTAAGACTAGATTGTTGTTGTTGAGCAGGCAGTACAGTTACTGGGTAAAATTTAGCATCTATGCAATGTGTCTTCAAATATTAACCCCTATCTAATAAGAAAAGGTCAGTGTTTCAATCCATCAAAAGTGGCACCTTCTTATGACCGGGTGATTTCACGCAATAGAAACAACCCAAGTAACAATCAAACGCAGTGAGCCTCTAAGCTGCAACATTTGTTTCACGTAAGTTTTACGCTAACGGGAAGGTGGTCCATCTAACCGCAAGAAATTCAAGGATGATCTGAGCTTTTAAACGAGCCATGCAAACGAAGTAATTTGATACAGCACCTCTGATTACAAGTTGAGCGCACACGAATGCATATGTCTAAACAAATCTCAAGAAAAACCACCAACAGAGTTTATCGCAAATCGGTTGTATTGCAGTTAGCAGCAGTACCCACCTTCAGTTTGGGTTTGACAGTGATAGCAAACGCTGAACTTCGATTGTCGCTTAAATCCGACGGAAAACTAGCCTCAGCAAAAGGGTGCAATATATTCCTAAGCTGATCAACAAGACTACTGAAGTGTAGCACAAACTTGATCACGTCATCTTTGACTTTAGGCACGACTTTAAATGATTTCACTAGTTTTTTAGGTGGATCTGCAAGGAAATCAGAAGTAACAGTTTCCTCCCCTTTTCCTTAAAATAATTACTAATCCAAGATAAATCCCGCTTATACAACTCAGTGACCACACAAAATTTGAACAAAAACATCTGATAATTAGGAAAAAACGCTTTTCTAAACTTTCAACAGGAAAACCAGCAGACGGTAAGGAAAATTTCAAAGAAATGTCGTCTGTCAGTTGTCTTAAAACAATGTTCGAATTAGACAACAGTAATTTTAAAAGATTGGCGAATGATACAGGACGGTCAGCTCATTAACTGTAAGACGTAGTACAGTGGGTACTACAAAATATCCAAAAACTTTTTGAATAGAAGAACTCGGGCCATGTATATGGTGGAACTTAAAAATGTCGATGAGAAATTTTATGCAGAGATACTGTAATCGAAAATATTCAAGATAAACTTTCAGAATTTAACGAATGAACTTTTGATGAACTTTTTATTTCTTTAAAGGCAAGACTTGCATGTTTTTTGTAAGTTTTTCAATCTCGAAAAAAACATAATACTTGAAGGCAAGTGATGTGCCTTTCATTTTCGTGGTATTTCGATTGATAATTGTGAGTCATGTATACGCGTCGAGGTTTTGCCCAATGCCATTCATTCATTCATTCATTGATTTTCAAACCCGCTCTTCTTCTGGAGAGGGTCACGGCGGCAGCAGCCCTGGAAGCTCTCAAAACATCTCACAGTCATCAGCCGATGATACTGCTAGTTCTGCAGGCTCAACACCAAGGCGGGGTCAATCCAGGTGTCGCCCAGTCCTTGACCCGCTTCTGAGCAGTTTGTTGTGGTTGCAGCCAACGCGACTCGCCAACCTCTGACAGGTTTTTCGGGGCACGTGGCCGAGCCATCCTAAGTAAAATTCTTTATTGGAAGAAGTGACTCGACATTTAGGACTTTATTGACAACTACACGCTTTTTCGGTAGCGTTAGGCCAAAAACTCTTTGCTAAAGCCCCATTAGTAAATTAATGGCCATAAGCGAGGAGCGGAATAAGACCAATTTAAAAACTAAACTTTTACCGGTGTTTGAAAACTTTTAAAGAGTAAGCTAATTCTTTGAAAATCAACACCAGACATTGCTTCGTATGACAAACTTAGTTGAGTAGATTTGACTTTGAGAAACACTTGTGAAGTGCGTATCAAAACGACGGAAAAGTTGATTCTTACAATCAACAAATCATATGCTTCCTACCAACGCGAAACTTTAGAAGGCACATACTTAATTTTCTGTTATAAATCTTTCCATGCTTTCGAATTCCCGAAGTTTAAAAGTTTAATTAGCGTGTTTTTAAATTTATTTCGTAGTTGCTCTGTTGATTTAAGAAGCCTATCCAAAAGAATAATAGAAAAATTTAAACGAAGATGCACCGTTACACGATAAACGTGCTGACCACAGGTGCGACATTATAATACCTTCCATTCAAGAATTAACCATTTGCTCTCGAAACGTAAGTGTTTAGCTGTGAAAGAAGTGCTTTTCAGTATATCCACAAAACAATTTTAACTATTTGCATCATATATCGTATGAAGAGTAATGGCTCCATAACAAGATGTATTTTCCAGGAGAGAAAAATTACTAACATAAAATTGGTTTCACAATAATCATGAAGTATCCGCAAGGACACAGTACCAGGTGGCTTCATAGCGCAAATAAACAAATATCGATTTCGCTCGAAGCTTCAGCATTGATCTCTTATTCAAAGAGTCGATGTAATCAATTGACTTCAGTTTACACAGAATAAAATTTGTCTTTAATTATGCTCTATGAGACTTGATGCTCCCTTTTTCCCACGGAAACTTAACAATTATTTTTAACAGGTTGTTAATGTTACCACTGCTGCCGTTTGGGTATACCCGCTCCTTAGCTGATTCCTTACCATCTCAGAATTCTGCTGGAAGGACAATTCTAAATTCACCACTATAGTGCGTGGCTTACATAACCAAAAGTTAATACTTTGAAGCTTCCATTTAATTTCAATTGGAAATTCCACCAGACTGGTGTTAGATTGAAGTCAATGTACAGAAATATAGTACAGAAAAATAAAGCTTTGACGAAGGTAATACTTGGACCACAGCAATGGGTACAGATGATATAAAACAGATTTACAAATGAAACCTGAAGAAATACAACTTTTGCGGTTTGGGAATGGGACACGGATGACTTAGGTTGCTTTTAGTCATCACGTGATTTCAAAATCATTCGCATGGAAGAAGACGGTACCATAATAGTAACCTATTCAAGTCTATTTCGTGATTACAACAATTGTAACCTTGCTCAATGCTGATGTATAAAAATAGGGCATGCAATTAATTTGTAAATGTTTAGCAAGAACTTATGGTAGATCAATGCTAATACACTTCCAACGGAGTGATCGATGCTCCAACCACACTGTCAAATCACATTTATCACATTTAAGGTTCAATTCAAAAATACATTCAATCTATACTGCATTTTAAGTAGCGTGAATAAAACTGAAAAAGCAGGTGTTACTCTGCCATCATGACTCGCGGCGGTTAAGTCAAAGTCAGTCAAAAGATTCCCTGTGTGATGCAGCGATTGGAAATCTTGTTAACTCATATCAAAGAATGCCAGCGGCAAAATAAAAAAAATTGAACGGTGTTGGTATGTCGCGAGGATTGATGACTTTATTCTTTGCAGTTGTTATAATACACCCATTTTCAGCTTCACCAGCGTGAACTAAATCCAAAAAAGTGGTTAAGCTTGTGCTCTTCAGAGAATGCGTGTGTAATCAACAGGTGAAGGAAAATTTTTCATGAAATAGTATTGCCAAAGTTTGCAAAATTATTTTAATTTCTCATGCCTAGTAGAATAATTACAATCAACACAGAAAAGATCTGGAGTTCTTGATTCGTTTGCGATTTCTAATTTCATCTACCATTCGTCAAGCGTTTTAGGGATAAAAAATAATTTTAATGATACTGCTAGACTGTTTTTGGCAGCTAATTTCTTTGTCGTGAGTTAGTTCATTCCTTTAGTTATATATTTTACAAAAAAAATTACACGAATGGCCATTCCCTGACTTAATCAATTTAACGGCATTGAACTTCTAGCCTATAAAACCGAAAATAAAAATGTATGGCATAGGATGCGTACAGACCACAGCATCATATTTAACTGGAGAGGCGTCTGAACGTAAGAGGTCACTTGGAAAAGGCACCTAGACGCACAACGATGGTAAATCGTAACACAGCATTTCGTACGAGACCAACTAATCCACTCCACATAAAATAGATTACCAGCAATTTTCATCTTCACCGAATGTGGCGTTTCCAGTGGAGAAAATTGCTGACATCTGTGTAAGTTTGACATGCAGTGGTAGTACAGAGATACTTCAATCGGAGAACCAGACACTTTAATTTCACGTTCGGATGCTTTGTCCACCAAACTCTCCGCATCTTAAAAACAACAATGCTGGGTCTGGCAAGATATCAATATTAATAAAAAACCTTCCAAAATACTCAACGATTTAAAGTTGAACTAAATGCAATAACGTCAAGCATGGACATGCATTATTTGAGTTGTTCAACGTGTTTTTCGATAAGTAAACGTAGGGTGAAAATCCAACGTAACAGCTCCTCAGTCAGGGCTTTCTAGTATGCAAAAATGTGTCTTACAAGATGCAGAAACTTGAAATTTTTTTGTAACGCTAGGAAGGCTAGCTATGCTTAGGAATTGTCGTCGGAAAAATGAAAAAGAAATTCACAGTTAAGAGCTAAAAGAAAACAATAAAAAATAAGAAATTGCTATCTCAGAGCAGGCGCGTAGCCAGGGGGGGGCAATGGGGCAATTTCCCCCCCCCCCCAATTCGAAA
>JGI24159J19872_10003076_pt1 | contig 20487 bp, 19 predicted proteins | sample Ectturendosymbi4_FD_19872 | JGI IMG/M metagenome (IMG submission 19872) | reverse complement strand
GGTCTTTGATAGTATGTTTGTTAACAGTTACTGTACTACATAAATCTTGTAAAATTTTGTTTTTGTATATATTTCACAAATCAACCTTTCAGACTCTTCTGTGACTCAGTGGGTTTTTAATTTGAAAAGTCAATCCAAGTCGTAAAGACCCAAATTTGAACTTTTGATGTAATGTAACATTAACTAGCTGCATGTCCTTAAAGAAAAACTAATGCCATTAGTTACTGCAACTGAAGTACTGGCATTGGTATGAAATGAAATACCTTAACTGATTTGTCAATTCTCAGTAGTTCCATATCAACAGTTTAAGATTCTCATGCAGAAAGCAAAGTTTATCTGCATTTTCATCAAGTAGCTTCAGTGAGTTAGCCAATCATCTATAACCTAGCCTAAACAAAAGCAGTACTAGGGTATTACTGATTACTGCCCCTCGGCCAGAAGTAAATTCTATAAGAACAAGTCGCCATAACAATAGCTAAGGTGTGCATTACGCATCCGATGATTGTGCAATAATGCTGCGGTAGTTCTGATCCAATTACAAATAATGCGCTTTTAAGTTGCGTTGTTGCAAACACTGCTTTCGTTAGTGGTGTTTAACAAACGGACAACATCAATTGTGACACAACAATGAACACTGACTACTGCGCTGCTATCGGACCGAAAAACAAATCATCGCTTCAATGTATTTGTGAAATGTTGGAGCAGCACTCGCGTAGCTTGTGCGCCACATCCACAAATGCTGGTTTTACGTTTGCAACAGCTTGGATTGTGAAATAACAATTATCAATATGCCTCGTGGAAAATGTCGATTAAGTTAACCCACAAACACAATGTTTTAGCTTGCGTACAGTACAAACCCGCGCACTTATAGCCTAATACAACAAGTTAAGAAAAGTAGAATCCTTTTAAGATGTTACTTACAACTGCTTCATAGTGACAGTTGAACTGTCACTAACGATTGCATTTGTAGTCATATTCATAATGCCATAAATGTTGCTTAACATAACGCAATTCATTTTTCATGCAAGCTTATTTAGATTAATNAGCGCNAAACTAGGCATCGGTTGGACTTCTGCACTTTAAGTACCAGTCAAACTTTTCGTGCTGCCAAAACTTCCGGAAGCACAACGGGAGTTTATTCATGCACAACATCTGCATGTGTTGGCTTCAAGCATTGCGAAACTTCCCGATGATGCTTTTGTTCCGGTTGTGATGGCCGATGCATGCTTCATGGTTAATCTTGTCTATTTGTTTATGAAACTGCACCAGCTATAGGGTTGTCAGATGTGTTTTGAAAAAATACCAGCCATTTTGTCAACAGTGCTAGATTTAAGGCTGTGTCGTATTTCGTAAGCGGCACAGGGAAAACAGAGACAATGAGTATTGTTAAACCACAATTAATTTGTCCATATTTTGGCTGGCTCATTACATTTTGGTGTGTATGANGTGACAATCGCACCAANGATTGTGTCAAAAGCAGCAAATAAACTTCTCTGAAGGCACTGTCCTGAAAAGATCCCCTGCCAGAGTCATTATAATTTGAGAAATTTGGCATTTGTTCTTTTCAAAGTTACGGCAAATTATATATTTTCAAAATACCGGCTGCGGGCACTTATAATCAAAATACCGGCCTCTGCTAAATTAGCAGTAAAATACCAGCCAGACCGGTGAAATACAAGCCATGTGGCAACCCTAACCTGCTAGCGTTGTTGTAAGATAACTGTCTTGACTTGCTTCGTTGTGCTTCCTTGTACAAGTTGTCTGGATGCGTGAGGAATATAACACCCTTTTTTCAACTCATATTGAGGCCGATAATATCGGCCGTTTTGACTGATGTCGATATATGGGTAAAACCCAAATATCGGCCAGGCCGATGTATCGGTTGATATCTCATTAGGATGGTCAATTCCATTTCAGTTGTTGCTAGTGTTCATGAGGTGCAGAAATAGGACATATGAAATTGTCTTTAGTTCTGATTGGATGTGTTAACAACTTTTGTAATTTTTAGGTTTATCATTTTTGCAAGACTTATTGGATCATGTCAGATATCCAAAACTTCTTAGACTCTGTATCTGACAAGATAAGGCGGCTGCACAGAAATAGATCAACTGCTTTGAAAAGCTGGTCTCAGGATGAAAATGACAAAGACATTTATGCTGTAGTGCCACCACTTGAAAAGTATATGGGAATATCACCTGAGAGACTTGAAAGACACTTATGGAATAGAATTGAAGATGGTGCAGTTGTTGTTGGAAGGATTTCATCAAAGAGTGATTATGGCTTATTCATTCGTTTGATTTGTTTTGATGCGGGTGAAGTCCATGACATTGAAAGTATTAATATAATGGCACATTGCCCCAAGAGTGAAATACCGACCCTAACAAACCATGAAAACCCTATTTCTCGATTTGCAATTGGTGATCTAGTGCGAGGTGTTATAATAGTTGTGAATGAAGAAAAGAAGGAAATCGTTGTTAGTTTTTTGAGCAAGTATAGCTGTGTTGATATACCTCTAGGAGTTATTTATATTGAAGATTTGCCTGTTTCTTATAAACGTTCTCATGGCACAGAGTCGTATGATACTGTGCTATTGCAAAGTGCTGGTTTTTACAATCCATGTTCAATACATTATTTACAGAGTCGTTTGGTGTTGGGTGTTTGCCAATCGTTGATTGATGATTTGCAAGGTTTTGTATGCCTAACTGGAGAATATGCTGATCAGTTAAGAAAACGACAGTCTGCTAAAGTTGCTTCCAAATCTGTGAGTCATGGGATTGAACTGTATCGCAAAGGAAAAACCACTGAAGCATTGCAAGAATTGAATCATGCTTTAGAATTAGACAGTACAAACATTGAAGCTCTTGTTGGTCGTGGTGCCATTTTTGCTAATAAATTAAGTTTCTTAAAAGCCATTACTGACTTTGAACATGCATTACAACTGGATCCACTGCATGTCAATGCCAAGAAATATTTGGTAGAGGTTCTGGTAGAGTGTGCAAAAAGCATAGAAGCAAAAGCTTCTGATCTACAACAAATTAAGGAAGTGTCTAATTTGTATCAAAAGGCTTTGTCTCTGGATGATCAATGTGAAGAAGCAAAGACTGCACTTGGTGCCTTAGAAAAACACACAGCAAAAGATTGGTTATCCCAAGGACATTCATCCACAGATTCAGCCAGCTCTTCTGAAGATGAAACAGTGTCAGCAAAGACTGCCACTATTTTTAGAGTTAAAAGTTTATTGGAAAAAGATGTTGGTCACAAAAGAAAAAGAGTAAAATCACATGACAGTGAGGCAAGAGGTTTACACAAAAAACAACGTAAGTCACGTGGTTGTTCCTCATCTTCAGACAGCACTAGCAGCAGCTCATCTACGTCATCATCGTCGTCATCGTCATCTGTTGAACCTGCATCAAAAAGTTCAAGTAGACGTTCATCTGCTAGTTCCCAATCGAAACACAAGCGTGCAGTCACAAAAACCAGGCATTCTGCAAGCAAGCATGACAAAGTGAAGCATGGTGAGATTCATAAACACTCAGCTTTGTCTTCTCACTCGGTTGGTGTTTCGAAGATAAGCCCGGACAAAGTCAAAACTAACAGAAAGAAGAGTGACTCAATTCATAATGTTCCTGGATATTCTCACTCTGTTACTAAAAGCAGTTTTGATGCAGGTTCACAATCAAAAAGACGATCATCATTTGCATCATCTAGTAATGATAGATTTCATTCAAAACAATTCCGAAAAGAACATGATGAAAAAATTAGTAGATCTCATCGAGGAGAATCTACTGTTCCAATAACTACTGTGAACAAAGACACTTTTAGTAGTATATTGGACCAAATTTCAAAATTTCAAGGAAAACGTAAAGCATAGCATGAAATAATTTTTAATTTCTTGCACTGCTGTTTTTGGGTCACTCATATATATTTGTGTTGCGTTTGAAGATTTTTGCAAACATTTACACATACCTTTTATTTGGCGTTATACACTCATAAATTTGCGTATCAGGTTACCTGTGCTTTTGAAGAACTTCCCACACAACAAGATTTGTGGGATATGCAGCTAATTTTCTCGCCTAATACATGTTTGTACACCTTGTTCAAGCATCGTAAGGAACATCTTTAAGTCATACTCGAATGTCTTCACTTTAACACTTTGACGTCTGGGTTAATTCAAGCGGTTTGCAAAAAACAGCTGGATCGCACGTGGCTTTGCGTGGGAATATCTCCGCTCCGGTTAGCGTTACAGACCTGGTCAAAGTGTCAAAAAACGTGGTAAGTCTTGTAGTTTGCACTCTAAAAAAATTTTTTGGTTGGGGGTTGAGGTTTTTTTGTGAGTGATGTAGGTTTCACTGGTATGTGATACTGCTTTATCAATGCCATTTTAGATTAACGTCATTTATGGTATGCAACATATTTGTTTAAAACTTGTAACTGTACTGTTGTGTTCTAATTCAGCACCTTCCACCCTTTTCGCCTTCAGGCTGATTTATTTACACATTATTGCAACACCAGGCATCATTCAAGAGATGTTAAACTGACTAGAAAGGAAAAACTTTGTTAAGAGTGTAATAAACTAAACAACTTTGTCAAGTGGATATTTTTTGTTGCACATTATGCAGTAGATAAAGAGGCTTGTCATCATTGTACCACATGCTAAGGAGTACCAAGGTTTTCCGGAAGGCCGCCAAGTCTTTAGTCTGCCCATGGGTGTTTATTTTAGGTGGGCGTTTATACGGTGCTAATATTTGAGTTGAACACTATTTGCACCTGTTCCCTTACACGGTACGTCCAACGTCATACAGAGTTTGAAAACTATTTAGATATTTCTGCCCACGCTCCAGACTATTTTGCGCCATTATGACATACAATGTAAAAAGCCATCATGACATGCAAGGTGATTCACAATGCTTTAGTGAATAAAGTTCAGACTCAGGCAATATGCAACTGCCGTATAACAGCCCAGGTGGTTGGTTGGTCCACGTCTTATATTCCCAATGTGTCTATTTTCCTATTAACGGCCCTGGGTGGCCTTTCGGAAAACCCGGTACCATTAGCAGAAAATTCAAAATTTGCTGGCTTGTTTTTGTTCTTGCTTGGTTAGTTGTCCCAAACCTGACTGCTTCAATGAACAATCCGTTTTTTTCTGCATTCAGCATATCGACAATGATTTACTTTGCTGTAGTTTTGACCAGTTGGCAGATGTTCCTTTTGAAACAATACTGTATTTTGCATCATATTTGGATTTTGTCAAATTGTTTTATTTGTAAATCAAATTCAACCTTTTTCAAAAAACTTTTTGTTTGTAAAATGTTTCAAAAGAATTGATTCTAATGGTATCAAAAACATGATATGGAAAATTTTTCACTAACCTGAAACTAGTTAATTAGATTTTGGCATAACTTTAACACAATGAATTTGAGCGACCATCCCTGTGTAGGAAGGTTATTGTTTTTTGCATACATTTTTTGAGTCATAACTATGTGGAAGTTTTATTGTGGTGCTTAAGATTATTAGGAGAAACAAAAGTTATTTGAAAAAGCTGTGGGCAATTCTGTGTCCACATTTGAACAATTCAAGTGAGTTTAGCCCTGTAGGTGTATTTTTCTGTGGTTCTGTTAATCATTGTCACAAAAGTGTAAAAAACTGTTTTAGTAACTGAAGTAAATTTTTTGCACTCATTAACATTTCGTCAGGCTCTATATTTTGATTTCCAGACTCTGGCATGGCCTGATCCAGTTAAAATATGAACCTAACTAATTTTAACGTGTAAGACGTCATGGAAACCTGTAGTTATTTCTGACATGGGGTGTATCATTTGAACTTGTGCACAATGTGTGGCTTCTTAAAAACTGGGTATCGCAAAACTGAAGTGTGCAGCACAAAGTTGCTGATGGGAAGTTTTTAAATTTTTACAGTCTTTCATGCCAGCCACATACTATTGGCCATTTTTCTTTATACCAAGCAATCTTGCTTTAGTTATAAAGTTATTTGTAGTGGTCAGTGCTTTCCTCTGTAGTGGGAGTTTAAATAGACTGTTTCTTTTGTCCTAATCATTGATGTTAGACATTCCTGACAAGAGCAGAATAAATTTGCGAATCTAAAGTGATTCATTGAACTTCTTATCTGATACATATTAGTTTGCATAGTTGATGCTCATTTGATCATTCTGTGTACTTTCAATGCTTTGAAATGATGCAAACGTTGATGATTTCACATACCTGTAAGTTGGTTGATATAAGTTAATATATGTGCATTATGCCGTATTACAGGGATGGCCAAATTGCAGCTGTGCCGTAGTCGGCTCTTGAAACTTTTGCATAAGGCTCTTTGAGCTTTCCGAAAAATTGAGAAATTATATTTTGGTTTTTATTTCTATTGCAAAGTGTATAAATGTTGTAAAGTGGTACTGTGGTAGCTAGCAGGCCATACAGTATTACTTCTGCCAAGTTGTTTCAAAAAGAATTATGATATCACAGAAGTGTAGATTGCAAGTAAATTTGTGTTTTCAGATTTTTGTGTTGTGGCTCTCTATAACTTGGGTTTTACGATATGCGGCTCATACATAAAGCAGGTTTGGCGACCCCTGTCATATTAGTTTGTTTTGCTAATGGATTGTTTACTTTAGATGCATTTTTTGTTGTTTTACTTGATCATACCATCCCCGTGGCTGTTGTTCTTAGAGGTGTTTCTTGAGGGTTGGTTCTCACATTCTAATTTGTTCTGCTTGTTTAATTTAAACATCATTTTAGAAGAATAGTAATGCTGCAAAGCACAGTAATGCAGGTGTCTTGCTGGCAGTAAGTCACTGAATGGCATCACCAGCTACAAATGAAGCATCTCTGAACCCAAGTGCGGGATCTGAACTATTACAGTGGTGAGGCACAGTGTATGTGCTTTTGTTTTGCTGTGACACTGTCGTATGTTTGTCCTTTTAGACATGTTTGTGACTTGGGTTATCAATCAGGATCAAGTCTGATTTGGATGAGTAACCAAATCATCAGTTGTATTAAAGCAATGTAACTGATTTCAAATCATTGTAAGCACACTATCAGAAAGCTTGTGCTTTAATCAAAACTACTGGTAATATGCCAAGCACATATAACAGATAAGTCTGCCACCAGTTCCAACAAATTGTGCATAGGAAAATGTGACAAACCCATGCTATTTTTCTTATCCTCTTACAGAATGTTTTGCTTGGTTAAGCTCTTGCTCCACACTAGCTTTTGTCAATTTTGTTTCAAATTTGAAAACAACAAGAAAGTTTCAGCTGCCAGCGTATCTGTTGTTTCACAATTTTTCAGAGTTTTTCTGGTATCTTAGCTAAATGTATGAATATATAGTTCTTTAATGTAAGTTGTCACACGTTCATGCTTTTATTTAGTTATGAAGATATTTGGAAAGAGCTCCACTCACAAACAGCGAGTTCCTGCAGGCAAGCTCAGGTTTGTAATTTGCATTATGGTCATTAGTTTTAAAGACCTAATTTAATCTTGAAAAAAATTTTCAAAATTATACTTTCAAAAAAAGGTTTTGCTCAGTGTCATTGATTAAACTTTGGGCTACTTGATAGCAAGGTTTTCAGTAGTATTACTGCTGTCCTAGCAAGTAGGTGTATTTGTGCTCCATCGTTCACAATGCCTATGTGAACTAGTGTTGTCTTTTGCAGGAGGTAGCTAAGCTTATCAGTGCGTTTGCTTCAAGCTGTTGGAAAACGAATGAGAAGTTAGTCAAGCTTCACAGTACTCTGTGTCTACTGCCAGAGATTGTGCAGCAAGTGGAGAGGTTAACCACTGAAATCGGTCAGTTGAATTCTTAGTTTCTGATGTTCACTGTACCACATGAAGCCAGAAATTGTATTGCACCCAACGTTTCGACTTCCTATGTACAAGTAGAATGCCCTTTATTCAAAAATTTTTTTTGAGTACATAAAATGATCTAACGTTGCTTCTACCCGCACCAAGAACGCTTGAAACAAAAAAGTATGTTTTGCAATTTTCTTCTCTGGGTACCTAATATTCTAATATATCAGGTGGTAGCATAGTAGTACAATGTCTGCCTGCCAATCAAAAGGCTAGGCGATCAGTCCAGAGTGACTCGCCGTAGCGCTCCTTGGACAAAACCGTTCGCCTCAGCCCCCGGCAAGAAGCAACTTGAGGCTTCGGTCTGCTGCCAATTTCCGTCATCCTATTTTTGTTAGAAAAATTTGCATGCATTGAAATTCTGTTGCTTTAAGTAAGCCTTATTTTTCAAACTTTGCGTATATGTAGTATTTGAAAATAGCCGTAGTTTTTTATTTGAAATACCCGACATGCTTAACGCAAAAATCAAATCTACGCCACAAGTTGACCATTATTTTATTTTGAACATCATGCGTTTTTTGATGGAAATCATGAATTTTTTTTAGGACCTGATGAGCATTGTTGCCGTTTTAAAGAACTTCTAAATTCAACGTGCTTCAGGTGTTTTGTCCTGTTGCTGCAAAATTACTGCAGACGCTTCGTGGTGATTGGGTAATACAGCTTTTGATGTTTAATAGCACTCGCGTTACGCATACCGTGATTCATATTGTGTAAACCTGAAGTGAGTGCGTTTTCTGCCATTCTGGCATGAAACACTGGTTCGCGACATGCTTGCAGCCTTGTACTAAAGTGAAAACAAACAGTCTTTGCCATAAAAACAGGGTTTGGTGAAACTTGAAAGGGTGTACACTTATTCCATTGTACTTCACCATGAGCTGGTGGCGGCTGTCGTAAATTGAACCCCGTTCTGCTGAAAGCGACAACAGCACGTTCACAATTAAACTCGTTCGCACAAGTTGGGAGTGTTGTTGGGAGTGTTGCGGGAGCACGGTGTTGACGGCCGCCTGTTACTGGCCGTCAAGTCACTGTATTCCTGCACGGTACTGTATTTTGAGTCCTCCAAAGGCTCCTGCCACCCGCGACTCTACCCATAGGAAAGGCGGTTGCGGAAATGAAGGAATCAATGGTTTCGTTATGGCTTTTTCCTTCTACTGTGTTTGTATCGGAGTAAAAAAAACGGGTATAACTGAATTTTAACTTGAATAGGTTTGTTCCTGACGAAAATCGGTGAATTATGTTACCAAAACTCAAATACTAGCAAGCTGTTTTTTTGTCTGGGTTGAAGAGCTGGCAGTATTCTGACTTTATTCTAGTCCAGCGGTGGGCAATTACTTTGGCTCAGGGGCCATTTTGAGAAGACCGCGTTTAGTGGAGGGCCGTACCTCCTCAGTGAAATAGGAGCAAGTCACGGTTGAGCGAGCCTCACGACCAACATTTGCTGTGACAAGTTGGAGGAACTTTCAGATTTGAAGATTTTTCTTGAATGCTTCCGCGCGTGCCACTTGAAACGCTGTGGCGGGCCACATTTGGCCCGCGGGCCGCTATTTGCCCACCCCTGTTCTAGTCGATGCGTCTTTGTGTCGTGTTGGTCTACCGGGATGTTTATTGTGTGATAATAGATTTTCTTCTGCATTCGTCCTTTCAGGCAGGTTGCAAGTCAGTTTTGAAGAAGTCAGTTCCATCATCTCAACCTATGAGCGTTTGAGCAATGAAGTTGACAAGCGGCGGCAATTGTCAGAGATGCAGGCTGATTTGGGCAACTTGAAATTGTCAAAAATGTAAGTCAATTGTGCATAGAAGTAGGCATTATGGACCTTAATGGCGTGTTCAGAAAAAGNCTGTTTGCAGATTCACTCCTTATGNCGTCATTTATGTACGCTATGGTATTAGCGTTGTTGCCAGAAATCGGCATTTTGTGAATGTGCTTTTTTTAAATAAGTTCTTTATTTTTGTGAATGTGCTTTTTCTAAATAAGTACTTTAATTAGCACGTGCTTCAGAGAATAAATGCAACGTCATTGATGCATGAATACTTAAAAAAGTACTTAACTGAATACTTCAGACTGCTGCAGTAAAAACTCACGGTAGGTCTTTATTTTCAGTGTTCGACTTGAACGCAAATTACCTTCAAAAACATTTTTAATCTGCGACATAATTAATAGACATGGGTTGGTCCTGGTTTAAAAGAAACGAAAGCATGGGTAATAAGCGGGAGGTGCTATGAATGATGAAGTGGTTGTGTTCTCGGACTGTTTGTTTACGTGCGACGCGGTTTTAAAGGAACAATATACTTTCACAGGTCGGAATTCGAACAACTCAAAGGTAAGGCATGCATTGCTGTGTTGCGCAAAAATTGTTTGTACAGTTTTGCTTGGTTTTACTTTGCTTCCGTTTCAATGTTCGTCTTTGTTCTTCAGCGGTGTTGGAGATACCATAGCTTTGGTTTCACAACGACTTCCGAGTTATTTAACAAAAATCTTGTAATTATTTGCCTGTAAGCCATCCAGTTATATGCACTTGTACTATTTTAAGCGGCCCAGTCGTTTCTAATATCGCTTGTTCCTGTGAGTGAGGCATCTTGTGTTTGATGAGTTAACATTCGCTACCACTATTCTACTTCGTTTTACTTTCAAGTATAAACAGAAGCTGTTGTTTGTTATTAAACTAGCTTTGTTTTGAAACGTGAATATTTAACCTGCGGGCGATTCATGTGTTCGACTTCTGCAGGTGAACTGGCGACGAAGCATGCTGCCGCTTTAACTCAACTGCAAACAAAGTCTCAGAATCCTTCGCCATGAAGTCGGATTTGCGCTGTTGTTGTTTGAATCACTCTTGTTATTTAAATCACTAGTGTTATTGAAATCATTTAAAATCACTCTCGTTATTACACTCAACCTGATTCGAAGCGTTTTGCTGCTTTGCCTGCTGTGCAATGAACTGAGACCCACTTGTGTTTGGTTGATTGATGTCATAAACCCCCTTCTCTGTTGATCGACGTCAGGGTTTTCGGTGCATTGTTAAGGACTTACTTGCTGAGCTGGCGAGGAAACTAATTCAATGCTTGTTTTGTTGCCTTGGCAACTTCGATGCAGATCAAATGTTTGCCACGCTCTGTAACAGGATGCAACGTTGCTTCGGTGGTGTAACGTTGCTTCGGTAGTGTACTTGCAAACTGTGTTTCTTCAACAAAACCTGCAGCCGAGACGATATTTTGTTCATATTCTTATTCAATGTCGTTAAAACTTTAAATTTGAAAAACAGTGAAATAACTCAATCAGGTAGTATTTTGAATGAAGCGTTTGTACTAATGTTTTGAGTTTTGTCGACCTGTTGGATAGCTTTTACCTGTACTTCAAATCTGTACTATGCATTGTTGTATTGAATTTGTTTTTGATTCAACTACGTGTATAGAATATTTATTAATTTTTTGTGTTTTAAGCTTTTTTCCATCTTTTAAATCTTTTTCCGCCTTTTCATAACATTCAAGAACGAAGATACCCAGCGGTGGTGAAAAGCTAAGCGTTGCCATAACAACGCTAAGCGTCGCCATGACGAATTTGCAGAAACTGATCGAGCGATTGAACAAATCTTAAAACTGGCCCAAAACATCGGTGACCTGACATTGCGTGATGTGCAGGTGGAAGTTTCATGCTTCGGCAGTAATCAGCTGTTGCAACCATCGTACACGAAAAGCACTTGGGCAGTGTTCAGCGTTCAAACGCAAAGCCCTTTTCTTTGGTTTTCAAATCTCCGTTTGCCTGTACTTGCCGCTGTCGAAGTTAAAATCGGTTTATTTTTAAAGTGTCTTTGCGCTCCTACACTTTGTGATCAGTAAAACTGGCCTGTGAGTTGTGTTTGAAGGTTTTCTGCTGTTCTGCAATATTAGGATGATTTTATGCAATTCATTTTATTCAAGGTTGATAGGCTTTACTTAATACAAGCCTGAAAACCACCATATGATGTGGTTATGCTACTGAAAATATTTGAATGCTTGGTTGATGATGGAAGAAGGTACTTTGTGTTCTTTATCAACAGGAGAGTTTATGAAAATCCCAGAGAAAGATAAGGTACGTATTTGATTTAAGTCGGTGTGTACCCGTTTTTATTTTCAATTATAGCCGGAGAAGGGGACAAGTAGTTGTCCACCCGTAGCTGAAAGAAGTGTAAAAATTTGGTCAAAATTTCATCAGGAATTAAAAAATGCTTCTTGAAACATTGTACAGTGCTGCAAAAAGTTTACTAAATTTTGGAGATTCAGGCAAAATTGTTGTAAAGTTCGGCAAAATGGTAGTTATGACATTTCGTTAGTCGTTCAGCTTTTCACAAAAAAAGGTAAATTCTGGAAAAATTTTTGGGCGAAAATACTGTGGTGATTGAGAAGAAAAATTAAAGCAAGTTAGCCGAAATTTTCTCGTGACGTTCCTGGTGTTATTGTATCTTTACGGTGATGGTACCAATGTGAAATTGTATTAGTAAGTTCTTCACGAAATTTTACTGAGTACAAAGTTATCCGTCAAACACATGTGTAGTTTGACGTCAGTCTCGTTCTTCTGGTTCAGTGACGATTTGTCCGCACGATGTCTGATTAAAATTTGTGTTACTTCGCGATGTTACCTTTCATCGCTTTAAACCAAAGCGAGTGTTTCCACTCTTCAAGTCCAATTTCGAATGTTTTTCTGCAAAAATCTCGACCGGTCTCTAACTTCAGTGAACCTTATCCACAGATCGGAAGATGTCGGAGCGTGACCTGCTTCGAAAAGTTGAATAGGATTGGGGAAGGAACTTACGGGATTGTTTGTGAGTATCTCATCAGGTTTATCACCGACCATAGGCGTAGTCAGGGGAGGAAAAGGAGCCATGCTCCTTTCAAAATTTCTAGCATATTTTGTCGTTTTGTGCTTCAAGAGGCGGTGTCCCAAACAAAATGCTGTTGCTCGCTTGAAGTCAAAATTGTTTGGGCCCTCCCAAATTTTGGGCTGGCCAGGCCCTGCCATTGACTCACTCGCATATCGGCATCAAAGCGTTTTTGGCTGATTCGTTTTCATGTTCCCGACCGAAAGATTATTTAACTCTTTGCAGACCGAGCAAAAGACTTGGAGTCTGGAATGGTCGTCGCTTTGAAGAAGGTTAGAACAGAAAACGAGAAAGATGGAATCTCCATCAGCAGTCTGCGAGAAATCACCTTGCTCCTGAATCTGAAACATGAGAATATTGTTGAGTTGAAGGAAGTAGTTGTTGGTCAACATCTTGACAGGTCGTGTATAAATGACCAATGCCTAGATTTTCCTGTCAGAAGTTGATTTTGTAGCTGCAGGTTATAAGTAACAGGCCTTGCTGCTATCCATGTAAGCATCATCGCAAAAGCTTTGCATATTGAACGTCTGTTGTTGTTGAGATTGTTTTTTTATGGTCGTTAGATCAACTCATTGCAGTGTTTTGAATGAAACATCTATTTGAACAAAGTTTCAGGACTGATGATATGTAGTGTTACGAGAAATCGATTTCCTATAAAAAATTTGACGATGGATCCACTTGTTCGCCACTTTTGTGGAGACTACTTAATTGAAAACATTTTCTATGTGAAATATCGCCAGGTCCTGCTTAAACCGAGCAGTTCCAAATCCATGCAGCTCTTCTCATCAAACTGAACTGTCATATTTAATCGCGTGAATCAAGCGAATGTTAGTGACTACATTTCCCGAGTATTGCCTCTGCAGCATCTTCCTGGTCATGGAGTACTGCGAACAGGACCTGGCCAGTTTATTGGACAACATGTCTTCTCCGTTCTCCGAAGCGCAGGTCAAATGCATCACGCTGCAGCTGTTGAGGGGGTTGAAGTTCCTGCATGGCAGCTTCATCGTCCACAGGTGAATTGCTCTGTTCTAGAGGAGAGGTGAACCAGCGTGAAGTTCATTTCTTATAGAACCTGAGCTTTTCCGAACACCTTCAGTGCCTGTTGCTATAGCAGCCGGGACACAGCAGACTGCCTGTTACCATAGAAACCGGGCCACGGCAGTTATTTTCGGTGCCTGTTGCTGTAGCAACCGAGCTTTAGCAGGTTGTCTGTTACCATAGCAGCCGTGCCAGATTTTTCTCAATGCCTGTTGCTACAGCAACTGCGCTACAGCAGATTGCCTGTTACCATAAAAACCGGGCCACGGCAGTTTTTTCTCAGTCCCTGTTGCTACAGCAACTGTGCTACAGCAGATTGTTTGTTACCATAGCAATCGGGTCATGGCAGATTGTTTTTCTTCTCCGCGTTCTTACCAGCTCCGTGAGCAAGGACTCCCTCATACGTTGTGTGCTTTTATCATCTCAGGTATCTTCCACCTGTCATCGATTTGCTTATATTTTATTTGCAGAGATCTGAAGGTTTCAAACCTTCTAATGACCGACAAGGGCATATTGAAAATCGCAGACTTCGGCCTTGCAAGGACCCACGGCATACCCCCGAAGGAAATGACCCCCTGTGTCGTCACCCTGTGGTATCGAGCCCCCGAGCTCCTCTTCGGTTCGAAGACACATGACGCGGGCGTTGGTAGGTCGGGTTCAAAGGTCACATGTCGCAAAGTGTATGTTGTTTTTCTTTCTCTGTGCGCACGTGGTTAGCACTGGCAAGCTTGGACTTGTTGCTGTTGTGAACGGAGCGAGCACTAAGCTGTATTCGTGTTTCGCCGCCATTGCAGAGCTCAATACATTTGTAATTGTGCTCCGTTTACCGTTGTGCTTGTGTCCGACCGCCTTCCTTGCCTGCTCATTCATGTACATTCGCTTCAATATTTAGAATGCGTGTTCATTTCCTCTACCTGGTTTTTTATGAAGTTTGATCTGTTTTACTTTTGAGAATATTAAATATGAATGCAATTTTATTCCATTGTTAATCCAGTCTTCTTTCAACAACAATGCCAATAAGTCATTGAAACGATCCATCTACGAAATCCAGTGTCTGTTCCTGTCTTGTTGAGATTCTATTCGATTATATGTTTTTAACAACAAAGTAGAGTTGAAAAGTAGTGTGCTTAAATTGTTAAAAAACTGAAACTTACAATTCTTTCCGTTAATAGAATTCAAATATTGTTTGCGTCTCCGCCAGACATGTGGGCGACAGGCTGCATCTTGGCTGAACTTCTCGCTCACAAACCTCTCTTCCCCGGAAAGAGCGAGATGCAGATGATAGAACTCATCATAGACATGCTCGGGTCGCCAAACGAAGCCATATGGCCGGTATGCTTGCTTGTGATTGGCCGGTATGCTTGCTTGTGATTGGCGGCAGTTAAATGATGCTATTTGTTTGTGTGAAGTTAGTTCACTGCTGTGAAGATGCACAATCGCTTCCATGACGTTACAAACGCGTTTGTGACGGAATGTTTTTTGTGTGTTCCAAATTCAAATAACAATCAACCTACACTATACTCGTTTGTATTTGCCTTTCTTCACACACACGGTTTTTGCTACTTAACGTAACGCATGGCTAAACTTGTTACGCAACGTTTTTGGTCGCGATGCATCTTTTATTTCACCGACATATTTAATGCATTTTCGTTGAAGAGATTCTTCAATCGGTTTGATACCAACAATAATTTAGTTTATAACTGTGGGTTGAAAGAAATAATAAAATGACTTCCTGTGCATCTTGTTGAACTTCGCTTCATCCACGTTGGAATATCGCCAAAAATGAACGACAAATCGCCAACAAACGATCTTACGCCATCATCTCCATGCAGGGTTTTTCAAAACTTCCAGCAATCAAGAGTGTTTATTTGAGAAACCAGCCATACAACAACCTCAAGCACCGATTCCCCTGGTTGTCCGACGCAGGGATGAGGCTGATCAACATGTTGTTCGTATACAACCCGAGCAAGCGAGCTTCGGCTCGTGACTGTTTGGACACTTCCTACTTCAAGGAAAATCCGTTACGTAAGTTGTCGTGCGCGGCGATTCTGATCTTCTGTCTCGCCTAGCAACTGCCTAACTACACCATCCGGGATTTTCCAGCCTGCGATCCGGACATGATGCCGACATTTCCTCATCATCGGAACAAGACGAAACCTCCACGAAACGACAAGTGAGTCAGTTTTAGGATGAGCAAGTGAATGGGCTCAGAGTGGCAAAGTGTTTTTGCCTTGAAGCATAAGTCTGTAAGTTTATTGGAAGTTTAGTCTCATGGTCAAAGAGCTCATGGGCTTTCACAAGATCTCTGCGCATTCATTTTATCCTCGCGAGAATATAATCACGTGATTCGATAATTGTGATGGGTTTAAATGCCTGAGCCTTTTTGAGATTCGCTGGTTAATGTTGTTGTTGTTGTTTGAAAATACCTTCCGGTGTGAAAGTCTGGAAGTCTCCTAGCGGTAGTTTGCATGCATTGTTGAGTGTGGATCACCTGAGTCGTTCGTCGAACTTCGTAATTAAATCAGATGTAAATGAATTTTTCGAGACTTATTTTACATTTGAATACCTGAGCAACGTCTGGTAGAAGATTTGTTGACGGGTGAATTCGTACTTTATAAAAAATATTTGCTGCGTTTCAGAAATCCTCAAAACAAAGACCCTGGAGTCTCCAAGGTGGGATTTCTGTTGTGAATTGATTCGAATTAGTGAGATTTGTAGCTTTGGAAGTTGTTCGTTGTCCATTTTCGTGTTGTGCACAATGTTCTATCTACGCAGTTATTTGTTTCACAGAAATGTACAATTTCGAAAATATGTTTCTCCGCATGATTGGTTCAGCCTTGTATCGCATTCGACTCAACCGTTACGCCCCATCTTCGCAAACCCAAATTACAATCAAGTTACCAACAATTTTCGTTGTTTTGTGCGTTTAGGTTCATTTTTTCGTGCATGCCCATTACAATAGTTCTCGAAAATCAAGAAATCCTTCATCGCTTGGTTTAAGACAATGATTTATTAACTATTGTTCTTTGAGACAGACTCTTAAAATCGTAAACTCTGGCAAAGTGTTTTTGAGAAAAAGGTGAATGTTTTATGAAGTCGAACTGTAGCTGCCTACATCAGGGGGTTGAAAGTCGTATTTGAGTTGCTGATCATCAGATCTTACCAGCCGCACTTCAAACCTCCACCAACACCCCCCCGCTCAACTCCCATTGGCCATGTTCCTTGCCTTTTCTTTCATGATGTCATTTCCGCGGCACTAATACGACACACGTGATTATGACATAACAAGAAACGATTCTCTTTTACCCCCAGGGGGCCTTTTATAGAGTTTTTTTTCTGCAGGGGATATATTTTCGTTAAATCCGTAAACTCTGTCGCGCTTTCTGGGATGCACCAAAGTTCAAGTTCCAGAGAAAGTCTTCAAGTATATTTCTTGTTTTTGAAAGTATATGCAGAATTCTTTTCCTTAAACTTTATAGCAACATTCATCTTCGATAAACCTGTTTAGAAATTCATCCATAAAATGGAACGACAATCACTGACAAAATGGCGAAAATATTGTTGCAAAATTAGTCAGTAGTTCTGCACAGTAAATAACTCCAGTTTCTTGCTGTGTAGGAAAGGGCAAGCCAAACCTTGTCATTTTACTTGACACCTTGCGGAGTTCTTTCCAGGAAAGTTGTAAGGGCATAACTTCAGCTGTTTCGTGGGTTTCATTCTTTTTTTTGTTTCAAAAGATTTGCCACTTCAGACGTGACGTCACAGTTTGTATTGAGTTAAAGCCCTGTGCGAATGCTCTCGTAAATAAATTTTTAATTTCAGGCAAAAAAACTAAAGATTGGAAGTTGATGTGAAGGAATGCATACGAAACACTTACGTCACATTTCAAAGAACGTTAATGAAATAGTTCATGTCCCATGACTCGAGTAACGACGAACTGGTGAGGTCACGAGGATGACGTCACGAAAGCGACCATCTTCACGTGATCAACACATAACAAACAGTTTTATAATTAGTGCGTGCATTTGGAAGGCTGTTGATGTTTTGCACTATCAGACATTTTTCGAGTCATGTTTTTATGCTTCCTGTTATTTTTTTGGCTGGAATCTCGCCCAACTCTTCCACACCGCCAAATTACAAGCTTATTGATTATTTCGATCCTTGTTTTCGCCGAATTATCAGGTGTCGAGAGTTTTAAATTTTTATTGTGGAGTGAAAACACTAAAAGTTTAGGATTGTCTGGGATAAAAAAGTTGAAATGCATTTTTCGTGTTTCACAGCCTTGAACGGTCACCACCATTGGTGTAGGGGGTGGGGGTGTGCAGGAGGTCCAAGCGCACCCCCAAAAGTTTTGATTTGTTGAAAATCCGGGAAAATCCCTGAAAATTCGGGCAAAATCCGCAGAAATCTGGGCAAAATCTGTGAAAACCTTTGCAAAATACCTAAAAATCTGGACAAACTCCCTGAAAATATGGACAGAAATGGTGCCCGACGTGTGCAGAATAAACATGAAGACCTTTTTTTGGAGGTCATCCCGAAAACAGTCGTCATGAGAAATTATTCCCACTACAAGCGGCCCAAAATTGTTTCGGGCAAGTTTGGGGAAATTTGGGCAAAAATTCTTCGCACCCCCAAAAATTTGCCCCTGCTCCCCCACCTGTAGTCGCCGCACCGAGAATAAAACATCTTGTTTGTGACCGCATAAATGATCAACTGTTGACGTGGTTGCCGTTTACCTTTCACGCGAATAAAAGTGAAATGCAAAGTCGGAATGACTTCATTCGAGTACTGTCAACTGTGCCGGCCTTGTCTTGAGGAGTGCTATGGCAACGCTCGCTGGGATTGCCAACTTTTCCAAATTTCTATCAAGGACAGGAAAATCAATCGGCACCAGTGGGTGAAAAAGACTGACTGAATGAATGAAAATAAGTGTCTTTCGGTTCACAAACGGGAAGTTCAGGAGTTCTTGTTGACAAACGTTAAGCACTTTTCCTGCGGTACTTAACTTGATTTCGAACACAAAATGGTTTAGATGGGCCACAAGTTTTCCAGCCAAAGTATTGAAACTATAAGCCACTGAACCTTTATTGGTGCAGTGGCGTATTGTGGTCATTGTTACTGGGTGTGCACCGTTTGTGACGTCACAATATGACGTTAATATCACGTATCCAATCCAACGTGAAGTTTGTTGACACAATGCATATCATTCTACACAAACCCTCCTTATTCGTTGTTGCATAATTCAATATACCATTCTATTGACTTTATACTATCAGCACTCCAACTCAGGGTGCAGGTACAAAATACACTCAACCCCAGGACCATGGGCGCAACTTTGTTGTAAAATGTTGGGGGACAGCTTGGTGTGAAACCAATGTAGTCATCAGGTCGATGCAGAAGTGACGTTTTATGTATACAGATCCCCAATCTTATTTGTAGAGGCGTTTTGAGAGCAACACTAACCACGCTTTGACCTTACAGATAATTTACATATAAATACACTTAAATTTGCTGCTGGACATGGTGCTGTAGTTCAGCTTGCTTCCATTAATATCGTATTTGGATACAAAGAAGCACAGCAATATAGTAGAAAACATCAATTGGGTTTTATCAGAGCTGTCAGTTGGAGTGCACATAATGCTGAATCGCATTGGTCGCACATGCATATCACTCTTACAGTAGAACACTTCAGCTTTCATGCATTTTATAAGAAGTGTGGGTTACAGCGAGATTTGATGTCTTGTTCAAGTCGCTTAACGTTACAAAGACGATTAATATTTTTCTTGCACATTTCCGTTTTTTGAAAAAGCTACAAATCTTTTTAATGCTACTAGGCGTCATGCATGCAGCCCCACCCCTACCAAAATCTCCATTGATATCCTCTTACCAGCACCAAAAACATTTGGCCTAAAATTAGCGTAGCATACTTCACAAAATGATTTCACTCTATATTTACTGTTGGTAGGTGGAGGATGTATCCTTTCAATCTCCCCTTGTTGGCCCCTGCATACATACCCACACAGAGTGTAAAAGGGCCTCATTTTGAAGCCTGAACCCGGCCCGAGCCCGAAATAATAAGCCCGAACCCGGCTCGAGCCCAACATTTATTTTTGAAGCCCGATTGAGGCCCGAAAGCCAAATTTACCGAGGGAGTTAAGATATGCCCAAATGCGGAGTAACAAAAAACGTTGTGTTCGGATATAGTTGCAGGTGCACGGTTTATCACACCCAAAATAACAACCACCTTGACCAAAACATTGGCATAATCTGGCACAAACGTAGCATGTTAGCTAACAATGATACTGCGAAATATAATGTTCCTCAAGAAAAAAGAAACTATTAGGAAACTATCCACGATGGCGCTGTAGGCATGACAAGCCGGCTTGTAGGCTTCTTAAAACAATCCAAGAATCGCGTGAGTGATTGATCTCTTTGAGGCAATGCCATCGCCTGCTAATTTCTCCAGCGCTGTCGGCTTCTCAAAAAGAGTGTGAGACATCCGAGCAGAGAAGAAAAGAACACAGCTGTGTTTGCAAACAGAATTAGCTGAAAAACATCACCGTCACTGTTTTTTTTAATGCATCTGTCCATTTTCTTGAGGGTAAACAACTGACTGCAGTAACTTTCAAAAGTATAAGACGATAATGGTTCAAAATCTGAAATGAAAGGTTGTGAAATTATAATGAACACACAGATCATTCACTCCCTCTCAGTATTATATGGTTCTCGCTTAGCTC
>JGI24159J19872_10003072_pt1 | contig 20494 bp, 17 predicted proteins | sample Ectturendosymbi4_FD_19872 | JGI IMG/M metagenome (IMG submission 19872) | reverse complement strand
ACATTATAAAATTTAGCAAAATTCAACCTATTTATAGTGTTTCACGTTTCAATTTGGGGGGCTAAGCCCACCAAAGCCCTCCTGTGGCGACGGGACAGATTCAAGTGCCCACCCCTCCCATGCAAAGATCTCTACTCTACATATCATCACGATGTGCGTTACAAAAATGAGGAGGGTGTTGTACATACGTCTGTTAGATGGATACATTTTATTGCACTTTGCGACATATGTTATCCACTTTGAACGCAACTGAAATTAATAAGAAAAATATTTAACCTTTTACAGCAAACCTGAAATAGTGTGGTATCTCTAATTTTCTATCTTTACATAAACTGCGTAAACGTGTGTTCCATTCGCTTTCATCATGTTCATTTACCTTTACTTGGTGTACGTTCGTCACTTTGTGAACCACACGGTGGTATTTTTTGGTCCTTTTTTGGCACCCCTCGGTCCCAGTACCCTAGGCAACCGCCTAGTTCGCCTAATGGTAGCCCCGGCACTGCATCCGTCATGAATAAGATCAATCAAAATTATTTGTCGGATGTGCTGCCCTGCTTTTTGCGGATTTGATGATTTTGTAACCCTTGGCTTACTCAACTACATACCTGGAGAAAGTGGTTCACTGAAGAAAAAGACCCGTAAAAATGGAAGATCAAAACTTTTGAAACATTCTGTAACAAGAGCATAGAAACTTCGGTGGATGCGACTGTGTTGTACAACTCACTATTTCGCTGTGGATTGTAAGCCCTGATTTCGTACTCCCAGTTTACGATTTCAAAGAAAATTGTGCTAAAAATGCGAGAAATTGACAAAAATGTTCTCCTGCGAAACGATACATTATCCAAAGCCAGAAAGAAAGTCCTGAACAAATTAACGCTGCGATAACTGAGTGGCAGGCCAGGCTGTTCAATATTCGCCTCTCATTGGAAAGTTTGGGTTTTCGATCCACAGCCAACGAATAAGTCGTCGTAGCACTCCTTGAGCAAGAGCTTTTATCTGAAAAACCGTCCCAGCAAGAAGGAAATTTTAGTTTTCGATCTGCCGTCAACTTCCCTCACCTAAAATAAATTCAAACGTACGTCTGCTCTAGAACAACAGTAGAGCAGAAGAAACTTTAACGAATGAATGATAATTTCTTTCTTATTGCATAGAATCCCCATGACGATGTGTTCATGAAAATCGACCCCTTGTCGCATTTCGACTACAATTACCCGGTAATCAGTAATCATCCAACAGGCACTTTTTGGTACCACGCACACTATCATGGTGCCGTCTGGTTTCAGGTAAGGCATGTGATCTGACGTAATGTGCATTTGCTGTATTTTCATTCATTGCAAACTACCGTTACCGACTTCCTTGAACGAGTTTATATTAGATTTGTTTTTTCTCAGCAAGAACACTTTGTTGTATTGCATTGAAATAATACAGCGACGAGCTGGCAGCACCAAAACATTAAATGAAAAAGATCGATGTCTGTCTTAATGAAAAGTAACCGGCTGAGTGCAACGACTGGCAATTTTTCTTACGAAAATCGAACTTCGAGTAGGACTAACTGTGAAAGTAGGACTAACTCGAGTAGGACTAATTCGACTAAAGTTGAGTAGGACTAACTGTGAAAGCTTCTTTTTGCAAAAAGTACTCTATTTTTGAAACTTACTTGGTTGGAATGTTAGATTGCGAAGTATTAATGTGAAAACTTTCATATTTTGCAGGTGTCTAGTGGAATGGGAGGACTGTTAGTAATCGAAGATCCAACAGATTCATCGGTTCCGCAGCACATTCAACAGGTGTCTTGTCCCTTAAACTGCGCACATGACATTCAGATGGTTTTCCAATCAACTTTGATATATACACGTGGTGGAGGATTCGCCACATTACAAATAGCTATGCAAGACAATTTGTTCAGGTTCTACTTGCGTTCACTTCATCATTTCCCGTTTTTTTCTTTTTATTTTCTTGTATCTCTTCCAGACGCCACAGGCTCGTCTGCTTGCAAAAAAGTTGTTTACTACGCTTCTTCAGGTGGACACCAGAAAGTAGTTGGTACCTTGATTGCTTTGATCCAATACAGAAGAGCGGCGAACTCGCAACTTCAATTCTACCAGCTTTGGCTTGGGGGTCCTCAATCACTGCTCGGATCTCGTTTTGTCCCTGCCCAGTCCTGACCAGAGTTGTGACACTCTACAGTTGTGACTGCGTCAGTGATAACTCATGCACGTTTATGTAAAGTTTTAAAGATAATGTTGATTGGCATTACCCACAAAATATTAGACAATAATGTCAACCTTGAATGGTGAAAATTGTAATTAAACTATTTATTAATAATCTCCCGCCTACCGTTTAAGGAGCTAATAGTAAAAATATCCGGCAATGGGTTGGTTCTGTTTGTTATTGATTCTTTAAGGTGAAATCGTAAATACAGACCAGACTTGACTTTTTGTGGATTACGTACATGGGCGTAACGATGTTATATGGCGCCCTGGGCAAGAAGCAAGTTTGGCGCCCCCATGTTCGAAACAGTTCTTTCGGAAGCACATGTACTGCATTGAAGAAAGTACTTGTGACATTGTTGGGGCTTTTTGGCGCCCCCCGCAGCCATTCGGCGACCCCGTTGTGATTTGGCGCCCCCATAGTGACTCGGTGCCCTGGCAATTGTGCCCCCCTTACCTCCCCTCGTTACCCCCATGTATACGTATTTTGTCGAAGCTTTTGACTGAGACGTGTTCACGTAAACACAGTAACGACATTTGTTAATTTTGCATAGAAAAAGCTTTAACCCCGCCATTGTTCTCCCACACCGGCCTGGCCTGGGCTGATTTTGTTGTACCAGCCCGAGCATTTATTGGACAATAATCAACTTGGAATCAACTTATTTTAAAACGAATCAACTTTTTTGTTGGATCGCATACAATGCGACATATTTATTAATTGGCGGAAGGGAGAAGCCTGAATAATGCTTTTTGTGGGGCGTTTGAGATGAACGCTCTCGCCCAAGGAGCGTTACGGCGCGTCACTCAGTGACCGCGGACACTCTACCACTGAGCTAATCGCCGCCACCATCAACTTGTTTAATGTTGAATATCATTCTTTAATGTTAAATATTAAAGAATCAAAATATTTAATGTTGAAAATTGTCCTATTATGACTGCATAAAAATCACAAAATGTTTTTTGCCGTTGACAGGTTAATGGATATTAATATTTTCAACTCAAGTGAAACTTTGTACGACTGGATGACAAATACGTCGAACAATATAAGTTATTTCACAACTAATGGTTTGTTGAACCCAGTCATGGACCTTTCCACTGGTCAAACCAAGCGTTTTAGGTATGTATCCGTATTCTATCTGTTACTAGATGTTGATGAGTGTCCCACTTTCAAAAACAAGAAAACCGTGTGCGCTTTGAAAAAGTTCACAGCTGGTTTCGTGTTTGTTTTCAACCGAATTTCTTAAAAAGATTTGTTTGAAAGACAAGCGAACAATCATGCCCTTGCCTACCAGTACCCATGAAACAATGGCAATTAAGAGTGTTAAAGATACCCGAGTATGGAACTGAGCATACAGTACAAGCTGGTATAAAATGTCAAAGAGGAAAAGCTTTCGTTTTCTAAAATTGTAATAAAAGAAAAGCTTGATGATTACGCAAACAAAGGTGATTTCTGTCTTCTGTGCACCTCTCAGTCACAATTAGATCGCACGCCGTGTCACCAGGTTGCATCCAAGTTATGCGAAATGCCAAGTTTGGACTGGATAAAGTTGCTTAGATAATGTGCTGAAAGCCTCTTTGACAATTACTTCATCAAATCTACGCATATTTCTCAGACCTTGCTTTAGTCTTATTCATCATTTCATCTGTAAGCTTTTTGCTGTAAAGTTTGCTGGACTAAAATGCGTCGCTGTCGCGAAATTGATTTCCTAGCAAAACAATTTGCGATCAGATTCATCTTTGTCAACCTTGCGGTGTCTTGGTGCTCAATTGCACTGATCAAGAATTTTTTCTCATTTTCTACTACAAAAGATTTGTGTTCAGCCCAACAAATGTTTGCTTGTCCTTTTTCAAAACTGCAATGCATTTCTATTGCTACGCTCCGGTTTTTGCGCAAATTATGATCGTAGTTGGATACTGAAGTATGCTTTAACTCGCTCAACGTTCAGGTTCGAAATTAAGACAATCATGATATGTAGTCTGACAGAGCCTCTACGACATAGGATGATCGTTTGGGAAGAACAATGAGTGTTCATTTCCAAATAACCTTAGCGACAGATTACACACCAGACGGTATCGGCATGTATATCATCGTCAAAAGAGGTTTTGAACTACCACAGATGGATCTCTATGTACGACATTTTGAAACAAAGGAGAGGTACGCCAATATTTCTAGGACTTGAGCTCAATTCATTACAGAGAATGTTTTGGTTGAATGACACTCAGAAAGGCAGCAAGAGTGGCTTAGATAGCGCAAAAGGTATATTTTGAGATAACTAAACAGAGAGATACAGCCAGTGAATTGCAAGAGGGCCTTATTCCTGATCGTGATCTCCCACGTCGCGTCGCAAATATTGGGGAGGCATGGGATATGAAAACTGTTCAGTTTTCTTTCATGGCACGAGTATATTGTTCAAGGTTGGGGGATGTAAAAAGAATACATGGAAGGCAAGCTTTGAAGATGTTGGCTTTTGCGCGCAATGCATGGCGTGGATTGCCTCCTGCTCAGGAACTTAGTCAACTGTAGGTGTTAGCTGTTCTCCCAGTTCTGGACGGTATTTCGTTCGCCCGAGAGCAGTTGAAGAAGTTGTAGAATTTTCGAGCTTAGTTCCATTCCTGATCATATCCGTCTGACACATATCAGCTTACGTCACGACCGGAGAAAAAGCTTTGCAAGCGGGAGCAAAACCATGCCTAAGTGATTAAAGACCAGCTTCATTTTGTGAAGCAAAAGCGTCATCATCTGAAAACTGGGGCTAGGATACAATAATTAGCCGAGCTTTTGTTTTGACACGTAATATTGCAAGGCTGAACAATCTTAATCTGGCATACGTGTGATTGCGCAGAACGACTCCATCAGTGATGTACTTTTTGCCACCATTAAGGACTGCATGGTGGTGAACAGCAGAACAGAAAATTCACAAGAGGATTATAGCCAGACCCATAACGTTGCTTTTTCGCTTTTCCCAGCGCATTGGGAGCTACCAGAGCACCTTCAAATGAAATGCTGATTTCTATGTCGTCATGCAATTACCTGACAAGGTTGAGAAGTGCAAGCGAGGACTCCAGTTTCTGTAAAATGTATAACGCTTCTCTGCTGACCACATCAAAAACTTTTGTCAAGTCAAGAAAAGCGATGTGCAGCGTGCGAGACGTTGCTCTCATCATATATCTTGGATTTGGTGCAGTGAGAAGATCACGTCCGCAGTAAATTGGTTAGGACGAAAAAGTATCTGCGATTCAAGGTAAATTCTCCCCTTAAGCGCTTGAATGCATGACAGTACGGCAAAGAGCTTCCCAGGACTTCCAAAAGCAAGATTCCTTTTTGTATGTTGCAATTTATTTTTTGACATCTTTTATTGCACCTAGTGGCAATCTTGGCGTCCCTCGTTTCTCTTGGCGGCCCGCGTAAGTAGCCTTCATTCCAATACTTGTACAGAAGGTTGTACACTAGCAATAGAAGGGAATTACCACACTTGAACAATTGATTTGGAATAACATCTGTGCGTGGTGAATTACCGGAACGTAAAGCTTTCAGTTACAGCGCGAAGTATTGCGATTGTTGTAAGCTTACCCAGGTCGCAATAATGATACAGCAGCATGATTAATTCGCACGCATTAAATAATACCCAGTGGAATGTTTTCCAAAATTTCGTCGAAAAGAGTCACAAACGCACAGCTATACACAAACATTTTCCTTGGTGCAATTGCTCGGGTTGTGTGACGAATGCGAGTTGACCATGCTGATGTATCGCAGTGGTTACCAACCAACGTGTCCCGTCAAAAGGTGTCACAGAGATTCATCAGGGAGTGCCTTGAGAGCCATGTACAATAGGGCTGCCGCATTTTCCGATCTCTCCGAGGTAGTCCCGTTTTATGAAATCGTGCTAGCAACTTATTTCTCGCAGAAAACCAGACTAGTTACAGGCAGCAGGAGATGGGCAGGGCTGCCACAAGTAAACAGTGCAGATGAGCCGCAAATCATTGTTTGAATTACCACAGTTTTAGCGAACTCTGTTTATTTCAGGACGGAACTACTATCTATCTTGTTCTATATGTTGCTTTCCGCTGATTTACACGTGGTATCTGTTTACCTCTTACAGTTGCGTTTGCAGCTGAACATTCTTTGTTGTGAAACACAGATAGTACATTAGCCTAGTACTTTAGGAACATCTCAATGTATAGACACTGACGTTATAACCCACTGGCCTGTTACTGAAATTATTACCCATTTCTCTATTTCTTTTCTTCCAAAACTTCGAAAGCGCTTTTTCCATTACAATAATTGCAACTCTTGCAGCTGCAAGCATCAGCCATAGAAATCGGAAAATATGTTAGGCTACAAATAATGGCTGTGCTTGGGGTTTTCGCTATTTCGTGCTTAAATGATTTGAAACAAAATTGGATGCACAAATTTGCCAAAACTTGAAATGTGAAAAAAGCGTTTCAGTTTTTAGTGCACGCTTGGTGGATTCTTGAAGTTGCAGTACGTAAGCTAGAAAACTGTTTTGACACTCAGGGGTGTCGGCTATTTCCGTATTTGATCTTGCCTAGTCAAGTCAAAATTTATGTCCATGTTTTTATCGAACAGAATGTTAAACGCGGGAACATTCGACAACTTGGCCTTAAACGTAGTGGATAGTAGTGGAAATTCTGCTTGTGATATACTTGAAATTGCTGTGGATGGCATCTATCTCGACTACTGTAGACCACCGAGGTTAGGAAGAAGCTTTCTGGCTGCAGGTTCCCGAATGGATTGGTTGATTGTGTGCAACAATCCCGGCGAATACAATGTGAGTTTGAAAAATGGCACACTTCTGCCCGTTTTTCGGAAGCATTTGACTTTTGCAGCATAGCTTTAATGGGAACATTTTCAGGATTTTCTGTTGTTGAATTATTCCTGGAAATGTGCTTTTACGAGTTTTACTACTTTTCCATCAAGTTCTTGGTGGGCGAGTACTAATCTAAACTGTAAGCAATTGATTTCAACTCAATCTCATATTTGGCCATGGATGAAAACCGCTGTTGTCCGTCAATGTATTTGAGTCACAAGTTAACTTTAAAAAAAAAACTCGCTGCACAATATGAGAGTAATCAAAACTGTACTTCAGTCTGTTACCGATTTTGTCAGTGATAAGAACTTTCTGGTATAGAACTGAAAATTCATCTTGTCACGTTCAGTTTAAAAAAAGTTAGATGTGTTCCACCTATCGGGTAAAGATTGCGCTATTGCTATGTCGCACAGAGGATAGTGTATAACTTCAGCGCTGCTGGCAAAGATCTTACAATGTTTAAATTTGATCAAACACTTGATGTACAAAAGAACAACACAACCGCATTATTTCAAACGCAACCCCAAAACTTAGATAATTCGTAGTCTTTACGACTAATTCGGAGTTTCCGTGTTGTTGTTCTTTTGTTCTGAGCTTTTTCTCTTCTTTTATAGCTTCGAGTATGATTTGGTTCACTTTAGATTTTGCTGATTTCGCAGTTAATTTTATGAAATTTTTCAGGTAAGCTTTTTCAAAACACAATCACAGCCACATCAAACTCGCCGTAATCAAATGATTTCATTGTTTTCCCATTTTTTCAAGTTTAAGTAAATTTCGCTAGGGTTCCATTTTGGGTAAAACAATCGCGAATTCTGGTCTTTGGCTCACACGCAAACCACGAAGCATGAAATTTACGAAATTCACCTAAAATTCTCGCCATCGACCCAAGATTGGTTTCGGATTTGATTTGAGACAAACAAAATGTGATTTGTTCGTGCGCCTTCTTATTACTTTACCTCAAATTGATTTGAAACCCATTTATCTTCCGTCCTTGCTAGAACACTCTAGTTTTTCTGAGTTCAGACCCACCTCACATTGCGTAGGCATCTGCCTTTGCACTGCGAGCGAATATATCATGTTTATTCTTGTGTTTAATACGATGCATTATTTGCCAATACAACCAAAGTAAGACGTAAATCGATAGTCCCAAGCGACATTGCGGTGAATGTGCAGTTTTGAGGAGAAGCCCAAAACTTGTTTAATGCTCGAACGTTGGTTGCTGGCACGTGTGTGTTTACAGGAAATGCGCGATTTTTGCTTTACATCGGGACTTTGCAATTCTACTGGAATTAATGCAACTTACAGCGCTTTTGTTGGACATCCCGAACAGATTTCAAAATCAATCATGGGACGCGCACGACGTGGCCACACTGCGGTGCAAAAGTTGAACAATGCGTTTCCATCTGTGCGCCATTCGATTTTCCCTGTTTGCGTATGAAAACTTTTTATTGGTCAACGCTACAGAATGCAAGGAAACAAAATCACGTAAAAGCATGCGACGAAATGCGCACAACTACCGTTACAAATCACCAACACATATGGCGTCACCAGCGGCTTCACGGTCTGTTTACAGTTCTTGCTGAATGCATAGTTCGACCTGTTGCGACATGAATTTTCGTGCCACGCTCCAAGAAGTGAGCGTGAACAAATTGTTAGCTGAAATTGCGAAAAAGCGTGTATTAAAAGCGTACTGTTTTACCCAAGTCTTGCTGCATGCCTTTCAAGCATAAATAGAACGGACGTGTTTCGGCAAACTTTAAAATCTGCTCGCCAGACGTCTTTGGCCTACAACCCTGATAAGTTGGCTATTGACCCTGAACCACATACAATCTATTTTTGTGTTATGAGGTTCATTTGTGTTGTCTAGATTGTGCAGGTACCAGTGATGTCAAGAAGTCAGCTGCACGATTTGACCACTCAGTGGAAAAATTCTGTTCCGTGTTGATATTACTGTCTCGATGCAAATTACTGCATGGGCTAATTATCCCGCTAGTATTTTCCGAATCAGAAATTTATCTTGTCAGTGAATCATTCTAGCACAGATTCGTAACGTCGTCGAAATAGCTGTCGACGAATCGACCGAACCACCTTTTTCACTGAGAGGTTGGTCACATTAGCTTTCCTAGTTTCCTCGTAGAGGACTTTGCAATGTCACTTGAGTTGAGAAGCGTTAATGCGAGTGAAAGAACGAAATATATACTTTGTTCTAGAGTAGTCTTGGTTCTAACAAGTTTCTTTTATTCCTAGTGTAAGATCATGGGCAGGAACACTCCAAAAGTAGAACGTATTTTGTTGCTCAAACCAGGGCCGTCGCCAGAGGGGGGCCAGTGGTGCCCGCCCCCCATTAAAAATCTGTGCTCACACATTTCATGTTTGCCACATCCAATATGGTATTTTTAAAATGTGGCACCCTTGTGGTTTTTGGGACCCCTGCTGAGAAATCCTGGCGACGGGCTTGGCTCAAACGTAGACTGCAAAGTACATCTGCAAATATTTACGTGAAAAATCCACTGTGTTGTGTGAGTTCTCTGTCCAATAACTGCACATCATCGTTTTTGGTATTGCTGTATAAATTATTTCCGAGTCAGTGCCGGTAAACAGTGGAAAAAGGTTTTGTGTTTGTCATAATGATATAAGCAAGCATCATTGTTTTTTCATTTATCGCTATAGGCTAAATTAAAAGCTCAGTGATTATCTGTGTACCACCGCTTTGTGTTCGATGAATGGAGGCTCAAGGCAAGTGATCTTACAAGTAAAAAGTACTCATATAGCACGAGTTTATACCACCTGCGCTAAAACCATTTATTTTCGACTTCTGCATTGTTCTTTACGCGTCTCGGTATCGTACGCAGCTGCAATCTTCCAGAAAAGACATGGACGTGTGGTCTACAGCAGACACGGTACCTCACAATCAAGTCTTAGTGACGCTGAAAGTGACTGGTCCACCACAACAAACCAAGCTTCGAACTGAGCTCCCGGCCAGGCCTGCATTTGTCGGGAACTTTCTTAATAAAACAGAGCAAGATGTACAAAGAAGATTTGTGCTTGAAGCGAATCCCTATTATGGCGTCAACAGGGAAAAGTTTAGGGATGGAACATATTACAGGTACTACTAGAGAAACAAAATTCGCATCACTGAAGCAAGCGCAGTCCCGTTTTTAAAAGTAATTAAAAGAGTTTATAACTTCAAACTTGGGAAACATTACACAAAAACGCATATCAAAAACTACTCAAAGTTCATGCTTTTAACTTTTTTCCGGTCGCAAGCAACATGTTTACTCTGGGTATTCCCCTAAACTCTAGAATACAAAAATTGTCCTTGGACATTGCATCCTTGGCTAGGTTTAGACTTTGTTTATAAAAGTTTTGTTTTCAACTGTATGGAAGTTTGACTCCACAGAAATTCTTATGCCAGTAAATATATGTTTATAACAAATAGATATTCCTTTTTTTGATAGTTTTTTGTCATTACCATGAGGTAGGATCGTGACGGTTTTAGAGTCCCTTTCGGATGGGTATCCAAAACACTAAAATTTGGGGTTTAAAATTCGTCAGTTGTTCTTACTGTAATGGGTTTCTTATGTAATATTGCGTAGCTCTATTTCATTGGCAGTCATTGCGTCAGGCACTCTTTTGCACAAATGTCACTCTTCGGTAACTCTAAATCCGAGCTCGTATTTATTTGGACCTTATTTACTGACGTTACACTTACGAACAGATTTCGCTACGAAGGCTTAGACACTAGCATCCCCAAAATTTCAAACTCCCAATTCTACACGATGGTATAGTTAAAAGTTAACAACTGTTAACAAAAACTTATGGGTTTTGACTAGCTTTTATCTCGTTCCCAATCCCGTCAGCAGCGTCCACCACGAAGCCCCTCTGAAAAATCTGGGCTGAGGTGGGACGGGAAATACGGTTTGAGTCTATTGAACCCTCTGCCGTGACGTAAAGCTTCAGGAACTTTACTTTCTATATCTTGTTTGTAGTAGACGTTTGATAATAGCCTTATTTTTCAAAAAAGGTTTGATCCATTGTGGTGCTTTCTCCATAACTAGAACTCCAATAATTATTTTCCGCTGTGACAAACAGCTGAACAAACTTAAATAACTGATTTGGGCTTGATTGAGATAATTTTAAAATGGTACTGAGTACAAAAGAAGTAAAACCAGCCTTTTATTCATGAAAGTATTCTTCAAACGTAAACCTGATTTTTCATCCATAATTGTTCATTATGCATTGTGTCAATGTTTTGTTTTCTTACTTAAACAAAATCTGTTTGTTTTAATTTTATTGCCAAAAGAAAAAGTAGATTTCGTCTAAAAAAATTAATTGTTATTTTGGGATTTCGAGGTACGCCAAGAAGTACAGGTAATTGTGACTAATCTCCACCTTGAAATTCAAGGTATAAAGTTGAAGTGAATACTCTTCAGGAATGGTATCTGATAAACACAAGCCCACTATACTCCCACCCGATGCATATCCATGTCTACAGTTATCAGGTTTGTAAACAACTTATGTGCTTAAGAGGAATGGTGCATTATCACAAACCGTGTAAAAACTGCAAGCAAAACGTGGTGTATCCGTTGGCAGGAATTTGATTATGCTCGACTGGTTAAAAGCTATTGGTCAAATGTTTTCACTAGATAAGAATAAATGCTACTAACTTGATCTACCTATGCCACGTAATTTCAGAATCAGTGCGAGAAATTGAAAATCTCTGGTTTTTGAAATGTAGGTTAATGACGAAATGTGATGATGTGCCAACCTGATAATCCGATAATAGTTTTTGGCAAAAATTAACCAATGCTGCTACGCGTGACTATTAACCTGTTTGGTTTTTGATGAATATTGTTGAATAAAGCACTGATTTCTTCAATGACGTAATATCGCGCAATATAGTTTTGAAAAAGCGCTTGGTTCAAATGTTGTGGCAATGGTCATAACATTAAGTTTTGCTTTTAAGTTAGATTCACAATATAAAAGCCTAAAAATTGAATACATCCACGCGCACTCCAAATTGATGAGCCATTGACATGTTTGGCGAAAAATGTTTTTGCGTAACAGCAAAACTCATTTAAAATAGCCTCACTATTATGTTTCATGTAAAACATGTTTTCATTAATTTGAAAAATCTTTACATTCAAATCTTACGTTAAGCTATTTGCATTTTTCTGCTTTGCACGGTGAAGGTAATCAGCTACAATAAATATGTTGGACCTTACGCGGCTGTGGCAGGTGGTATTGAGTACATGAAGCTGTGGAATCAGAAAAATGAGACGTGCAGGTTTCAATACAATCACTACGGTGAGCTATGATCACGTAGATGACTTTTGAATGCATTTGTAGTCCGGCTTCCGTTTCCGGACGTAGGTCAATTTATCGTTTTGACGCATTTCAAAAATGTAATCATGATTAGTTTTACAAAGGCCAGCAATTATTATTACAACAACTTACACCTGCATTTGAAGCGTCGCAAGCTGTTTTGTTTCACAGATCCCGAATTCTACATTCCTCGACCAACTAACTGGGATCGGTTTCTCGGACACGACATCCGCTGGAAGAAAGGAGGTCCGGAAACCATTGGCTATTCGGATGTTGGAGTCTTTCGTGACGTTCTTTTAGTTCCTCCCTTGGCAAACATAACGGTGAGGGGGTTCTGTTCCGATACGGACACTCGACGTTTATAGGTACAGGTAGACAGACGGCCTTGCAAGTAAAATAGCTTGAGAGCCTGTACCAAATTTGACGAATATTTCGTCTGCCCAAGACCAATGAATCGTCGTGACGTTGACAACTGAAACCCTTGACTTGGTGCCAACAATGTTAAGCTTAATATCTTTCCCAAATCGAGGAATAAAATAGTTTTCGCAAATGACTTAGTCTCGCGCTGGTGGCTTTCAACTATTAGCTGACGCAAATTAACCCGGTTAGCTTTTCATTCCATGCTTGTACAGGTTTGAAATCCTGTGTTCTCCGTTGTTGTCACAATCGTGATTATGAAAGGATCACTGTAAATTTCCACCTTCCTTCTGAACGCGTATGAACCTAACGCTAAAGTTTTCCGTAGATGTATGGTATTCTTTGATATCGGAGGAAAATACTGAAAGTACCAGTGTCTAAGTAAATTCTTTGTATAATACAAGATTAGCTGTACCGCAACGACGCAAAAATAAGTGTCCACTAATAAAATTCAGAAAACTTATATCAACCACATACGGGTTGCTCCGTTGTATTTTTAGCGAAACGGCTTTAAATCTTAACCCACTTTCATATCATATTTTAGATTTGAACCTTTGCTGCTTTCACGGCATTCTTAACTGCATTTCGAAGTTGTTACTCGTGTCGCAGTATTCTTAACTGAATTTTTTGAATTTTTAAGTTGTTAATTGACAGTTACGCTTGTTGGATCATACGATTTTTCCATCGTTAGGATTTCCCTTCATACAGAAATTGAGATCAGGCCATCGGGCTCTTCAAACAGAAAAATAAAGATAATAGCATTGAGCCCTTGTAATATTTTATTCAAAGCCAAGTGTACAATACTAAATACTGTGAAAGGGAAAGATACACAAAAGCGTTCAATTGTTTGTCAAAAAATGGAAGGAATTGTGTAAAACCGTATTGCTTCTATTGGCTAAAACTTTATCGAAAAACGCTATCATTAAAGTTCGTAACATACAAAAACGACTTGGGGATATGCCACAAAGACAGCATGGATGCCTTTGCAAAACAAACGGAACAGGCAGAGTAAACATTTTGCAATGCAACATCCAGGGGTTTTAGTTTTTTCAACATTATCAGTAAATTTAATACGTTGTAGCCAAAAGTGTACTCTATCCTTATATGCGATAATAATTATTATGCATGCTGATATACAGGTAACTAATTCTTGTCTGATCTCTGGCATTTATGGTTTCTCAAGGTTTCCGAAAAGATATACTAACTCAGTAAATCATCATTGCAGATTCGTTTCTTAACAGACACGTTCATCGGACCGATGACAATTCACTGCCACATATTAAACCACGAAGATTTGGGAATGATGATGGTTGCTGATGTCGTCGCAAAAGGTGTGTAATTGCCTGCACTTGATACAATTTGGGTGTAGACAGGGCTAAATTAAGTTGTTTCTTCCACTCGGCATCCACTAAAATAGGAGTCTTACTATTAACAGTTCACGCGCAGAGGTGTATATTTTGTGAAAATGTTTTAAACTAACATTGCTGCTGATTCAAGAACAAGGTGCTTTTCAAAACCTGCCATTATCGATATTATCGCCTTAATTTAACCTCCGCGCTAGTGGTGGTGGTACAGGTGATATTGTGCCAACGTTGATAAAATATAGGCAAAAGACAGTTCTTTGGTACACATCTCGCACTTATCGCCAGCAAAGGTAAAGCGGTGATTGAAAAAATTCTTATTTGGAACTCCTGCTCAGGCCCAGAGGAAGCACATCCGTTTTTGGTAATCCTGGCCAAAATTTTTTCCCAATTTAATCGAAAATGTTTTTCCAATTTAACCGAGGCTTACTGAAACATTTTAGGCGCACAGGCAGGTTTCTTGACAAGTCAGCATTAATATTATTCTCAAGCTAATCTGACCCGAAAAACGTCAACTTACTGTATTTCGCAAATTTTTTATTTTGTCAGAAACAAACACAATTTCCCAAAAGAAAAAAAATGAGGGCGTTGCCCCTAGTAAAGACACCAACACGCAGGACAAATGCATATAGTTCCGCAAGTAGCCCTTACTGGCGGTCGGTTGAAGATCAAACTCGTATTCTGCTCGAAGCTTGCATTTCTACATGTAACGTAAGTTAATAAGGTTGAGACATAAAAACATGTTATTTTCAAAGGCATTTTTGCAAATTTCAGACAAAAAATGTCCCACTGGCCTAAACTGCTGAATGTTTAGGACGATTCCGATCAGAAAAAGTTAAACGTTGTGCAAGTGCTAGTGCAAGTTTATGTGCGTATTCGTTTTGACCAAAATAGCTTTTCTTGTGACACTACATGCAAACATGGCCAAATTGGTCATATCCTTTTGTTACACGATAGGTAACCTTGGCGATAATGGTTATATCTTTTTCTTAGAGGATAAGTTAAATATAGGCCAAATTGACCATATCATCTCCTTCTCGAAAAATGCAAACCGTATAGAGATTTCGAGAGGGCTACTCAACAGAGCACAACAAATCAACTATTGAAAGAACCAGCTATAAACGTTATATGTAAGTGTCTCAAACGTTATGGTGAAAATTGCTTTAGGCCTAATTACGGCGGTTCACCAGACCTGAGTGGGTTGGGTCTCGAAAAATATTCAAACGGTTTTCAATGTCCAAAAACGCTTCGATAGTAACAAGCATAAATGTTTATCATTAGCAATGGTACAACCAGAGCGGGATTCACGTAAGTAATTACTTAATTACTTACTTGAAAACCTCAGCTTAGTACTTGATCGCGTGATGTTGCCGTTCCTTAATATTGCAAGTGATTTGCCTTTAGAAAAGTTAAAAAGATTTTAGAAGCCACGTCTGTTACTGTAAACGCAATATTATACAAAACATACATCATCACACATAACAAAGCCGTTGAGGGGCATAGATTCCTTGCCTGCTTAGAGCGCTTTGTGAGTCACAATTGTTGATTGTCAGCGCGATGACGATTTGGAGCTAGACGCTCATTGCATAAAATTGAATCGCGCCCGACAGGTGTGAATTTTGTCTGAACCGCCCCCTTTACGTGATTTGAAAAATGCGATGATTTTGATGTGATTGAATGTTTTTACGTCTAAATGTCGATTTTTCCCATTTGTTTGCATTACTTAAGTTACTTAAATAATCTGTTAAAAATTACTTATTACTTAAATAATACATTGTTGTTTACTTGAACCCAGCCCTGTATAACAAAAAATCGAGGTGAAGCGTTTTATGTAAATTCCTTTTTCTTTTTCTAAGACAATTGCTCCTAAAAGTTTGCAGAATGCTATTTTAGGCGATAACAGCCTTTGGTAGATTTTGCTTCATATTCATTTGTTTAGTTTAAATTGAAACTGCATCAACTGATGCGTGTTTTGCTGGCAAAATGGGAACAAAATATAATTTAAATATTACACAGCAAGACTCCATAGAGAGATTGACCAAACGTGGGAGTTTTTATCCCAGTTTGATCCAAAATCTTGTAAAAGTCTTGATTGTATTTTCTCTGCAGGCGAAAGTTTGACAAGCGGTGTTACAGTAGCATCAGGTGATGCATATCCTGGAGCGTGCGACTGTTACAAACCATTTCCGTTCAACAGTGGCTCAAAGCTTCATGAGATTACAAGGTATTGCAGTGTGATTTTTACGTGCATTATTGTAAGGCTGTCAGCTATACAGAACATACATTTCAATACAGGTATCTGATATTTCGCTTTCAAACGTGTGTCCTTGTTCCGATTATTACATGCTTTGAACATCTTGTAATGTTAAATCTAGTTTTTATTTTCAAAACTACACATTGCCAATGTAAATTGCGTCACACTATTTTCAAGAGTGGGGTCGGCGATACCTCAGTCACAGCTCAGTGACAGAGTGTCCGCCTCTCAATTGGCACGTTGGGCGTTCGATCCACTGAGTGAATCGCTGTAACGCTCCTTGGACAAGAGCGTTCACCTCACTCGCCCAGCAAGAATCAATTTGCAGAACGCGGCCTGCTGTCATCAAAATAAAAAAATTAAATAAAATGAAAAGAACCCATTCACAACATGTTAAATGTTCACAATTTAACTGCGTAATGATAACAACTTTAGCGATTGTCCTTCTCGGCAAAAATAAGTTATAATTAAGTTGTTTTTCTTCACGTCAACCTTTGAAAGAGATGAAATATTAATTAATATTCCTTTCTTTGACATTTCAGATTACATTCTATTTTGATTCCGATTGTTTTCGCAATCTTCACCCTGAATCAAATATAAGAGAATGGACGAAAATAAACAAACAAACACCGTGTCATTGGTTCTCCTCTTAATTTTCGAGATATGAAGCAAAGCTTCCATGGATGAACGATTCTATTCGCTTTGTAAGCTTGCCTGAATGTTCCTTGGTTTCACTCCAACAACAGCATACATCGCGACAAGTTCTGTGAAACAATTGATCGCCGTTGTGCATTGATAGTGTAGAAACAAACAGATAATATCATATCGTCTATCATAACTACTTGTGCGTAATCGTGCTCAACAGGTAAGGTTGTTTAAAACTGACCAAGAAAAATTTCTATCTTGTCAGTGAGAACAACAACACACAAGGTCATTTTACTGTTTTTTGACCCACGCGCAATGATTTTCGTTGTGAGGTTGCTCTTTTGAGACGAGATNTACAAGTCAACTTTCGCACCGAATTTTTTGGTTAACGAGCAAAACAGGTATTTNAACTNATTGGAATCTTACCAAANAGTAATGTTTNATACGCATGCCCAAGTCTGATTTTTTCCTGCTACCGTTGCTGCTTGAGCTCAAAAAACCGTTTAAACGGTGACTGCAGGAAACATTTGATGGAACTATGGATCATCAGGACTTCATCAAGAAATAACATGCCAAGTAACGAGTTTTTCTCAAAAATGTGTATTTTTCTTGACATTTGCACGGAAACGATTACCGGTATTCCACTTGCGTTTCATCGTTACAACAATGCCTTCTTCCTTGAGCTGACTTTCTGCATGTTTCTATTAAATATTGCCTTTGTTATTTTAATGTTTAAAGTTGGTCCTGCGCTCAATTCGTTTACAGTGAAGCTACATTTTCGGAGAATAACCGTGAATACTCGTGCTGAAAACCTTAGCGTCGAATTGCTTTGCCGAATTGCTTCCACAAAACAAATTACTCTCAAAGGCACAGATACCTGCTCACTTTTTATTTATTACACTCCATTGCGTTTTTATATGCACGCCCTCTGTATTAGGTTACTTTTGTGTGCATAATCCTCTGGTACAACAGAACATCCGAGCAGCTGCTCTGAAAGAGCTATCGTTTTGTGACTATCTTCTTCTCTCACACATTCCATGCAAAAACTTGTTGGGCTAGGCCTGAAAAATGCAATGTAATGTTATTCAAGATGTAATGTTGTACTGCAATGCGTATGTTGTACTTTACAATAACCCAGGGATGATGGTGAACGGCAATACGTTTAATGCTCTTCTCACTTCAAACGTTTTGGTTTGCTTATTTTTTTGTTACTGTTTTGACAAGTTTTCATATAGAGGCGCGAACCGTGGAGAAGCGCGTGTTTGATCTTTTTTTTTGATGCTTAAAACAGTGCTCAACGAAGGTCAGATCGACCAGCGTAAAATTCGGAAGTTTAAATCCCTATTGGGTGCGTTATAAACCTATGAAAAGCAATTATTGGTTTGTCGACTTTAAAAAAATATAAAGGTTCTGTAATTCAATTAGATACCCAAAAAGCTTTACATAACTTGTGGAGTTCCGTTTTTACCTTTGAAAAAGGAACATATCAAATGTTATTCACATCGGTTTCATAGAAACGATTTTCTGCGTATTCGTCTCTTATTAGTAGATTATTCTACAATTTAGATAATTTCGATCTTATTGCTTTAACGTTTCCGCCTTTTACTACATGTATTTCGGACTTTTTGTTGTTTATCCAATGTGTGCTAATTTATCGTCAATTCCAATTTTGTTAAGTTGGTTTAGCTGCTTTCAAATTGTCAGGGTGGTTGGAGTCAACGTTGGTGGTCACTTCTTACGTCGTTGTAGTCCTTGATAGTGGTGTTAATTTTTGCGCTGAACCAAACGGCAATGTTTTGAAATTTCACACGAGTGGTCTATCGCAGAGGCAAAATAGTTTTCCAGGGATTTCTTGCGTTTCGACATCAGCTAAAACTGTACCAATTTAAAATGCATTTTTACTTTTCACGGATAAACGCCAGGGATGTTTATGCATAAAAACAAGGTATTTAATTGTGGTTTGCTTTGCACTGTATTTGGCTTGATGCATGTTTTGATTCCTGGTTTGTGACAGCTGTTTTAAACTCTTTCAATAAACGGAACAATCGACCGCTGTCGAAAAGTCAAAATCTTGTTTTGTGGCAAAAAATCAATATGCGAAAAGATCTGTAGCCTGATCTTAGTGTTATTTTTAGCAATTAGCACATTAGAATCTTCATCAGTTACCGTATACGTCTCTTGAGACAAACAGTACCATGATAGATTTCGGAAATCGCACTTGACGTTTTCAGGGGTTTTGAAGGGTTAATAAGTTCTTGAAACGCAACTCACAACATTCTTTGTTCGGGAAATAGCAAAAACAGTTGAAAATACTTTTTTCGACACATTTGGCAAAAAAATGAAAGTCAAGTGGTTGCCGCACAAGAAATTAATTAATTAATATTTAATTAATTAATTAATTAATTAATTAATTAATTCATTTTCATATCCACTTTTCCTCTGAGGAGGTTGCGGGAGCATCAGCTTAAGAGGAATCGAAACAACGTGTGGTTTTCAGCAGTTTCTAATGGTTTTGCTGGCTCCACACAAAAACGGGAACAAGCAAGGTCGGAGATGTGATCACTCCACTTGGCTCTTTGTCGATCGTCAAACTATGCGTCACCTCGTGAACTCCTCACAAAAATCCTATCTGTGCGGCTTGTACTTGAGATAGCACTCTTTCAGTCATTTCACTAGATTCCTGACCACTGGTGAAGACAGTTTGACAGTTTTGACAGTTTGACAGTTTTGACAGTTTTATTGATTTCGGCCGCAAGGTCCACAAGAAATGGCGAGCTCACATATAAAACAAAGGAAGACACTTGCGTAACTTCAACACACTCGAGGCAATCATACACGCCCCAACACACACGAGACGAAGCTATCGGCGACGTGGATAGAAACAAGCATTTTAACAATCTAGAGTCGTACTTATTCATGAAACAACAAAAAAAGAAAACAAGTTAAACCTTGCAGCCGGGACACCGAAAAACCTTGCGGTTATCGAGTCGAAGTGCCCCAGCACAGCGAAGCATCCCAGCGATTGCCAAAAGTGTAAACGAAGACAACTGCGTAAATCAGTGAAGCAGACCTGAGATAAGGATCATGGAAACATTTGAGTTGCCATACCACTAAATGTCAAGCGCCACGTTATAAACGATACGATCAATCCGAAACGCATGCCAAACGTATGCGCAAACGATAAGACTGATGAAGTGATATTATTTTCAATGAAAATTTAACTGGATGTATAATGCAGTATAGTTACATTTCAGACATTCATCCATATTGCAACAACAAAAATGATCAGTATTGATTACTAAAGGCTTTATGAGATTTATCTTTGAATTGTAGATCTACATATGCTCAATGTGTAGCTCCTAGATGAGAAATTGTTTTTTTGCCAGCGTTTGTTGAAACTTGTTGTATGAAATAGTTTTGGTTGGTTGCATATCTTGTATTATGACAATGAAC
>JGI24159J19872_10003071_pt1 | contig 20504 bp, 13 predicted proteins | sample Ectturendosymbi4_FD_19872 | JGI IMG/M metagenome (IMG submission 19872) | reverse complement strand
TAGAGATATGTGCAAGTTTGAATCATCGCAAAAAGACGAAAGCAGATGACAGTCGACTGATTCCTCGAAAGCATACAGAAACACTAGTGCTTTTAAGTGTAGACATCAACATAAGGCAGATGGTGAGCACGCAATGGGCGAAGAGTTGGTAGCCTACATGTACAGATCAACAGGTGAAACATTAACAAGCATACAGGTTAAGGAAAGTGAGCAGCGATACGGGTTTTGCTAACCTTTTGATTTTCGGAATCTGCGCCACTTCCAGATGTGAAACAACAGTAAAATTTTTTGCCGATGATTCCGGAAAGTTATCAAACAGAATGTAGCATTTGGTTGATTTCAACGTTTTTTTCACTTTTTATTGTTTGAATGACGTTTCGCCGACTGACCTTGGGATGTTGTCATTCTGCTGGGATTCCAAGTTCCGGTGCCTTATTTTGATTTGATTTTCGGAATCTGCGACAATTGTAGATGTGAAACAATACACAAATTTTTTGCCGATGATTCCGAAAAGTTACAAAACAGAATATAGCATTTGGTTGATTTTAACGTTTTTTTCACTTTTTATTGTTTAAATGACGTTTCGCTGACTGACCTTGGAATGTTGTTATTCTGCTGGGATTCCAAGTTCCGGTGCCTTATTTTTATTTGATTTTCGGAACTGCGACAATTGTAGATGTGAACAATACACAAATTTTTTGCCGATGATTCCGAAAAGTGACAAAACAGAATATAGCATTTGGTTGGTTTTAACGTTTTTTTTACTATTTCTTGTTTGAGTTACGTTTTGCCGACTGACCTTGGAATGTTGTCATTCTGCTGGGATTTCAAGTTCTGGCGCCCTACTTTGATTTGATTTTTGGAATCTGCAACACTTGTAGATGTGAAACAACATTAAAATTTTTCCTATGATTCCTGAAAGTTATGAAAATGAATACATTATTTGGTTGATTTTGACCGCTTTTGAAGTTTTTCTTGTTTGAGTGACGTTTCGTCGACTGACCTTGGAATACTTGTCATTCTGCTGGGATTCCAAGTTCTGGTGCCCTACTTTGATTTGATTTTCGGAATCTGCGACACTTGTAGATGTGAAATAACATGAACAATTATTTCAAGCTCATCGTTGGTATTTGCGTTTTTTTGAGAGATACACTGCGTGTTGTTTTGGGTGCTGCGTATTCTGCCAGAATGGTGATGGTAAATTGTGCTTGGCTGCAAACAGAAGAAAAAAGCTAATACATAGAAAATCTAAATGTCACAAATTTATCTCAGTAAAACTTAAAGAGAAAGTTAAAGATGAATTTCTTTCTCATCACTTAATGTTTTAAAAATAAATTATATTAGGCAGTGTCTATATTTTGCTGCCAGGGAGGATGGCAGCAGCAAAAGGCTTGGTAGAAACTAAAAAAGGAAGTAAATATTATAACTAAAAGATAAACCTACAACCAAACCCTAACCTTAAACTTAACTGTAGCCCTAAGCTAAGCCTAACCTAAGCGTGACCTAGTATACCTAACCTAACCTATCCCTAACCTTACCTTCCTAACCTAATACTAAGCTAACCCTAACCTAATGTTAAGCTAAGGTAACCCTAACCTAACACTAAGCTAACCTAACCCTAATCTTAACCTAACAACACTAACCCCTAAGCTAAAGGTAACGCCTAAGCGGAACCTGGAAAAAAGCAAAGAAAAGAACAAAATGAAAGTCGACAAGGCGAGAGTCGAACCGCCGAAAAGACAGCGTTATCCTAAAAAAGTGACCTTTTTCTTTGTATTGCGTCATGCCATGAGACCGAATGTTCGACTGGCGGCACAATAGCTCCAGCCGATCTGTTGCCGCCAGCATCTTTGCGGTAAAAAGAACACTTACACTACCATTATATTATTTGCATTAATTCTGAATGTTGTTCTAGCTGGAAAGATTCTATTTTGTTCCATCCCATTCAGGAAGCTGGAATATAAAATTATCGCTGTGAAGTTTATACTAGCAAGAACGTTCAACTCTGATTCTTCTTTTTTTAGTTGTCGTATTCAAAATCCCAGGCCAGCTATAATAATCATCCTAGGTTCTAATTAACTGCCTAATGCAAAGAAACTTTATTGATATGTCGGGTGACCCCAAGCAGCGACAGTGGAGTGGCTCCACCAGTGCTTGTCGCTTTCCCTAGCTGTGGTCATAGGGAACGCTGCCAGTATATATACTGGCCTGTGTGTAAGTTTAATCTGATTTTAGCCATCCTCAGTATATTAACCAGTGTTGCTGCCTGCCACTTGCATCTCTTCAATTTTGTTTTACAAATATTTGCATTTTCTGTAAGCTTTATTGTCTTCTGTATGTTTTGCGCTTTCCATAAGTCCCCTTTTTGTGCAGTATTGTAATTGTTTCATTATCTTTCCCAGAATTAAATATCCCGCTCTCATTAACAAAACACATTTTTTTCATGTTCCCAACAATTATTGGATTAATTGCTGTTAAACTTGTTGTAATCTGTTTATACTCCTGTTTTTTCAACCTCATTTGGTGATGCCATGTGTTTGGCAGGACATGTATTCATTGATGGTACTAACTCCATTATGGTCCATTGGGTAATTGTGTTATTAACATGCTCTTTATTGTCTGTATACATTGTCAAAAAACATATCTTGATAATGGTGTAGCTTTTCTATACCACTGCCATTTTTACTGTTTTCAAAAAGGTTTAAGTAAGCATTGGGTACTGTAGGCTGACTAACACATTAACATTTGTCATTAACCATATAAATTTATGCCTTACATGTTGAAAAATCAGCATGACTATCTTGCCATGGAATATTGTGGTAAAATCTTAATGATAGTTTTATCACAATAAATCCATGTTTTTATGCAACCACTTAGTAATATTTACAATGTGGTGAATTTTATAATACTATACATTATTTACAACATGTTGTTTTTTGTAGCGTAGTGATTAATATAGTTATAACATGGATAGAATCATATATCTTTTTGAAAGATAGCATATTTGAAACTATTCAAGTTGGAAAAACAAAGTTCAAAAAGACTTACTAGTATAGGGCCCACAAACAACAAATGTTCACTTTTACCATGTTACCACTCACTTAAAATAAAGTCAGATGCAATAGGCATTATAGTACATATGACAAGATAAAACAATGTGCTATAAATTTTCTTATTAATATGTCAGTCAGTCTTACAATAATATACAGTGATTCCACAGTGGTAGTGCTAAATTATGGCTAAAATCCAAAGAAAATTTTATCTGTGCAGTACTAGTAACAGTCTAATTAAAATGTCAAACGAACCTGCAAAGCAAAAACACTTGTCTTGGGGTAATGAAGTACTAGTGATCAAAAAGCTAGAAAGCAAGACATTGCAAAAAATAGTTATAGGTAAAGTTTACATATAACAACTACCAGTTTTATATGGAAGACTAAGCAAAAACTCATAGAAACTTATCACAACAGTTTCAATCAATCAAAGAAATATGCCATAGAAAATTCCAGTGTTACAAATATTTCATACAATCGTAATTTGCTTTGTGTACAAGCTAGCTCTTACATATTCCTAAATATAGCCCTTGTTCACAATACACCTGTTTTTCCACAATGAACCTTTCAGGCCTGATCACAATAAGCTTTTTAAAAACCTTTTTTATTGATGATTTTGCTTAAACCAAAGATTGTTAAATTAAACGTCATATGATACCCTGGTGCATCATTTTGAGGTTGCAACAGCATTGCAAGCTTATACAGTAGAACTTGTCTAATTCATCATCGTTTAATTCATCAGTTCACTTAATTTGTTACTGTTTTGTCGGTCCCAGCAGAATTCCTATCTTTTATATACAATTCTGTCTGTGTAGTTTGTCGATTTGTTCAATTCGTCACCTCTTTCTATCCCTTAGAAGCATTTCGTTCGGCTAATATGTCATTTGCAGTTTTGCTTCTGATGTCTAAGCAGCTAGTACGTGTGGGAATTCCAAGGAATTAAGGATCTTTATCTGGGAATTGTTGCACCTTGCAATTTGTTTATTGATTTTATGCGTAAGATGTGGAGCGTGACCTGACTCCCCATTGAGAGAATGTGGAAAGTCTTTACAGTTTATAAAAGATTTGAAAGGTGCTAGATTAAATGGAAGAGTCCAGATAGAATAGAGGAATTAATTGTTGTATTCAACCATAACGTCATAAACTTGTATTTTACTGCAAATAAGAGCACTAAGTATGTGTTACTGTGATAAAGTATATGAGTTTCTATGATAGAGTTTTCACCTGTTTGCATATTTTGTTACTTTGCCTAAATCATCACTTTTTTCTAATCCCATTGAGGTGACGAATTAGGCAAATTCTACTGTATCCAGTGGTGCATTTAGCTTGAGAGTAACAGGTCTGTCACGGAAGGACAACTTTTGATATCACTTTTCAGCATCAAACTACATTTTTTCTTAAGATTAGAAATCGACTGATGAATTTTACTAAGTTGCCAAAGTATCAGATCAGCAAATTTCCACCATATATGGTATATCGGCAAAGACAGCAATATTTTCTCATAAAAGCCACTACGCTGGATTTCTACACGAAGTGTTCGGAAACCCAAGTTACCATTTCGACTATGATTAATTAGTTAACGCAAATTCTCTGTACTGTTCCTTAATTACGATGTGCAGCCCTCTGACTGCATCAAGTAGTACGTAATATTCAGACCACTGCACAATCCCAATAAAACCAGTCTATGATGTAACATTCGCTTTCAGGTTTTTGCACGGTGAGCAGATGGCTGCCTGCGAACAAATAGCCTGCATGCTGTGGTGATTGACTATATCTTAGTGACCTAGATTTGTGCAGAATTCTACGTTATACGCTTCTTTATTGCACTGAAATATTAGCTTTTAACTGTGGTTTGAGCATTGCAAAATATGAGCATCGGTTGTACCAACATTGAAAAATAAAACATCGCTATCGGCCCAGAAGTCTTATCATCGAGCTCTGCCTAAAACCCAATCAAACCTGGCTAGTAGCCTAGCGCAACTTACTATTTAGAACAGATAGTGATACATTGATCTCATTGTCAAAACACACAAGGAAAGATTACTAAGTTATTGCTTTCGGTCACAGCATATTTATTACATTGCTGTTTGTTCCTACAAAAATGGTGCTGAAAAGATACTTAGCTTGTCGAACATTCAGCAAATGTAAACCACAGCAATGAAGAGCTGTTTATCCATATGTACATGTTATTCACTTGTAAAATCGAAGCTGACAATCAGCTGCACAACTGTGTCTGTGGAGCGCTCTATTAAGATGAAGGTGTTACAAATACTATAATAACTTGGTAAATCACTGCGGAGGATGATTGAGTTGCATTTGCTCTGATGATTTTACATCATAATGCAAAAGTGAATCACTGGAAATCAATATAGGACTTCTTGCACAGCAAACAACATCATCAACTGCTCAATTCTAAAACGGCTATTTTTGAAATACAACGCTTGACTGCTATTTTGTCTAGACAAAGCGACCACAATTTCTGAGGCTACGCTGTCATTCCTTTCAATAAAAATTCCTTGTAAAAACATAGCTTCAGTGGAAACGAACCCGCATTACTTGGTGTGACTCAAAGGAAGGTGTGAACTTTTTAATTTTTATCATAACCTAGCAGGTGTAAACAACAGGTAAAATTTGGCCAAAACTGCAAAACAAACGCGATTGGAGACTGTGTCCTCCTGCCATGAAGCAAAATACTCAAAACAGCTCTGCGTGTGCGTGACATGGCAGTGTATGAGTTTCTGACAGCTTTGCTTGCATGGGAGTTGGCACTGCCAGTATAGGAAATTCCGAAACAAGTGCGTTTGATGCAATATCAATTAAGAGTGTTCAAACACGTTGCTTGTTTTATGTCATTGTGCAGGTGCTATTTAGACAAAGTACAGATGTTGTTGTTTTGTAATAGAACTAAGCAACGTTACAAGGGAAATGCTGTTGCCTGTTCCAAACCACCCGCATTAAAAACCTGCAGTGACATTGTTTGGTATTTTATCGGCTTTAATGCCGAGTACTTGTGATACAAAGAGGCCTGTCATGACAGCCAAACAGACCCCTGGATGCGCCCCCGACTGTATCTACTTTTGAATTCGGCTGATTCCTTGAAAGCTTATAGCACACTTAAAGCTTTTAATAGTAATCTAATTTCACTAATGAGATGTTAGGATTTTAGAAAAACATGCTGTGGCCCAATCAATTAGGTACAAATGAGCTTGCAAGATGATAAATCATTGTACGTTCTAATGTAACAATTGTGAAATTGTTTTTCAGTGAGGTAGCATTTAACATTATATGAAAAAATCAACTCATCTAGGACAAGTGAGCTAAGTTAATGGTTGACAGTTGACTGGTGAAATTGCGCAAGTGCATTATGAATATGTGCATAGGGTTAGTATATACATTGAGAGTTCATAAAAATGTCTGACAAATTCAATATGCAATTAACCAATTTCATCTGTATGATAAACACACAAAGCAATATAAAATCATTTAGAGCCTGGATCATTTTACAGTCTCCAACTTTAAATTTAAATTCCCTTAACTACATGACTTTGCAGTGGTGGTAGAAATTGAATGAGAGTTGTCTATTGTAGGGGTTTTCAACCTTTTTCTGCGCATGGCTCATTCAACAAGGAAACTAAGTTTTTTTTAGTTGTAGATCGAATTTTTTTTTAATGACCAAAAGAAATAAAGTCAATTCAGTCAGAGATATAGACTAATGCAACGGCGAGTTTCAATGCTACTGTGGCACAACTGACTGAATGTCTCAGTGACCAAAATGTCTCTGGAAAAAATGACCGAAATGTCTCAGCAAAAAAAACAACCAGAAAAGATGCTGGTGGTGGCCTAAAGCTTATAATCTCATAGATGTAACACATCTGTAACTTTGGCTTAGCATTAGTTGCTGTGCTATAGTAATTGCAATGTTATGCCACAGAATGGAAATTCTTGTAAACACAACGAAAGCTGGCATTTTTAAGTACGAGCTACTCACAGATGTAACATTCAGGTAAGAAATTTTTTTTCTATTTGTCTATCTTATTTGATCATAATGGCATAATTATCCAAGTCTCAATGCTTTCATTCTGATTTATGCCAAGGTCTGTGGCCCACTGGAGAAAACATCATGGCCTAACTCCCTACCACTAGGCCACGGCCCACCGATTGAAAACCGCTGGTCTATTACATTCTTTTGTTGTTTTTTTTCAGTTTTATTTAATATGTCTGAAACAAAGCGTATAGGTGTGCAAATTGATGAAGATGATTCATCTGATGAAGAGAACCTATTTCCTTCAACTTCTGCAAGCCTTCCTGGTAGGCAGAACATTCGACTTCAATTTAGTTTGACTAACACAGTTGAAGAAAACCATCAGCCACTAGTCTTGAGTTATTGTGATGGACAGCAATATGGCAGTTCAGGTTTTGAAGTTAGGGGTTCTCACTTACAACAAGATTTATATAATCATGATCCAAGTACTTCTCCTGTGTTGCCAAGAATTACACATGTTCATACTGGAACTGGAAATGTTACAAGAACTTTATTGGATGTTGTAGATGATGCTTTAGTAAACACTGCTAGTGAAAATATTGGCTTGGATCCTCCTGAAAACACTGACTCTAGTTCTAATGCAACTGCCGAAACTCACTCTCACCTTAATTCAAACACAAATACTGTATACTGTGAGCATACAGGTGAAATAACTGGTGGTGGATCATCAATGTCAACAGTTGTCGATGGTACTACTTCAGCGATAAATAGAAATGATATATTTTTGACTGAGCAGTCGCAGTCAGTTCCTAGGGCAATAAGCACTGCTACAGCACATGCTGATGAAATCACTGGCAGGCTTGAAACATTCCAAGTGGTTTCAGATACATCAGCATTGAATGTTGTGAGAAATCTTGTTCAACATTCACAAACTTACACTGCTGGTCAAACTTCTGAAAATCAATTTGAATCAAATATTGCAGAAGATTCTACTGTTTTTATGAACATTGAAAGAAGCAGGCTTGAAACAGTTCAGCCTGGTTTGACAGTGTCAGTAACTTCACATATAACTGAAACTCAAGCGGATTTTAAAAATGATCATGACCATGGTCAGCATCTTACCAAACGNAAGAGAAAATTGACCTCACCTTCACCAAAAAACTGTAGAAAATGTACTAAAGATGTGGGAAGTGATCGTGATGATGATACTGATGATGGGTTGTCGTGTCCCATATGCTTTGAGTCATGGACAAACAGTGGAAAGCATCGACTGGTTTCACTCAAGTAGGCTTGCATATGAATTTGGTTTAATTATGTCAAACGTTTTCATTTTGTGGTTGCCACTTGCCTAAGATAGTTGTTTCTTTGTGTTATTATTAACAAAAAGATTATGTTGTGTGTGCATTGAGCAGTGTTAAGGGACGTGTATCATATTTGAATATCTATACCCTGTTTGCCTTTTCGCTCTCTAGGATATTTCAAACCATAAAAATGGATGTAATGTCTGAAATTTTTAGGTTGTATTTGCTTTGAGGTAATGTAGGGAAAAGGACTCAATTAGTTCTTTACAATTATTGACAATGATTGGTGAAAATGGGTTAGGCAAGAAATTAGCAATATGTCTACTTAGACTTGGTTGGGTAACTATGCATACTGAAACTTGTTACAATTACTTGCATTGATACCATTTTATAAGTAATTTATAAAATAACTCATTTTGTATTTAAGCTATTGGAATGTTTTGAGGTCTGATAAATGTCATGAAAAACAGGGAACATGAACATGAAAATACATGTGTATATTATATTGGGCTGAATAATCAGTTACCAGCAAAGATTTTGCTGTGTAGCGTAATGGATTTTATTTTTTAAGGTTTTAAGTTGCATACATTTAAATTTTTCTTTAGAATCAAATGTAAGGAATTACAACTTAAGGGACTTTTTTGTTTATTCCTCAATTGGCTTACTTTTTCAAATAGTTTTTGAAAAGTAAGCATTTTTGCTATTTTGACCGAAGTCTACTGCAGTAAACTAGTAACTAGTATACTTTGACTTTATCTGCTAGTGTTCTATAGCAATTTATTCTTGTCCAATAAGGCTTGGCACACTTTCTGTGTCTGTAAATGTTTACTCTGAATTTTTCTTACTCTTTGACATGGAGATATGCAAATTGTATTTATCATGCATGGTTCTTTTTTGCACAATACAGGTGTGGTCATTTGTTTGGACAGAAATGTGTTGAAAGATGGTTGAAGGATGGTCATCAAAAGTGTCCACAGTGCAATGCCAAAGCAAAACGTGCTGATATCCGAGTGATATATGCTAAAAAACTTCAGGCTATTGACACTGTTGATTTGGAACAAGCATTGAAGTAAGAGTGAAGAAAATAAGAGAAGTTGAGAGGGCTTCTATAGTTTTAATGTAGTTAATGGAATATGACATTGTACGAGAATTATTCTTCTGAAGATAATTTTTCATCTGATTTAGGTGTAAATACTTTGCAGAACTACTTCACATTCTCAAAAGAAATTGAAGGTCTGTTCAAAATTGTGATTAAATTGTTGTTTTCCAAAAGTGACAAACTCATTGCTTTGTTTCAAAAGCACTTCAACTTTTTTAAAGCTCTGGTGGGTCATCAGGTTTTGTTTCTTTTCCATGGATTGCCATTTATTGAACATAAGCAGTACCGGTAAGTAGCTTCTTGGGAAACACAAGAAAACTTGCTGGTGCAAGTGTAGTGTTTGATATTTTCAGCAGTAATTCTACAAATTGCTCTTGAGGCATCTATAAACCAGCATGGACTATTTGGATGATCAAAGAAATCAATGCATTTTTATTGAATAAGAAAATTAATTTCCATTTAACCTAAAGTTTCTTTTAAGGCTGATGGTTTATAACTTGAAATTCAATCACTTTCCAATCACTACAAATAACAATTTTGTGAAAATACAATAGTTCAACAGAATGCCTTCTCTTTTGTCTGCTTCATCATAACAAAGCAATATGTTCACAATCGGGCACTAAGAAAAATATTGCAACTTTTTGGTCGTACCAATAAAAGAGGGTGGTTGCTTTTCATGGAGAGGAATAGCACTCTGCACCCAAAGAGATACGTTTAGTGACTCTTTCCATTTAAAAACATGAAGTTATATAAAATTTTTCCATTTTGAATAAAAAATGTAATAGCAGCATTTATGCAGTTGTGACACTGTACTTGATGCATAACAAACTGATCGGTGGCAAACTAGTTTTTTGTTATCTACAAACACTGGTTTGTGGTTGTCTTATGCACAGTTCATATTTTAGAATCCGTTTTCATTTTGATTAGTTGACAAAACAAACAAAAAGGGTGCTGCAACAGTTGAATAGGGCTTAATGGAATGTGCTTATTGCTTAAGAGGTTCTCAATTTCGCTTTATCTAAAAGAATTAATGTTGGAAGCAAATGCTGTGTGATGCAATTACATTTGCTGTATGGCAGACTGCACTTTATCGCTGACATTTTGTGAATGAGACTTGGTTACCTTAAATTCTACTAATGTACAAATACAAGCATAAGAAGTAACAGTTAAGAATATGACCTTCCAGGTGCTAAAACGGATTTTTGCTCATGTTATCTGTGGAAAAAATATATCTGTGCTGTGTATGCAAAACAGTCATCTTTGATTTGACACTGTGCAGCTTTTCTTTGGGCCTGATGGATTTCATTAATTACCTATTTACGGTATGCTATGAAGTTAAAACCGCGTTTTTGTTTTGTCAAGGATGGCAGATGAAGCAAAACATGAACGTCGAGAACAGGAGATGGAGTTGGCTAAAATGCGTATGCAGTATGAGATGGCTTTAGACGAGTGCAACAGACTAAAAATGAAAATGAGTGTAAGAAAGTGTGTCATTCGGCTGTGTTAGGTAGCCTGAATCATCATATTCATGATAGACTTGTGAGTACTTTTGCTGCGAATGTTGCGAATGCTTTTAAGACTCTCATGCTAGTATTTCGAATATATTCGTGCTCTGATAAATGCTGCCAAAACTTTTTGGCTAAATATTCGCTGTTATTAATTTCACCTAAACTCAAAACAAGCTGAAAGTGGAAACGCACATATCTAGAAGTATTCGGGTAAGTGATGATTACGCTGATTGTAGATGGTGGACATTCGTGACCAGTTGTGCATGAAGTGTTTCTATCTGACTGTGTTCGACAGAAAATGACTGAAGTGAAAGAATGCTCAATTGGCGATCCTTTACATCCCGCTACAACAGCTAGCAATGACAGCAATCATCGTCTTTACCAGTTCTTGAAAAGCGTTGTTATTCATGCCAGCGGAGAGTGCAGAATCATGGATTTTGATGTTATGGCGGGCAATTTCGTTGTATCACAGCCAAGTCCTCACGCAAACTTCATCAGCGGTGAGTGAAATGCATGGCACTACTATGTAAACTTTTACATTCTGCGAGAATCTGTTGGTATTCGTTCAAGGTGAAAACAAAACGAACATATTCCAAGTCACGCACGTGCATGGGTGAAATAAATGTTGCAGAATGGTACCTAGGTACTACACCTTTTGTAAATATGTTGCATACACATCACTGAGGAAGTCGTATTCGTCTACGAATAATAAAAAGTTAAGTGACATGAGTCTTACCATCATTTCCTGTGAATCCATGATTGCTTTTTCCCCAATTTAACGTTACTTCTTTCTTGTTACTTTTATTTTCTGTTCTGAATAGAGCTGTGGTTTTAAATTGGGAGGTAGTGGTCCAAACGCAGCGTTTTAATTTTGTTCTTTTCACAAACATGTTAAAATTGGAGAGACCCGTTTGACTGCAGATATAAAAAATGTTGATATATTCATTGGAATATGTTGATTGGTTTTATTCGTGTCTATACAGGGTATGGTGTCAAAAAGCTGAGCGCTTTGGATCTCAAGAGCGGTTATTTTACGAAGCTCCACAACAAAGTGATCAAAGACTTGAAATTCAATCCACTCACTCAAAATCAGTTGCTCTCTGTATCGATGGACGGATGTGTGCGAATCACTGAGTACGTTTTCAGAAATTTCGCGGTGTTGGGTAAAATGATTAGAATGGAAAAAAGCTGGTGCTTTGCTTTAATCGACTCAGTACCGTTGTGACGATGCTTGTTCGATTGGTCGTGCTCAATGGCAGTTTCTGTGTGACGCTATCTGTATTCACCGTATTTGCCAATGCATGTGAAAGCAATTTCTGCTCACTAAAGCGGCTACTACGAGACGCTTTGCCCCCTTATACGTCGATTGTGCAGTCTTTCAAGCAACACGAAGATTCACGAATACCAAGTTGGCAAGCCCGCGTGGAGTTGCTGCTGGGACACGACGGACAAGAATTTTCTGTATGTAGGTGTGAGCAACGGAAGCTACGTGCAGTTTGATCTGCGTAATACATCAACCCCTGTATCGACCTTGGAAAACCCTTCTTCCAAGTATGTATTTTTTTTCTTGGTGACTGCTGTGTTGGACTCCTTCGCCTAGCTACTGCTGGCGGCGGAAGCGAATACCTTGTAATGGTAGCGGCAACAAATAGCAGTTAATGCCCTTCTCCAGAAGCGAAGTGGACTGTCGTTCATTGCTTCAAGGAAATATTTTACTAAGTTAGCAGCAGAACCACACAGCATTGTGCCCGCGCCGTTTCTGCGCAGTTTTGGACACTGCTTTTGCACATTTCTGCTTCTATGGTACTTGTTCGCGTAAGAAACTCTTAGCACATACAGCCATGTTGGAAAAATGATACCCCACTGCAGACTGCAATTACGGATCTTCTGTAAAAATAATTTGTTGTGCGATTAAAAAGCTGTAAGCCTTCAGTTGTATAAAACTAAAACATATATTATTAAGATATATGTATCATATATATTTTGTCAAACCTTTTTAACAGGTGTCCAGTGGTGTCGTTATATCACGTACCCCCCACTACCAAAACCACCTTCCATGGCCGCGGTGGCTTGTTAAGCGCGACCCTGCAGGAAGCCATGTTCTGGCAGGACACTGATGGCAGTGCACAAATTTCAAATTTCAAACCTACTCTTTTTCCGCTGGACCCGGGCAGTTGTACGGGCTTGAAATACTGCCACAAGACTCAGCATTGCTTGGTGACTTTCCGTCCAGGTGAGAATATATATATTTGCTTCCGATCTGGTACATTTTTCATGTGATTTTTTTCCACGTTTGTTTGCGCAGCATTCTTATTTTTTCACGAAAGAACTTTGCATTTTCAAACATTGGCTTGCGTTAATTGCACACTATCTGAAGTTTGAGCTCGACTTCTCATCTATTTTTACTTGGGTGTGTAAAACGTAGTATTTCGTATAAAATGCTTGGTCACTGCCTAGCATAAAAAGCATAGCTCTATTTCATCAGTCGCGCATTGTCTGATTGCAGTTTTTGCAATGACATTGGAAAACTTGACTACCTGCGTCAGCTTGTCTCATTTTATATTGTAATTCATTAAATGACTTGAATTTGCTTTTCACGTCGAGTTTATTTGTCATAATTGTTACTTCCATCCCAATTTGTTGTATTCATGTTTTGACTTTTTACCATAATTGTAGTTCTAGCTCCTTGAAATTTTAGAAATTTTTTGGAATGGTTTGATAGCCAGTCAATGCTACTAGATCTTCTGTCTTCTGCTACTTCTAATATCTTCTTCTACTAGAATAACTATCAACCACACTACATTTGTTGGAACATGCATTTACAAACAAACTTTGTGACAGAATTCAAGCAAGTGTAGTGCAGGCTTCCCACGCGGTATTGAACGTATTGCAAAAGTATTGAATTGTGAAATCGGTTTTCAAGACCTTGAAAAAGTATGGAATTTGGCCAAAATGTACACGAAGTATTGAAAAAGTATGGAAATTCTAAATTCAACCATTTGTTTATTCAAATTTTGTTCTTCACCACTGATGACAGTCCTGCATGTGTTTTTTGCATTGTGTTTCATGCGTAAAATTTTCGAAAAATGAATCTCAGTGATAGTATTAAAGTCTTTTAATTTAGTATTAAAAAGGTATTGAAAAAGTATGGAAAATGTTTTTTGAAAATGTATGGGAACGCTGGTAGTGCCTTTCAATGCAACTGACCATTTTCCAGTATTTCGTTAATTACACCCCCAATTTAAAAACAAAAGTCTACCACATGAAATAAACCGATGGAAATCCTTCCACAGCTAAGAATCAGACACTGTGGTGTTATCAGAGTATGTATTTCTCGGCATGTTTCAGCTCTTATTGAAATAGAATCTCAGTGTGAAGTACTGTGAAGAATAACATAGCAATTTCAAAAAATTTGTCGTAATATCATAAAAATTATTTGCTTGATTTTCATCAAGATGTTGCCAATATATACTGTATCTAGTCTAATTGTTACTGTACGACCATTAGTTTACAGATTCGCATATACTGTGTGTTGTTAGGAAGATGAACAAACGTGTCCGATGGAAAAACTTTCCCACCACGTGAATAAACTACCACGAACCCTGAATAACAGAAGCAGTTCTAATTTGTTTAAAATTTTTGAAAATGAATTGTGTCTTAAAGAGTGGACAAAAACGCTCAGAGTTTGCATTATAAGGAAAAATTCTACCACAATCTTCACACCGACTTACAAAAAAATTACAAAATATCAAAACCGATATTTAACACATTTTGCCCGAATCCAAGAAATACGGAATCTTTCACTAAAAGTACCTCCTTCTGTGCCATAAACAGCTAAAAGATGAATGAGAGTAAACACACCAAGGCGCCACAGAAAATGTCGATATTTTCATTAAGTTCTTTTCGAATGTTTCTTCCATTTACCTGAAGTTCGTGTTTGCTCCACCAAACTTCAAAACAATGTGTAATATTTTTGCTTCGTTTAAACGGTGGCTCTTCACCTTCCACATTTATCTTAAAATGTTGTCCGACCAACTTCGAATGCAGCCAATAAAGTCAGCGGTTATGGTAACAATTAACGTTTCGCACTGCATCCAGGAAGACATAAAACACCAGTTCTAAGGGAAACAGTATAGCTCAGAGCAAACTTTTTTGTCCGAGGGCCACATAGTTATTACACAACAGCTCGAGGGCCGGACATCTTACATAATGCGATTGTTTCGGGATATGTTACATTCCACCAAATCAGTAAGTTGTCCGTCAATATATTATTTTTTCCTTATTCATGAAATGGCTTAGCGGGCCGTAGTTGGAGACCCCTGGCTTAGAGTGTTCAAAATTTCAATTACAGCCATAGGCGCAATTAGGGTTCTTCTAAGCCAGTGGTGCTCAAACTTTTTGGCTCGTGGGCCACATTTGTCTTTCAGAAACCCCTCGCGGGCCACAAGAATCTCAATAAAAATTCTCTTAAATGATAGAAAGTTTTAAGTTTTCTTTCCAATGAAAATTGCTTCGCGGGCCACGGTTTGAGCACCACTGTTCTAAGCGAACGGGTAAGGGCGTAGATGCACAAGCTTCAAAGCAAGGGTAGGTGACTTAAATTGTTTGGACTTCATGCTTTTTCATGCTTAAAATTTGTTTGCCGTCTGAACGAAAAGTTCTAGTTGCTGCATGTAAGAGGTAAGCTCTGTTAGGCTTAATGTCTCGCCGACCACAGACAAAGAAGTAAAAAAGGCCGAAGTTGATTAGTTTACTAATATTTTACCTTTGGGCAACTAAACCTCCGAACCATAAGCTTGTTTTGTTACTTTATTATATCGTTGGGCGAAAAGGATTTCTTGGTGCACAAAATCGAAAGTGTTACCGTAAACTCATGTGTGACGAAATATTATTAAAAATCATGTGTGACGAAATATCATTTTTCTACAAAAATTGTTTGAACAATTGTAAGACTTACTTGCTGTTTTCAATAGGTTGATTAATGCTAATTTTTCGCTAGTATTTAACCACGCTTTTTCTCTGCGCTGATTAGCGCGCAATTGTGATACATGTTTCTCATGGGCTCTTTCTTGTCTATATATTATGGAGCTTGATTCCAAGGTTAACAAACAAATAAACACGAAAACAAAAGATTGATTCGTGTGGTCGTTTTCTAAAACTGCAAGCCGGTGGCAACAATTGGCATTATTAAGAACAACAAAAAGTTCCACTTAGATTAACTCTAGGTGAAATTTTCCCTGAGAGGGCAAGTCATACTTTTTGTGCAACTTTTTGATTTTTGTCAAAATTTAATTTTTGAGCCATAATTGTGGCTCCAGAGATGCTAGAAAGCCAATCAAGGACTATAAAAACTCAGATAATAGCCTAGTTCCAAAAAAATTTGAGCCAAAAAATGGCTCGTTGAGTTGGCGCCCAGAGTCAGGTAACCTCAGCCAAAAAAACGCGAAAACATGCTCCATTGTGACGTCACCCACAGACAACCCCCAACCCAAATCAAATTTTTTTTAAAATCTAAACTAGAGGACTTGCCGAATCCGTAGATGGTTTGAACACCTCTCTAGCTCTATCGCCTGGGGAGCTAATGGCTGAAATAGTCCAAGACGATACTTGCGGTCACTGAAGGGTTTTAAGGTTTACCGGCTTAGTATACAGTTGGCTGAGCATAAAGCTGGTAAGTTGGGTTCGATTCCCGGTTGGGTCATACAGAAGCCTTGAAAAACGGTTCTTGCAGCCTGTCCAACCTCGTACTCGGCGTTGACCCTAATCACTTCATTTTGGTTACACTTGGTTGTTGTACTCCTTTCGAGAGTGTCATGAGCTGCCTGCGGCGTCCATCTCCGCTTGCTTGCGCCTGGGTTACTGCTTTCGCAGTGAATGCTGCAATGGTGGAGAGTCAGTGGCGGCACTGCGCGTGAACTGTTTCCTTGCACCGATCCATCAACATCGAGCACGAGGCTGGACAGACTGCAAGTCCCGTTTTGCTGGTTGGCAGGCCAATGCAAAATTTTACGACAAACTATTTGTTTCGTAATTTAATACATTTTATCTTCAAAATAAGGGAGCACCACAGCCGCAGTTCCCATTCCTTTGCACCATGATCAAAACCTGCAGTTTTCTCAGCTTCCGGTAGATTGACAGCTAGGTTCAATCAGCCCTTGGTAAAGAAGCTTCCCTTCCTAAGATGCACTTCATGTGTGTCTGACGGCGTGATAGGGATAAAAAAATGTTGTGCTATTCTCTCCACTTGTCCGAAATGTCGTCATAGATGACGCGCCTATATCCAGCAATACAACAGGACCAGCAAGCAGGCATTTCAACCTGGCTGTGTTCTCAATTTTCTTTTTTGTTTTTTTTGTCAAAGTCAAGTTCTTGTTAAGCTCGCAAGTTAATTTCCTTCATGTTCCATCTTTTTAGACAGTTTTCCAGAGANATTGGTCCACTTTTAGCTAAGGCATCACTTGTTTGTTGCAGGAAGAAGCTATNCCACCACCACGCACCTTTTCTGCGAGTTGCAGTGCGCCGGTAGCAACGAAGATGACCCACGTGTTAAGTGCCATGTTCTGGATACGTATCGAGGAGGTCGTACACACAAAATGATCACACGCAACGCGCTCTTCTCCGTTCCTTCCGCCGATGCTTCCGCGGACAACAAGCTCACAATTGCAGTGGGTGACGAAGCCAACCGTCGAGTGCAGGTCAGAGCATGATTTATGTTTACGTTCCTACTTTACAATGTTTTGTTGTATTGAAGCCGCGAGGGTACAACGCAACAGGTTTTACTGTAAATGGAACAAAGCTTACTACGCTAATAAACTTTTTGCATGTCATTCTGCACGTCTGTCAAAATCATTTCAGGATACTAAAGAATTGTCAGCCTGACACTGACGCTTTAATAATAATCAATCAACCATTCACATAGACGTTGATTTTAGTGATGCTTGTGGGAACAGTGAAATGTTGAAATGGGCCTTGTGCCAGGTGAGGAAAAAATAGTACTAGGCTTCGGAAAAAATATTTTGTGCTGTGTTGTCCGTAGGCGGTTATTGCTGTCACCATGTACAACGGTAGTGACGGTGTAAAGTCTTATTTTACCCTGCGGTCTAACCTTAAAGTAGTGCTCGACTGTCAAAGGTGCTGTTTCTGCGACGTCGCTTTTCTTTTAAATCCTGATAATCCGTTCACACATTCTGCAATCCAACATTGTCTTGGGAACAGGTTTTCCTGGATGTTTCGAACAAAGTCACAGGGGCCGTGTTTTTGGTGTTTTCGTAACAACACTGCAAGCACGTATTGGATAGCTCTTTTGCATAGGCGAAACGCATGATACCCACTTAGCCTCATACGAAATTATCTGATCGAAAGTGATCCAAGAACGTATGGTGTTCCTTAAGTATTCTAGATTCACTTGCCCACGACAAAAACCTTGACGTACTGTTTTGTTCGTGGATAGCACTGATTCTGTTTGCTTCGTCTACTCGATCATCAGATTTACAGGTGGTGAGTAAACAATGAGCTGCAATACGTGTCTGTGACTCCGCGTTAATAAACCGACACTTAACTCGATGTTGCTGCGAATGCGAAATAAAGCTACAAACTTGGATGAAGTGACAATGTTAATGAACAAAAACCATCTTTAGATCTTCATCTTTTAAAGCTATTGTCATTTAAAGAGATGTTTTTCTAAATTGGTGTTTCTGTGTTAATGAGATGACATCAAAATATGTCCATGGTAAAAAGAATTTTTTGCAGTTGAAATGCCCGTAACTTCGCTTAACCAGGTGCTGTTTTTATTAGATTTACGACGCAAGCAGAAGTGCTCTTGCTCAAACCTTGTCTTGTGAGGGTGGACCTCCGCTGGACATCACCCCTGTCTTTCACGACGTGCAACGCCCGATGTTTGCTACATTGTCCCAGAGTACCTTAAACGTTTACACCATTTCTTGATCCAAAACTCGTGTTTGCTGCTCACTCGCGAAGTTACCGATGCTCTCGTTTTCCCACCAGGAGCGTACCGAGGGGGGAAAGGGGGACAATGCCCCGGGCATTCGCCCTCTTAAATGCAGTTGCTCCCAGGGGGCGCCGAACTTGTATCTTGCCCCGGGCGCCATCTAACCTCGGTACGTCCCAATTTCCCACCAGCGTGAGTATACTGCAAGCGTAATGGAACGCTGATCCGCACCACAAGTTGGCGCATGTCAGCGTTGTTCTTCCTCAATGTCTTATCACACATTGCAAAACCGGAAGGCTCAATTTTCACGGTTTTCGCTCTGGTGCTTTGGTATATTTTTACAAGCTCATTTCGACGCATGCAGCTTCAAATAACGGTTTGAATGGAGGATACCAGAGAGACTTGAGCTGATTCGATGAATTTGGTCAAAACATAATAGTCACTGCAAATCAAGCATTATTACGTAATCCCACTCTGTTGAATCTCAGGCATTCCAGGACGTACCAGCAAATACACTTGTCAATTACCTCCGAACTTTGTTGTGCCGAACGTGCAGTGAACAGGGCTAAAAATACAGGTGTATGCTCGATGTTGAGAGCAAAATAGTCAAGGTTTTTGTAAGCGTTCGTGTTGCTCCAATCAAAATTTAGTTGATCAGTGTGGCGTGCTTTATTCTTGTTGCTACCAATGGTGCTGCCGCGACTTCGCTGCCATTTTTCGCTTGAAAAAACGTTTATTGCTCTCTGTGCTTACTGAAAAATTAAGCAAGCTTTCGTTAATCTCTCTTTCCTGTTCTTGATCATTCGCAGCTAGCAACAGTATATTTAGTATCAGTGGCGTAGCCAGCCCAAAATTTAGGGGGGCCAAAATCTTTTGATTTAGGCGAGAAACAGTATTTTGTTTGGGATTCCGCCTCTAAAAGCACAAAATGAATAGATATGCTAAATTTATTAGGGTCGTGGCCCCCTGGTATGCCTGTGTTTAGTATGGATATAAAACCAGCCGATTACAACTTTTTCAGCGAGGTAATGGCAGAGAAAATAGATTAAATCAGCAAGTTATGCGTCAAGGGAACGCAGTCTGGGTTATAATGACGGATTGCAGTGTTCTGCAATCTCTTGAAGAAAACCATTGCTACTCAATCTCTATGTTTCTGGTGAAAGGTGATGCGCCAGAAAAGTAAATAAAAGGGTAAATACGATCTGTGAACGTTTATACAATGTTGGAACACTGGCGAGGCAAGATGGTGTGTTTGGAATTGTCTATTGTAGTAAGATCGCATATCAAGATTTAAATAAGTGATGTTGCTTCAAAGCGCAAACTTCATCCTTAACACTGTTCCTCATTTGCTAATTTTTGCACTAATTTGAATTTATCATCTGGTGTGAAAGCGCATCCTTGGCACGCCAAGCAATTCTAATGGCAAGCTCCAAGTTCTACAAATCAATTTTGTTGTGGTTCACACAGAAAGTAGCTCATGTTGACCTTGACATGTATAAAAATATGTATGTTAGTGCAATGAATGATTTGAAACCAGTGATGAAAGTAGAATAATTTTCTTACCGGAACGACCCAGTATTTGTCAATATACCGTCTCGAAATTTCAGCCATAGCCT